>Ga0194124_10001382_pt1 | contig 30829 bp, 28 predicted proteins | sample TA2KigCas0mmetaG_FD_148605 | JGI IMG/M metagenome (GOLD analysis project Ga0194124, IMG submission 148605) | Freshwater microbial communities from Lake Tanganyika, Tanzania - TA2015031 Kigoma Deep Cast 0m | ecosystem: Environmental > Aquatic > Freshwater > Lake | place: Tanzania: Lake...
GTCTCGTCGGAAGCGAATTTTCGCCTCCAGGATTCACGGCGCATCTCATCCGACGCCATGAAGTCGTCGAAGTAGATCGGCTTGTACTTCGTCCAGATACCGCCCGGGGAGCGGAAGTCGGGAATTCCCGACTCCGTGGAGATGCCGGCGCCCGTGAAGGCCACGATGCGGCGCGCGCTCTCGATCAGGTCGCGCAGTCTGCCGACATCGGACATCGCGGGCTCCCTATGGCGCCGGCAGCGCCGGATTGTGCGCCGCGCAGCCGATGAAGGATCGTCCATCGGACCGCACCTCGACAAGGTAGGCGAAGATCGAGCGCGACACGGGATCGACGCAACGCTGCTCGTCGATGGCGACGCGGATCTCGGCGCCCTCGATCGCGGCGTAGAGGACCAGGGCGCCGTCGCGGTTCGGCCCACCATGCGGCACGCGCTGGGAGGCTGCCTCGCCGCCACCCGAAAAGACGAAGTCGCGAGCGGTGATGTCCAGTCTCCAGCGCGGCTCGCCGCCCATCACGATCCATTCGCGCTGATCGAAGCGCTCGCGGCAGCCCGCCGTCTCGGTTGCGGCGCGCCTCAGCTCAAGGACCACCATCCCCGCGGCGCCGCCGCTCTCGCGTTGGCCGTAGAACTCAACAAACACCGGCCGGCCTTCTTGACCCCCCGCCAGATCGGACACGGCGCGCTCCAACTCGCGCCCCGGGGTGCGGTCCTCGACCGGGAGGAACGCCGCGTCGCACGGCTGGAGCTGAAGTTTGCCCGCGAGATCGCGCACGACACCGCGCATTCGCACCGCAGTGGCGGGCAACGGTGGACGCTCCGATGCGCGCGGCCGCGGTGGTTCGAGCGCCGCCCCGCCCCCGGCCACGGGACGTCCAAACGGGGTCGGCGCCGTTCGGGTTGCCAGCGTTGGAATGGCGTAGAAAAACAGCGGCTTATCGGCGATGTCGAGAAGGCAAACGAACTGCGTCTCCACTGCCGGCCGGTTGCGGAAGACCATCCGGCCCCGCAGCGTGAGCGTGGCCGCTACCGGCTGGGACCCGACCTTTACCGAGGTGCGTTCTAGAATTGGCGCCGGGAACTCAGCAGGCACGACGCTCTCTACCGCCGGGTCGACCTTACGGTACTCAACCTCACCGAAGGCAGCGCAGTGCCGCGCCAACGTACCCTGTGCGATAGCTACTCCGGGACTCAGCGCGGCAAGCACCCCGAGGAAGCGCGCGAGCGACATCGCCGCCTCACGAAAGCCAGCGCTTGCGCCGCTTATAGTGCTTGGTGTCGCGATAGGACTTGCGCACGCCCCCCTCGTTCAGGCCGAGGTAGAACTCCTTGATGTCGGAGTTGTCGCGCAGCTTGGCGGCGTCGCCCTCTAGCACGATGCGACCGTTCTCCATGACGTAGCCGTGGTCGGCGACCTTGAGCGCCATCGTGGCGTTCTGCTCGACCAGGAGGACGGAAAGTTTTTCCTGCTTCACCAGGCGACTCACGATGCCGAAAATCTCCTCGACCAGCATGGGTGCCAGCCCGAGCGACGGCTCGTCGAGCAGCATCACCTTTGGCCGGCTCATCAGCGCGCGGCCGATCGCCAGCATCTGCTGCTCGCCGCCCGATAGATAGCCTGACTGCTGGCTCCGCCGTTCCTTCAGGCGTGGAAAATACGAATACACGAGATCGATGCCTTCGCGGATGCGCGCGAAATCGCTGTGAATATGGCCACCGGCGACCAGATTCTCTTCGGTCGTCAGGTGCTCGAACACCCGCCGCCCCTCGAACACCTGAGCGATGCCAAGCCGGGTGACGTCGTGGGCCCGCATACCGTCGATGCGCCGGCCCGCATAGTCGATCGACCCCTTGGTTACCTCGCCCCGTTCGGAGCGTAGGACCCCGGAGATGGCCTTCAGCGTCGTGGTCTTGCCGGCACCGTTGGCGCCTAGCACGGTCGTGATCGCGCCTTCGTGCACGTTCACCGACACGCCGCGCAGGACGAGGATCACACCGTCATAGACGACTTCGATGTTGTTCAGCGTCAGCATGGAACGACCGGTTGCATTGGAAGAAGTGGGTGCGGGCGGCCCAGTGGACCGCCCGCCCCGTCCCGAATCAGGACTTCTTGCCGTCCGCCTCGACGTGTTTCTTGATCACGTCGGGGTACGCCCGGAACCAGTCCGTGGTCTTGGTGAGCTTGCCGCCCTTCACCGTGAACACCTGGATCCAGCCGCCTCCCTCGTGGTCAGTCGGCGTGATCTGAAGCGGCGGCATCAGCCCGCCCAGCGTCACGCCCTTGATCGACTCGAAGCCGGTCTTCATGTCGGCCCCGGTGATGGTCGCCTGAGCGCCCTTGGCTTTGAGCGCGTTGCGCAAGGCTTCCAGATGCACCGCCATGTGGAAGATACCCCGATTGTAGTAGACGGTGGAGTTCATCTCCCTGGGCGGCTGCTTGTTGGCCTTCTGGTACATCTCGCGAATCTCGCGATGGACCGCGTAGTCCGTGCCCACGCCGGCAAACTGCAGGGTGTTGTAGCCTTCGGCGACCGCGGCGCCACCGGCGGCGTCAAGGTCGGCCTCGGACGAGCCCCACACGAAGGCAACGACCTTCGACAGCGGGAAGCCGACGCGCTTCAGCTCCTTGATTGAAACCGACGGAGAGCGGCCGAACAGATGGGTGACCACGAAATCGGCACGGTACCGCTGCGTGATATCGAGCACCTGCGGGCCCATTTCGACGCCCGGCGCCGGCACGGCGAAGGTGCGCAGCTCGAAGCCTTCGAGCTTCGCGAGGTCTTCAAGTACGGGAAGCGGCTCCTTGCCCGCCGGATTGTCGAAGAATAGATAGGCGATCTTCTTGCCTCGAAGACTGCCGCCCAGCCTGTCCTTCGCGAAGTGGACCGATGCGGCAGCTTGCGACCAGTAGCTGGCGGCGATCGGGAACAGATAGGGATAGCGCATGCCGTCGGCGCTGGCGGCGCTCCCGAAACCGGGTGACGTGCCGGGGATCTTGTCTTCGGCCATCTTCGCGGTCAGCGCCTGGACGTGCGGCGTGCCGTAGAGCAGCACGCTCACGGCGCCCTCCTTCTTGTGGCGCTCGTAAGATTCCACACCCGCCGGCACCTTGTACTCGTGGTCGATTTCCATCGCGCGGACGCGACGGCCCTCGATACCGCCCTTCGAGTTCACGAGATCGGTGTAGTCGTGCACACCCGGGCAGAAGAAGACGCCGACGGTCTGCGTCGCACCGGTGCGATCGCACTGCACACCGATCACGATGTCGCGGGCTTGCGACCAGGCTGACCCCGCAGTGAGCAGGATCGCCCCGCCGGCGGCCGCAAGACTTGCCAAGAGCTTGTTCATCAAGACCTCCGTTGTTGGTACGCGCACATCAATACGAGAACGGCCATACCCGGAAGTAACTCCGGATGTTGCGCCAGAGCCGGTTCAACCCCTCGGGCTCCAGGACGAGGAAAACGATGATCAGCAGACCGAAGATGCCGAGCCGCATCGCCGGGATGATGTTGTTCAGCTCGGCGGTCGTGAAGAACAGCGTTCCGAACGTCTCCATGAACAACCGGATCAAAATCGGAAGCAGCGTGACGAAGATCGCGCCGAAGATCGCCCCCAACACCGACCCCAGGCCGCCGATGATGATCATCGCCAGGTAGTCGATGGACGTCGAGATCAGGAAATTCTCGTAGTTCGCGATGCCGAGATAGTAGGTGTAGAGCACGCCCGTGACGCCGGCATAGAACGACGAAATCGCGAACGCGGTGAGCTTGTAGCGGAAGATGTTGATGCCGATGATCTCGGCGGCGATGTCCTGGTCCCTGATCGCCACGAAAGCGCGGCCGATGCGGCTGCGGACGATGTTGAGCGCGCCCACGATCGCCAAAACAGCGAACAGAAGCAGGAAGTAGTAAAGCTCGCGCTGGGTCTTGAGCGGATAGCCGAATACCGCCGGCCGGTCGACCTCGATCGAGGCCTGCGAACCGCCGGAGATCGCCGGCGTGTGGTTGATGATCCACTCGATGATGAGCTGGGCCGCCAGCGTCGCGATCGCGAGGTAGAGGCCCTTGATGCGCAGGCTCGGAATGCCGACCACCGCGCCGATCGCCGCCGCCATGAGCCCGCCCGCCGGCAGCGTGATCCAGAACGGCAGGTCGAGTTTCACCGCCAGGTTGGCCGCGGTATAGGCGCCCACCGACATGAACCCGGCGTGCCCGATCGAGATCTGTCCCGTGTAGCCCACCAAAATATTGAGGCCGATGGCGCCGACCACGGCGATCAGGATGAGGTTCACGATCGAGATGTAGTATTCGGCAGCCAGCGCGCCGGTCACCGCCGTCGTCAGCGGCGGCAGCACCACGAACAACGCCAGCAGAATACCGACCGTCCACTTGGCGATAGGCAACGGATAGAGCGCGCCGTCCTCGGCGTAGGTCGTCTTGTAGTAGCCGGATTCGCGATGAAACATGGACGCCGCCTAGACCCGCTCGATCTTGCGTTTGCCGAAGATGCCGTAAGGGCGGACCATCAGCGCGATGATCATCAGCACATAGGGCGCGAAGTCCTTACTGCCGCCTCCGACCAGCGGATCGAGGTACCCTGCCGCAAGGTTCTCGACGATACCCACGATCAGACCGCCGACAACGGCGCCGACGATCGAATCCAGACCGCCCAGGATCACCACCGGGAAGACCTTGAGCCCGACCAGCGAGACGTGCACATCGACGCCCAGCATGGCGCCCCAAACGACGCCGCCCAGTGCCGAAACGATTCCCGCCATGGCCCATGCTAGCGCGAAGTAGCGCTCGACGTTGATGCCCATGGCCATCGCAACCTGCTGATTGTCGGCGACGGCGCGCATCGCCACGCCCATCCGGCTCCGCAGGAAGAACCAGGTGAAGCCGCCAAGGAACGCCAGCGCCACCAACGCGCCGGTGATCTGCACTGGCTGCAGGATGAACGGCCCCAGCCGGAGTGGCTCGTCACCCACCGGAAGCGAAATCGATCGCGTCTCCGCCCCGAAGATCATCGGCCCCAGTCCGCGCAGGATGGCGGCAAGCCCGATGGTCGCCATGATCACCGCCACGACCGGCCGGCCGAGCAGCGGGCGCAGGACCACGCGTTCCAGGCCAAAGCTGAACGAGACCATGCCCAGGACCGCAACGATCACCGCCACCCAGAAGGGCAGTTCCATCAATACCATGACCGCCGCGGAGAACAGCGCCGCCAACATCACGAATTCGCCCTGGGCGAAATTGATCGCGTCTGTCGCCTTGTAGACGACGACGAACCCCAGCGCGATCAGCGAGTACATCAGGCCGATCAGCACGCCGTTGCCGATCAGCAGCAGGGTGAATTCCCATTCCATCGTCCGACCTCCTAGGCCGCTCGGCGGGTGGCCGGACCACCTGCCGCATCGTGGATCGATATCGTGGAACTGAGCTGCGACTTGCGGCCGTCCTCGAAGGTGATGTCCATGGTGACGTCCACTGTCGCCGCGCCACCGTAGAATGCCTCGATCACCGCGGCGTACTTCTCCGCGACAAACCGGCGCCGCACCTTGCGGGTGCGCGTGATCTCCGCGTCGTCGGCGTCGAGTTCCTTGTTTAGCAAGAGGAAACGCTTGACCTGCTGGACATCGGGCAAAGTCGCGTTGGCCTTGGCGATCTCCGTCGCGATCAAGCCCGCGACCTCGTCCTTGCGACTGAGATCCATGAAACTGGTGTAGGCCAACCCGCGCTTCTCGGCCCAGGTACCCACGGTCTGCATGTCGATCGCGATCATCGCGGCGACGAAGGGGCGCTGGTCGCCGAACGCCACAGTCTCGCGAACGTAGGGGCTGAACTTCAGCTTGTTCTCGATGAATTGTGGCGCAAAGGCCGAACCGTCCGCGAGTTTGCCGACATCCTTGGCGCGATCGATGATCGTGAGATGGCCGCGCTTGTCGAAGAAGCCGGCATCGCCGGTGCGCAGCCAGCCCTCGGCCGTCAGCGTGTCGGCCGTGGCCTGGTCCTGCTTGAAGTAGCCGACGAACACATTGGGGCCGCGCAACAACACCTCGCCGCGGTCATCGATCTTCACCTCGACCTTGGGCAAAGGCTTGCCGACGGTGTTGGGGTTGGCCTCGCCGTCGTCCTGGCAGGCGATCAGCGCCGAGGCCTCGGTGGCGCCATAGACCTGCTTCAGGTTCACGCCGAATGAGCGGAAGAAGCGATACGTGTCGGGTCCCAGCGGCGCGCCGCCCGTGTAGCACCAGCGGGCATTGCGCAAGCCCAGCTGGTCGCGGACCGGCCCATAGACCATGACCTCGCCCAGAGCGAGCCCGAGTCGCTGCCCGACCGTCGGGGCCTTCCCGTCGTCTCGCCCGAGTTCACAGCGTTCGGCGAGCGCCCGGAAGCGCTCGAAGATCCAGCGCTTGAGGGGCGAGGCATCGCCGCTCTTGACCTGGATCTGGGTCAGCATGTTTTCCCAGATGCGTGGCGGCGCCAGCATCGCGTCCGGCCCCAGCTCACGAAGGTCGCGCTGCACCGTCTCCGGGCTCTCCGGGCAATTGGCGGTTAGCCGTCCAACCAGCGCCATGCCCAGCGAGAACTCGGTGTCACCCACCCATGCCATGGGCAGGTACGAGAGCCAGTTGTCGCCGGGGCGTGTCAGATTCACCGCGAGAAAATTGGCAGCCGTCTCCGCCATGTTGCGATGGGACAGCATCGCGCCCTTGGGCTGGCCGGTGGTTCCCGAGGTGTACGCAATCATTGCCAGATCGTCGGCTTTGCCGGCGGCCAGCTCGCGCTCGTACAGGCCGGGATTGGCGGCGCCATGCTGGCGCCCGAGTTCCAGCATGCTCTCAAACGACCGCAGCAGGGGATCGTCGTAGGCCGAAAGACCGCGCGGGTCGTCGTAGATGACGGCGCGCAACTTCGGCAGCTGAGTCTTAAGTGACAACGCCTTGTCGACCTGCTCCTGGTCCTCGGCCACGATGATCGACGACTCGGCGTGGTTCAGCACGAACACCATCTCTGTCGCGATCGAATCCTGGTAGACGGGCACCGACACGCCGCCCAGCGCCTGTGCCGCGAGCTGCGCGAAATAGAGCTGTGGGCGGTTGTCACCGATCACGGTGAGTTTGTCGCCGCGCGCAAAGCCCCCGGCCGCCAGGCCGAGCGCGAAGTCGCGGACCTGGTCGCGATAGGCCTGCCAACTCCAGGTCTGCCACACGCCGCGCGTCTTCTCGCGCATGCCCGGCGCCTGTGGTGCCTCCCGGGCGTTCCGCTCGAGGAGCTGTGGAAGGGTCATGCCGGTCACGTCCATGCCTAACCCCTGCTTCCTCCACCAAGGTACGCCGCGATCACCGCCGGGTCGCGCTGCACTTCCTCGGGCGTTCCGCCGGCGATGCGTCGCCCGCGATCCAGCACCACCACACGGTCCGAGATGTCCATGACCACGCCCATGTCGTGCTCGATGAGCACCACAGTGACGCCGCGCTCCTGATTCACATCGAGGATGTAGCGCGCCATATCCTCCTTCTCGTCGGTGTTCATGCCGCCCATTGGCTCGTCGAGGAGCAGGATCTTGGGCTCGAGAGCCAGCGCGCGACCCAACTCGACGCGCTTGCGAAGCCCATACGCCAGCGCGGCCGTCTGCTGCTTGCGCAGGTCCTGAAGCTTGAGGAACTCGATGATCTCCTCGCAGGCCTCGCGATGGGCGATCTCCTCCCTCCGCGCCGGCCCCCAATAGAGCGCGCTCGCGAAGACGCCCGCCTTCATCCGCACGTGCCGCCCAAGCATGAGATTGTCGAGAACGGTCAGCCCGCTGAAGAGCGCGATGTTCTGGAAGGTGCGCGCAATGCCCAACGCGGCAATGTCACTCGGCTTGCGACGGGTAATGTCGGTTCCCTCAAGCGCGACACGGCCGGTGTCGGGCGTATAGAAGCCCGAAATCATGTTCAGGAGCGACGTCTTGCCAGCGCCGTTGGGGCCGATGATCGACAGAATCCCGCCGCGCGGCACTTCCAGAGAAACGTCCGACACGGCCACGACACCGCCGAACTTCTTGGAAACGCCCTCGACTACAAGCTGACTGTCGCCCGGCATCCGTTTGTCGGATGCCCGGGCGGCTGTTCCCGCCATGTTTCCCCCCGGACCTAGGTCCTTGTCGTTGCCGCGATCATGCAGTGCGGTTTGGGCGAATGCAACAAATCCCCGTAGACTGTCTGCGGGAGGAACTGCCATGGCCCGACACATCGTCTGTCTCACGTTTGACCACGATCACCTGTCAGGGTTTATCGCCCGCGGCCTCACCTCCCCGACGCCCATCTCGCGTGGTGAGTACGACATCGTCGCCATTCCACGGATCGTCGACCTGTTGCGGCGCTACGGGATCAAGGGGACATTCTTTACTCCAGGCCATACGATCGACAGCACGCCCGAAGCCGTGATGCCCTACGTCGAGGCCGGCCATGAACTCGCTCACCATGGCTGGACCCATCGGCTACCGGTTGGGCTCAGCCGCGAAGAGGAGGAGGAGGAGATCGTCCGCGGCAACGAATCGATCAAGCGCGTGAGTGGTCGGACGGCGCGCGGCTATCGCTCGCCCGCCTGGGACCTCTCACCCCACTCCATCGAATTGCTGCTGAAGCATGGCATCCGCTACGACAGCTCAATGATGGGCCACGACTACGACTGCTACTATGCCCGGCAGGGTGACGTCGCGGAATTGCTCAAGCCCTTTCGGCGCGGCCGCGAGACTGCACTTGTGGAGATGCCGATCAGCTGGTCGCTCGATGACTTTCCGCACTTCGAGTACATGCGCAATCCCAATGGATCGATCCAGGCTGGCCTTATGAATGCGAGCGCCGTTCTCGAGAATTTCGTCGATGATTTCACCTACATGACCCGCATCGCCGACTTCGGCATCCTGACCTACACATTCCATCCCCACGTCGTCGGTCGTGGTCATCGAATGATGATGCTGGAGCGGCTGATCCAACGCCTGATCGAGGGCGGCGCGGTTTTTCTGACCATGGAAGACGCCATGCAGGAGTGGCTCGCGCGGCGAACCGCCTCCCGGAGAGCCGCGGAATAGTCAGGCGACACCGCGGGCGACGCGGATCGCCCGGCAGATCGTCACCATTTTGGCGATGGCATGCTCCACGAAGGCCGCTACTGCATGGCGCGCCTCACGTCGGGTGACATCGTCGGCGTTGGGACTTCCAAGGCGATCGCGAACGCTCGCTCCCAGTCGTTCGGCCAGCGCCCGGTTGGCCGAGATCGTGCGTGCCAGAGAACCGTCGGCCGCGGCCGGCGTGAGCGCGACTTCGATCCGCGCAAGAAACGACGGCCAATGGGCAAGATGGCGATACATGCTCGCCAATATCGCGGGCGATGGTGCGTCACCCAGCCGATTGAGCGCCAGAACGCGACGCCAGGTTTCCGGAGCGACGTCCTTCTCGGCCAACAGCGGCGACAACCTGACCTGGGGGGCCACCAGCGGCGCAGCGTGCCCCGCCACCGCCTGACCGGCGCGGGCGTCCGCCAGCAGGGCGGAGAGCGCGACAAGATTGACCGTGTTGGAATGGTCGTAGCTTGCCAGTACGGCGTCGATACCCGCGGGTTCCGGTCCCACCAGCGATCCCAGCCCCGGCAACACCAACCCGGCCCGCACAGTGCCCGCCAACATGAACACGTCCCCCGAGACGTAGAGAGGGCGGACACTGCGCCAAGCCCAGTCCAGGCCCCCGTCGATCGTCGCGAGGTGGCGCCACACGAAATTGACGACCGGAACGCCGATAGTCGCCCGAATGTCGGCAAAGGTCGCCGCGAGTTCGCCCCGCGCGTCGCCCTCTGCGATGCCGGGGAAGCGGTCGATCATTCGGCCGCCTGCTTGGACTCCTGCCCCAGCACGGTGAAGAAAGACGCCGACTTCGGCTGCTTCGGCAGTTCAATCAGGCCCGGCTTCAGGCGGGCAAAGCGGGCCTCGTGTCCGCGCACAATGCGGCCCTCGTTAGGGCTTGGCATCGGATTGCGCGCGATCGGCACAGCATCGGCAGCGCTATACACGCAGATATAGAGTCCGCGCGGGGCGTCGGAGCGGTTTGCGGCGGAGCCGTGCAGCAGCCTCGTGTGCATCAGGCAAACGCTCCCTGCCTTGCCGACGCAGGAAACCGACGTCGCCAAGGCGCGCCTCTCCTCGTCGGCCGCCACACCGCCCGTGAAGCGCTCACCCTCAAACAGCGAATGCATCGGGCCGCGATGCGATCCCGGAACCACGGTCAGGCAGCCATTGTCCTCGTCGATGTCATCCAGGAATAACAGTGCTGTAACAACATCATCGTTGGTATGCGGCGTGTAGGCGAAGTCCTGGTGGTAGGCGACTTCCGTCCGCGCGCCGGCGAGCTTGAGGTTGATCTTGCAGTGGTGGAACTTGACGTCCGGCCCCACCAGGTCGGCCACCATGTCGACGGTCGCGGCATTGCGCATCACATCGAGGTAGGCCTCGGAGATGTCGGACGGGTTGTTGATCCGGCGCAGCGCCGGTCGGGCGGCCGTGTGCTCGGCTCCCATGTCGAAGCGCGGTCGGCCATCGATTGTGGGCGTCCCGAACGGCGCGGTATGAGCCCGACTCTCTTCGACCCAACCTGCGATCTCGGATCTCAGCGCCGCGAGCTGTGCCGGCGACACGGCATTCTCGACCATCAGATAGCCGTCACGCCAGAAGGCGTCGATCTCGGCGCGGGTGAGACGGGCCATGGGTTTCTCCTCAACGTCCCTTGAAAACCGGCCGGCGCTTTTCCATGAACGCGCGTCGACCCTCGATGTAGTCTGCGGACTCAAAGCACTCCTTCACCAGCGCCGCCGATCGGCCCAGGTCCGGCCTACCATCAAGACGGGAGAGCTCCTCGACCGTACGCTTGACGGCGTGGATGGTGAGCGGCGCATTAGCCGCGATGGTCTCGCAATAGCGCATGACGTAGGCATCAAGCTCGGCGACTGGCACGACGCGATTGACGAGCCCCATGCCCTGCGCCTCGGCCGCCGTGAACTGACGCCCAGTGTAGAAGATCTCCTTGGCGAAGGCGGGGCCGACCAAGCTCATCAGGGTCTGGATGCCAGCCGCGCGATAGCCGAGACCGAGCTTGGCGGCAGGCACGGCAAAGCGGGAGTCTTCAGAGGCGATCCGCAAGTCGCACGTGAGCGCCGTCGCAAGTCCGCCGCCCACGCAATAGCCGCGAATGCGCGCAATCGTGGGCTTCGAACAGCGCGCCAGCCGACCGCTCGCGCGCTCGGCGATCTCCTCGTAGCGCTGGACCTGTTCGGGCGTCGATCGGACCGTTTCGAACTCCGAGATGTCGGCACCGGAGACGAAGGCCTTGTCGCCCGCCCCGGTCACCACAATGACCCGGATAGCCGGATCGCTCTCGAAGTCGTCGAGGATCGTCGGGATCGCCTCCCACATGTCGAGCGAGGTCGCGTTTAGACGTTCCGGCTTGTTGAACACCATGCGACCAACGGCGCCGTGTTTCTCGGCGAGCATGCGCGGAGTCGGGCTGGGCATCGTTGTCCCCTTCAGATGACGCCGCGCTTGCGGAAGTCGGCGATGGACGCGGCGTCGTAGCCGAACTCGGCCAGGACGCTGTCGGTGTGCTCGCCCTGTTCAGGCGTCGCGCCACGCATCTGGAACGGCGTCGCGCTCATGTTGATCGCCTGGCCGATGACCTCGATCTCGCCGAGTTTGGCCGACTTGACCGGATGGGCCATCTTGAGGTGCTTGACCTGCGGGTCTGCGAACATCTCGTCCATCTTGTAGATCGGGCCCGCAGGGACACCGGCCTCGTTCAGCAGCTTCACGAGCGCGGCACTGGTGAATTTCGATACCCGCGCCTCGATCTCCGCGTTCAGCGCGTCGCGATTGCCCCTGCGCGCCTTGTCGGTCGAGAAACGCTCATCGGTGGTGAGCTCCTCGGCGGCGATGGCCTTGCAAAAGCGCCGATAGATGTGGCCTCCGGACGCCGCGATGTTGATGTAGCCGTCCGAGGTCTTAAAGACGCCGGTCGGGATCGACGTTGGGTGGTTGTTGCCCGCCTGCCCCGGAACTTCGCGTCCGATCGTCCAGCGTGCTGCCTGGAAGTCGCACATCGAGATCATTGCCTGCAGGAGTGAAGTCGATACCCACTGCCCCTCACCGGAGCTCTCGCGGCCCAATAGCGCGATCAGGATTCCGATCGCGCAATGCAGGCCCGCGCCGACATCGGCCACGGCAATACCGGCCCGCACGGGTCCCTGCCCCGGCATGCCGGTGATCCACATCAGCCCGCCCATGCCCTGTGCGATCTGGTCGAAGCCAGCGTGACCGGCATAGGGGCCGTCCTGACCGAAGCCCGAGATCGACCCCAGCACAATGCGCGGATTCACCTTCTTCAGGTTCTCGTAGTCGATCCCGAGGCGGAACTTCACGTCGGCGCGGTAGTTCTCGACCACCACATCGGCCTTCTCGACCATCTTCATGAAGACAGCGCGGCCATCCGGCTCCTTGAGATTGAGCGTGATCGAGCGCTTGTTGCGATGAAGGTTCTGGAAGTCCGGCCCGTGGCGCGGGCCTCCCATGTCCTGCTCGCCGGCCGAGGGCGGCATCTCAATCTTGACGACATTGGCGCCCCAGTCGGCGAGATAGCGGACCGCAGTCGGACCGGCCCGAACGCGCGTGAGATCAAGGACGGTGAATCGGGCGAGTGGCGCGGTCATCGGTGCAAACTCTCCTATTCGACGCGAACCATTGCGGCGGGATCGATCTCGAGCCAGACGCGGCGTCCGACCTCAACCGCGGTCCGCGGCGGCGCCGCCAGACGCAGAGTGAGCCCCCCGCCGACCGGCCGTGCCTGATAATCCCAGTATTCCCCGAGGTAGGCCCGCGACGCAATTTCAGCCTCGATTCGCACGCCGGAACCGGAACCCGGGTCGAGGCGGAGCTCGATCGAGGGTGGTCGCAGAGAGTAGACCAGCGGGGCCCCCTCGTCCGGGCGTTCCAGGAGCGCGGCGGCGATCGCGAATCCGTCGAAAGCAACGGTTCCGCCCTGCTTTCGCCCGGTCAAGAAATTTGTACGTCCGACGAAACTCGCGACGAAGCGGTTTGCCGGCCGAGCGTAGAGAAGCTGCGGCGTGTCGACCTGCTCGATACGGCCTTCGTTCATCACGGCGATGCGATCCGAGGCGACCATTGCCTCGCCCTGATCGTGTGTCACGTAGACCGTGGTGATCCGGAACGCGTCGTGAAGCCGCCGAATCTCGGTGCGCATCTCCTCGCGCAGGCCGGTGTCGAGGTTGGATAGCGGTTCATCCAGCAACAGAACTTCGGGCTCGACCACGATCGCGCGCGCGAGGGCGACCCGCTGCTGCTGGCCGCCAGACAGCGTCGAGGGATAGCGATCCTTCATGTCGCGCAGGCGTACCACGTCGAGCATGCGATCGACGCGGCGTTCGATCTCGGCGCGCGCCAACTTGCGCACCTCGAGGCCGAAGGCGACGTTCTCCGCGACGGTCATGTTCGGCCAGAGCGCGTAGTTCTGGAAAATCATGGACATGCGCCGCTTCTCCGGCAGCAGGACCGCGCCAGGCTCCGATATCGTGCGCCCGTCCATCTCAATGCGACCAGTGCTGGGCGGAACGAAGCCGGCAATCATTCGAAGCGTCGTCGTCTTGCCGCAACCCGACGGGCCGAGAAGCGACAGGAACTCGCCTGCCGCCAGGTCGAGCGTCACGTCCAACACCGCCGCCACGTCGCCCCCGCGCCGAGAAACCTTGAGGAGCGCCAGTTTGCTCATGCCGCGGCAGCCTCTAGCATGGATCGCAGCCGGCCCGCAGAGGAACATGAACCCGCCTTCCCCACTGCCCCGAGACTGGGGTGCCTACTACCGACGCCTCGCCGACCGGCCGCCTCGCCGAACCGCCATGTCAGCGCTCGACCTCGCGGGCGCGCCCCGCCCTGAAGACCGCGCCGCCGACCTCGGCTGCGGTTCGGGGAGGGACGCGATCGAGTTCTTGCGACGGGGTTGGCCGCTCACTGCGATCGATGCTGAGCCGGAAGCATTGCGGCAGCTGCTCGGCCGCCCCGACCTGCCATCGGGCGCTAGCGTCCATGCCGTGGTCGCGCGGCACGAGAACGCGCCACTTCCCGAGGATCTCGCCATCGTCAATTCAAGCTTCTCCCTCCCCCTCTGTGCCCCACCAGACTTCGATCGTGTCTGGCGACGAATCGGTCGCGCCTTACGGCCCGGGGGACGTTTCTGCGGTCAGTGGTACGGCGAGCGCGATAGCTGGAACGGCCGCGCTGGCATCACGTTCCTGGCGCGCTCCGCAGCGTTGGAGCGCTTGTCCGGGTTTGAGCTGGAGTTGTTCGAGGAAGAGGAAACAGAAGGGGTGACCGCCCACGGCAATACCAAGCACTGGCACATCTTCCATATCGTTGCGCGGAAGCGCTAAGGCCACTTTCTGGACACGCTTTCAGGGGTGACGGACACTGGCTCCCTCTCAGGAGTTCCGCATGACTGCCGCCCGCGCCGCATCGTCCGTTCCGCCGCCCGCCGTCACAGCCGCCATCGCCGGACGCGCCGCGCGCCTTGGCTGGGCGGACCTCCCGGATGACCTGCTGGAACGGACCAAGCAATGCCTGTTGGACTGGTTCGCCGTCACGCTCGCGGGCGCGCGGGAGGAACTCACCGACATCCTGGTGCAAGAGGCGTTGGAAGATGGCGCGACCGGCACGATCTCGCTGGTCGGGCGGGGCGAGACCGTTACGCCGTCGGCAGCCGCGCTGATCAACGGATCCGCCAGCCACGCGCTGGATTACGACGACGTGAATTTCGCCATGGGCGGCCACCCCACCGTCACTGTCGTCCCGGCCATCCTGGCGCTGGGAGAACAACGTCGTGCGAGCGGCCGCGCCTTCATCGAGGCGTTCGTCCCCGGCTATGAAACCTCGGGCCGCGTTGGACGGCTGGTCGCCCCGAGCCACTACCTCAAGGGCTTCCACGTCACGGGCACGGTCGGGTCGTTCGCGGCGACGGCCGCGGTGGGGCGGATGCTCGGGCTCGACCCGGCGAGGCTCGCCACAGCGTTCGGGATCGCCGCGACGCAGGCGGCCGGGCTCAAGTCCAACTTCGGCACCATGTGCAAGCCACTGCACGCCGGCACCGCGTCCGAGCACGGCCTGCGCGCCGCGCGCCTTGCCGCGCGAGGATTCACGGCGCGCTCTGACTCGCTTGAATGCGACCAGGGATTCGCGTCGTCTCAAAGCGATCATCTGGAGGCCGGGGCCGCGCTGGGTGAGCCGCAGCAGGGATGGCACCTGCGCAACAACCTCTTCAAGTATCACGCGGCCTGCTACTTGACCCACGCTCCCATCGAGTGCGCTCGCGAACTGCGCCAGCGCAGCAACTTCCCACCGGAACGCGTGCGACGCATCCAGCTGCGCCTCGACAGCGGCGCGGATCGCGTCTGCAACATCGCCGAACCGCGCACCGGGCTGGAGTCGAAGTTTTCGCTCCGCCAGACTGTCGCCATGGCTCTCGCCGGACTCGATACCGCGGCGCTTGGCTCCTACAGCGAGACGACCGCGTCAGATCCGGCGCTGGCGGTCCTGCGCTCGAAGGTCTCGATCGATTTCCAGTCGGATTGGTCCCACACGCTGGCCGAGATGGCGATCGAGCTCGACGATGGCACGCGGCTCGAGTCCCGGTACGACGCCGGTGTTCCCGCCACCGACATCGCCCGTCAGCGCGCGGCGCTCGAAGCCAAGTTCGACGCGCTCGCGATTCCCGTGCTCGGAACCGTCCGAGCCGGAGATTTGCGCCGCCTGATCGATCGCGTCGAGAGCCTGGCTGACATCGGTGAACTCGCGCGGGCGGCGCGGAGCGCGGCATGACGGACGACTTCCGCAGCCGGGCGAAGCTCATCCCCAAGGGCAATCGCTATGAGGATTTCCAGGTGGGCCGGGTCTTCGAGCACCATTGGGGCCGCACAATCACCGAGAGTGAGACAGCGCAATTCTCGACGCTCACGCTGCACTTCAATCCGCACTACTACAACGCGGCCTATGCCCGAGCGCATGGCCATCCTGGAATCGTCGCCAATCCGATGCTGGTCTTCACCACGGTGTTTGGCCTCAGCGTCGAAGATCTGAGCGAAGGCGGTGGCCCTTTCCTGGGCGTGAACGAACTCACCTTCTATCAGCCGGTGTATCCCGGTGACACGTTGCGCGCCCGCAGCCGGGTTCTCGATCGCCGGCTTTCCGACACCCACAAGGGGTTCGGAATCGTGACCTGGCACACCGAGGGGCTGAACCAGCGCGACGAGCTCGCCATCGACTTCAAGCGCACCAACCTGGTGCGGCAGAGGACCGCCTGACATGTCGTACATCACGCCCGAACGCCGGATGATCCAGGAGCAGGCTCGCGAGTTCACGCTGAACGAGGTGCTGCCGGTCGCCAACAAGCTCGATCCCGAGCGGGGCGAGATCCCGATGGAGCTGCGCGAGAAAATGGCCGAGCTCGGCTATTTCGGCATCCTGATTCCCGAGGAGTTTGGCGGGCTGGGGCTCGGCTGTTTCGAGTATTGCCTCGTCACAGAGGAGCTGGCGCGCGGCTGGATGAGCGTCGCGTCGATCGTGGCGCGCGGCAATCTCCTGATCGGCGCGCACATGATGAACGCGGAGCAAAAGGGTCGCTACCTTCGCCGAATGGCCAAGGGCGAGTTTCTGGGCGCCTTCTCCATGTCGGAGCCCGGCGCCGGCTCCGACATCGCCAACATCACCTGTCGGGCACGCAAGGATGGCGCAAGCTGGCTGATCTCGGGGAACAAGTACTGGTGCACGTTCGCCGACGGCGCCGACTTCATGATTATGATCGCACGCACGTCTGAAGCGCCCGCCGGACGCCGTCACGAAGGTCTGTCGATGTTCATGATCGAGAAAGCGCGCGGCACGCTTCCGCCCGGCTGCTCCGGCTCGCCGATTCCGAAGATCGGCTATTTCGGCTGGAAGACCTTCGAGCTCGCCTTCGACAATTGCCGCGTGCCGGCCGAGAACCTGGTCGGCGAAGAGGGCAAGGCCTTCTACTACGCCACCGGCGGTCTGGAGACCGCGCGCGCCCATACAGCCGCCCGTTCGATCGGCCTCGCGCGCGGCGCGCTTGAGGATTCCATCGCCTACGCGGAGGAGCGCCGCCAGTTCGGCCAGTCGATCTCCGAGTTCCAGGCGATCCGCTTCAAGCTCGCCGAGATGGCGACCCAGATCGAAGCGGCGCGTCAGCTCATGTACTTCGTCTGCGACCAGATCGACACCGGCCAGCGTTGCGACAAGGAAGCCTCGATGGTGAAGCTGTTTGCCTCGGAGATGTCCGAGCGCGTCTGCAGCGAGGGCCTGCAGATCCATGGCGGCGCCGGCTACACCACCCTGCATGCGGTCGAACGCTACTGGCGCGACGCGCGGCTTACCAAGATTTTCGAGGGCACATCGGAAATCCAGAAGCGCATCATCTCCGACCGGCTGCTGGGCCGTGGGAGAAATCGGTGAAACTCGCCCCGCTCACCGGCCGCGGCAATTATTTCGAGGATTTTCGCGTGGGCAACGTCCTGCGCCACGCCCGCGGCAAGACGGTCGAGCCGCTGGAGCAGGTCTGGATCACCAACGTCACGATGAACACCGCCGAGGGCCACTTCAATGAGCACCTGATGAAGTCGAGTCCGTGGGGCCGGCGCCTCGGGTTCGGCGGTGTCACCATCTCGCTTTGCATCGGTCTTGCCGCCGAGGACACGGCCGAGAACGCCTTGATGGAGCTTGGCCTTGACAAGATCAGGCTGAAGGCCCCGGTGTTCCACGGCGACACGCTCTACTGCTACTCCGAGGTTCTGGAGGTCCGCGACGCCGATCGGCCCGATGCCGGGATCGTGCGTTTCCGGCACTACGGCGTGAACCAGGACGACAAGCACGTCTTCGAGGGCGAGCGCGTCGTGCTGTTGAAGCGCCGCGCGCCCTGGGCCGGCAAGTGAGCCATCCCGCCGGCGCGCTCGCCGGGGTGCGGATCGTCGATCTCACCCAGATGCTGGCGGGTCCATTCTGTACGCAGCTGCTTGCCGACCAGGGCGCCGAGGTCCTGAAAGTGGAACCGATGGACGGCGATCACACGCGGATCGTCGGTCCCTACCACGCCGACGACCAGCTCAAGGCCTTTGGCGGCTACTTCGCTTCGGTGAACCGCAACAAGCACTCGATCGCTATCGACCTCAAGCGACCGGAGGGTCGCGATCTGGTCCTGCGTCTGTGTGAGGGCGCCGACGCGGTGGTTGAGAACTTCCGTGCCGGTGTCATGGAGCGACTCGGGCTGTCATGGGAGGCGTTGCACGCGCGATACCCGAAGTTGGTCTACGCCACGATTCGCGGCTTCGGTGACGAGCGGACCGGTCGCAGCCCCTACTCCGACTGGCCGGCCTACGATGTCATCGCCCAGGCGATGGGCGGCGTGATGCAGATCACGGGACCCGACCGCGACACGCCGATGAAGGTCGGCCCCGGGATTGGCGACCTGGTGCCCGCCACCATGTGCGCCTTCGGCATCGTGAGTGCCATTCTGCACGCGACGCGAACCGGACGCGGCCAATTCGTGGATGTCGGCATGGTCGACGCCATCCTCTCGCTCTGTGAGCGGATCGTGCATCAACACGCCTATCTCGGCGCCTTGCCGCTCCCGGAGGGCAACCACCATCCGTTTCTGTGCCCGTTCGGCATGTTCCCCGCCCGAGATGGACAGATCTGCATCGCTGCCCCCCCCGACGCCCATTGGCCGATCCTGTGCAAGCTGATCGGGCGACCCGATCTCGCGGCCGATCCTCGCCTCATGACGGTCCAGGATCGCCGCGCTCACCAGGACGAGATCATCGCGGCGGTCTCGGCATTCACCTCGACCCGCACCAAGGCCGAGCTGCTGGTCCACTTCGGCGGGCAAGTGCCCTTCGCACCGGTCTATACGGTCCGCGACATTGCCGCCGACCCGCATTTTGCGGCCCGCGAGATGCTGGTTCCGGTCGAGCATCCGGGCCTCGACCGGCCAGCGTTGGTCGCCGGGGTGGCGATCAAGATGACCGAGACCCCGGGCCGTGTGCGCCATCGCGCCCCGTTGCTGGGGGAACATACTGACCGCTATCTGGCCCGGCTCGGCTGCTCCCCGGCCGAGATCGCGCGCCTCCGCGCGGACAAGATCGTGGCCTGAGGAGACCAGACGATGACCGACCGCCCCCGCCGCGCACGGCGCGTGCAGCTTTCGACCCCCGGGTCGAGCGAGAAGATGATCCAGAAGGCCGCCGAATCGAAGGCGGACCATGTGTTCCTCGACCTTGAGGATGCCGTGGCGCCAAGCCAGAAGCGCGCGGCGCGGGCCAAGATCGTACAAGGCCTGAAGTCGCTCGATTGGCGCGGCAAGACCCGTTGCGTTCGGATCAACGACCTCACCACCGAGTACGCCTTTGAGGACATCATCGAGATCGTCGAGGGTGCCGGCGAGCATCTCGACACCATCATGATGAAAAAGGTGCTGACTCCGGCCGATGTCTTGTTCGCCGACAAGCTCCTGCACCAGCTCGAGCGCAAGCTGAAGCTCAAGCGGCGCATCGGCCTCGAGGCCTTGATCGAGGAGGTCGAGGGCATGCAGAACGTCGATGCCATTGCACGGTCCACACCACGCCTCGAGTGCCTGGTGTTCGGCATGGGTGACTTTTCGGCATCCATGGGCGTCACCAACAAGAATGTCGGCGAGACCGACGGCTATCCCGGGGACATCTGGCACTACGCCCGCTTCCGTCTGGTGATGGCCTGCCGTGCCGCCGGGATCGACCCGGTGGACGGCCCCTACGCCGACTTCCGCAATTCGCAAGGCTACCGCACCGAGTGCGGACGGTCGATGACGCTCGGCTGCGTCGGTAAGTGGGCGATCCACCCTTCGCAGATCGACATCGCGCTTGAGGTCTATTCACCCAAGCCGGCCGACGTGGCGCGCGCGCGCAGGCTCGAGAAGGCTTATGCCGACGCCGAGGCGCAGGGGCTCGGCGCGATCAATGTCGACGGTGTGATGGTCGATGTCGCCTCTATCCGCATCCTGCGGAACACGGTGCTGAACAAGGCTGATCTCTACGGCATGTAGGAGGCCGCGCACCGGCAAGCCAAGCATGAGCCGCGCCCCTCCCACGACGTCTTTTGTCCTGCCGGTCACCGCCATGCTGGCCGTGCAGGTCGCGGTGTCGGCCGCGGTGCTCTCGCTCAGCGTCACCATGCCAGCGGTCGCCCGTGATCTCGGGATCGATCCCAAGACCGTTGGTCTCTTTACCGCGCTCACCTACGCCGTCGCCGTCCCCCTCGCGGTCGTGGCGGCGCGGCTGGTGCGTGGCGTGGGCGCGGTCCGCACCTGCCAACTCGCCCTGCTGTTCGCAGCACTTGGTCTTGCCCTCAATGCCGCCGGCGCTTTCCTTGCCACGACGATCGCGGCGCTGCTGATCGGCTTCGCTCAGGGGCCCGGCAACCCGGCGGCCTCCCACATCCTCGCGCAGCGCGTGCCACGTGAGCGCTTCGGACTGGTCTTCTCCATCAAGCAGACCGGCGTGCCGCTCGGCTTCGCCCTCGCCGGTGCGGCCCTGCCGCCGACCGTCGCCGCGCTCGGCTGGCAGGGAGCTTCGCTTGCAAGCGCGGCGCTGCTCGTGGCCGCCATCGTCGCACTTGAGCCGTTCCGCGCCTCGCTGGAACGTGGCGTCGCACCGCCGACGCCGCCGCCCGGTCTCTTCGCCTCCGTGCGTATCGTCCTGGCCGACCCGGCCTTGCGCGTGCTCGCCTGGTCGTCGCTGGTCTATGTCGTGGCCCAGCACACGTTCACCTTCTATCTCGTCGTCTTCCTGTACGAGCGGCATGGCTTCGATCTGATTTCCGCCGGACTGTTGCTGGGCGCCGCACAGATCGTCGGGACGCTCGTGCGGTTGGCCTTCGGCTGGGCCGGCGATCGCGTGCCGCGCCGGTCCTTGCTCGCCTGGATCGGCTTCGCCATCGCGGGGGCCGCGCTTGCGACTGGTCTGATGCCGGCAGACGCGCCGAAGAGCGTGGTCGCCGCCGTGGTGCTCGCCTATGGCGCCGTCGTCATCAGCTGGAATGGTGTCTCGATCGCCGAATTCGCTCACCTCGCCCCGCCCGGGCAGACCGCGCTGGCGACAGGCGTTCAGACCGCGTTCGCCTATTCGGGCGCGGTCATCGGCCCGCCCCTGTTCGGCCTTCTCGCCGCCCTCACAGGCTATGGCGCGGCCTTCGCGGCCGTCGCAGTGGCGGTACTTGCCGCCGCGATCCTCCAGGGGCGCGCGTCGCGACGGGCCTAGAGGCCTGTTGGCGCAGATGGAACCGCTCACCCGAGTCGAGATGCGTCGTTCGCCCGCTTTCTGGCCCGGCTGATGCCAGGCGGAGCGGAAAGACTCTAGGGTTCGCGCATGCCCGCGGCGGCGACGATCTCACCCCACTTGCGCATTTCGCTGGCCTGGAACGCCGCGAGTTCCTCCGACGTGCCGGAGAACACGATCCCATGGGTCGTGCGGGTCAGCGTCCGATAGGCTTCGGACTGCGTCGCCTCACGCACGAGCTGGCTCAATCGCGCGACAACGGGGCCGGGCGTGCCTGCTGGCGCGTAGGTCGCGGTCCATGCCCACATCTCGAAGCCCGGCAAGGTTTCATGGACGGTCGGAAACTCCTCCAGCCCGGGAGTCCGCTCCCGGCTGGTCACGGCGATACCGCGGGCGCGCCCGTCCTTCACCGGGGGCAGGCCGACGAAGAAGTCCGAGAACACAACGTCGATGCGCCCTCCCATGAGATCGGCGACGGCTTGCGGTTGCGCCCGGTAGGGCACGTTCACCATGTCGACCTTGGCCATGATCTTGAAGAGCTCGCCACCGGCGCGGCTCGATCCGTTGCCGCTCGCGAAGGTCAACTTGCCGGGCTGAGCCTTCGCCAGCGCGACCAGCTCCGCAATGCTCCGCGCGGGTAGGTCATTGCGAACCATCACGACCTGCGCGCCGCGTGACAGGCCGCTCACCGGCACGAAGCTCTTCACCGGATCGTAGGCCAGCGACTTGTAGATATGGATATTGGCCGCCTGCGTGGTCTGCGTCGTGACGAAGAGCGTATAGCCGTCAGGTGCCGCGCCAGCCGCCGCCTGGGCCGCGATTTGACCCTCTGCCCCGGGCCGATTCTCGATCACGACGGGTTGCCCGGTTCGCGTCGTGAACTCTTGCGCGACCGTACGCGCGGTGATGTCCGTGGCACTACCAGCGCCGAAGGCAACGATGAACTTGAACGGCCGGTTGGGAAATCCTTGCGCCGCCGTCGTGCGCGGCAGGATCGCCGTCGCAGTCGCCACAGCAGCCGCGCGGCCAAAGCTCCGCCGACCCAGACGGTTCTTCATCGACCCCTCCCGTGACACTGTCGTTGTCTTTTCGGGAAGCGTATCACGACGCCGCAGGGGCCGAAACGGCGCCTGGCGTCCCCAACGGGGTTCGAACCCGTGTTCCCAACGTGAAAGGCTGGTGTCCTAGGCCACTAGACGATGGGGACGTAGCGGCGCGAGCGCGTGCACATAGCCGTCGCAAACCGCTAAATCAAGCGAAGCGCGGCACTCAGCCCAGTACCGAGCCCGCGCCCTGCGCAGCGTCATCGACGTACAACTTCACAGTCTCACGCCCATTGTAGCGATCAAGCCGCAGGGCGCCCGCAACATGGAGGATCGGCCGGGCGGAATCCTGAAGGGCCGGGCCCAGCGCGCTGGCCATGGCACGAAATGCGATGCCTTCCACCCTGCCCCGACCCGCGCCCTCGAACGTGCACCTGACATGGCCATCGCCAACGATCTGGGCATAGCTCACACGGACACCGGCCAGTGCAAAGCGCGGTAGGGCATTGCCGGCGCCAAAAGGTCCGGCACGCTCAATTCCATCGACCAGATCGCGATTGACACCCGCTGGTGTGAGGCTTGCATCGATCCCGAGTTCTCTCACCGACGGCGCCGCGCCAAGCTGCGACCCGATGCGTTCGGCAAGGAACTGTGACACTGCACCGACCTTGTCGCGCTCAACCGTCAGGCCCGCCGCCATCTCGTGACCGCCGCCATTGATCAGCAGGCCGGCTTGCCTTGCCGCAATGACGGCGGCACCGAGATCGACGCCACGCACCGAGCGACCGGAGCCCTTGCCAAGTGCCCCGTCGCTGCCGATGACAAAAGCCGGCCGGCCGAAGCGCTCTACCAGCCTGCTGGCCACGATGCCGACGACGCCGATGTGCCAGCGCTCGCTCTCGACCACGAGAACCGGCGGCAAACCGGCGCGGTCGGGGCCATAGAGCCCGTCGATTCGCGCGGTGGCCTCGTCCAGCACTTCCCGCTCGATGGCCCGTCGCTCGCTGTTGAACTCATCGAGCCGCAGCGCCAACGCCGAAATCTCGGCTGGATCGTCACTCGACAGCAACCGGATCCCCAGGTCAGCCTGACCGACGCGGCCGCCGGCGTTGACGCGGGGTCCCAGCATGAAACCGAGATGGTAGGCGCCCAACGGTTCCTTGATGCGCGCAATGTCGGCGAGGGCGGCCATGCCCGGGTTGCTGCGCCTCTGGGCAATCGTCAGGCCCTGCCGGACGAGAGCGCGGTTAACACCGGTGAGTGGAACCACATCGCAGACCGTGCCGAGCGCCACAAGGTCGAGCAAACCGCGGAGATCGGGCTCTGGACGCGAGCTGCTATACCAGCCGCCATCGCGGAGGGCGCGGTTGACGCCGACGGCGAGCAGAAACGCTACCCCGACCGCCGCGAGCTGCTTGTGAGGGCTGGCGTCGTCGAGCCGGTTGGGATCGACCACCGCGATGGCGCGCGGCAATGCGAGTTCGGCCTGGTGGTGGTCGATCACCACCACATCGAGGCCCGCGTCGGCGGCCTCCGCCAGAGGGGCGAAGGCCGTGATGCCGCAATCGACGGTGATCGCAACAGCGGCACCGGCGGTCCGCAGCTTCAGGAGGGCGGCGGCGTTGGGGCCGTAACCTTCCTTGCGACGGTCCGGAATGTAGTAGCCGACATCCCCACCCACGCCGCGCAGGAAGCGCAGCAACAAAGCCCCCGAAGTCGCGCCGTCGACGTCGTAGTCGCCGAAGATCGCAATCCGCTCGCCCTCGCGGATCGCCCGGACGACCCGCGCGATGGCGGCATCCATGTCTTTGAGATGGGAGGGATCGGGCAGAAAGCGGCGGAGCGTCGGATCGAGAAAGTCCGGAACCTCATCGAGCCCGACATTGCGCGCCGCCAGTAGACGGGCAAGAGCGTCGGGGACGCCGTGACGCTGGGCAATGGCGAGCGCGGTCCGCTCGTCCTCGAGCCGCGCGGCCCATCGCCGCCCCGTCAGCGATTGCTCAACGCCGAGGAACGCCGCGCGCGGAGCCCGCACCGGCGCGCCCGACATGGGCCTAGGCCCAGCTCGGAAGGCCGGTCTTGACCTTGAAGTTGTGCCGCGCCTCGACCGAGCGAACCGTGCCCGTCTTGGAACGCATCACGATGGAGTGCGTTTCCGCGCCACCGGAGAAGCGACGGATTCCCTTCAGCATCGAGCCGTTGGTGACACCGGTGGCGGCGAACATCACATCGCCCCGGGCCATCTCCAGCATCGAGGGGTTTCGATTCAAGTCGGTGATGCCGAGTTTCCGCGCGCGCCCCTTCTCGTCGTCGTTGCGGAACAGCAAGCGGCCCTGGATCTGGCCGCCGATGCACCGAAGCGCCGCCGCCGCCAGCACGCCCTCGGGGGCGCCGCCGGATCCCATGTAGACATCGATGCCGGAGTCGCCGGTCGAGGTGGCGATCACGCCTGAGACATCGCCGTCGCCGATCAGCACGATGCGGGCCCCAGCCTCGCGGACCTTCGCGATCAGTTCGCTGTGCCTCGGGCGATCAAGGATGCAAACGACAAGATCGGCCAAGTCCACCTTCTTTGCTGCCGCAAGGTCTTTCAGGTTTTGCGCTGGCGTCTTGTCGAGATCGACAATGCCATCGGGCAGGCCGCCGCCGACGGCAATCTTGTCCATGTAGACATCGGGCGCATTCAGGAACCCGCCCTCGTCGGCCATTGCGATGACCGCGAGCGCATTGGGCAGACCCTTGGCAGTTATCGTCGTACCCTCGAGCGGATCGAGTGCGATATCGATTCGGGGGCCGGTTCCCAGGCCCACTTCCTCACCGATGAACAGCATCGGCGCTTCATCGCGCTCGCCTTCGCCGATCACTACCTTGCCGCGGATGGCGAGCGAATTCAGCGTGGTGCGCATCGCGTCGACCGCGGCTTGGTCGGCCTTCTTCTCGTCACCACGCCCCATCAGCTTGGACGCCGCAAGGGCCGCGGCTTCGGTCACCCGGACCGCTTCGAGCGCGAGATTGCGGTCCATTTTGTCGGCATCGGCCATCGTATCCTCCGTGCGCGGTCGGCGACCGCCTAGAATTGTTCGATGCGGATCAAGCACGGCGGTTCGGTGACCGCCTTCAGCCGTCCAATTTGCTCGGCGGCGCGGCGCATCCGCGCCTCCTGGGTGCTGTGCGTCGTCAGAACCACAGCAACCGCGCCTTCCGGAGAGCGGCCACGCTGCAGCATGGATTCGAGCGAAATGTGATGCCGCGCGAGTATCGATGACACGGCGGCGATAACGCCCGGCTGATCTTGAACCATCAGGCGCATGTAGTAGGCGCCAACGTGCCGGTCCATTGGAGCCGCCGCACGGTCGGCGAGGCGTTCGGCCGGCACCACGAACGCCGGCATGACGCGTCCACGGGCGAGGTCGACCAGATCCGCCACGACCGCAGACGCTGTCGGGCCCTGCCCCGCACCACGGCCCTGGAACATCGTCGTGCCGACGAAATCGCCCTCGACCACGACGGCGTTGAACACACCCTCGATATGGGCGATCGGGGCCGCCAAAGGCACCATGCAGGGATGAACGCGTTGCTCGATGCCATCTCGGGTTTCGCGGGCGAGGCCGAGCAGCTTGATGCGATGGCCGAGTTCATCCGCGAAGGCGATGTCCATCGCGCTCACGCGCCGGATGCCCTCGACATGGATACCCGCAAAGTTGACCTTGGCGCCGAACGCCGCGCCCGTCAGGACCGCGAGCTTGTGCGCGGCATCGATGCCGTCGACGTCGAAGCTGGGATCGGCTTCGGCGTAGCCGGCCTGCTGCGCCTCGGCCAGGACGGTCGCGAAGTCGCGACCGGTTTCGCGCATGGTGCTGAGAATGTAGTTACAGGTGCCGTTCAGGATGCCGTAGAGCCGGCGCACGCGATTGCCGACCAGCCCCTCGCGCAACGCCTTCACGACCGGAATGCCGCCCGCAACCGCGGCTTCGAAGGCAACAGCCACGCCGCGCTTCTCGGCGGCGAGCGCAATCTGCGATCCGTGCATGGCGAGCAGCGCCTTGTTCGCCGTCACGACATGCTTGCCGCGGGCAATCGCCCGCTGGACCAGGCGGCGCGCGACGCCAGCCGAGCCGCCGATAAGCTCGACGACAACATCGATATCGGTCGCCTCAGCGAGTGCGAGGGGATCGCGCTCCCAACGAACACCGTCCAGCGCGAAGTCACGCTTCTTGGCGCGCGAGCGGGCGCTGACCGCGACCAGGCGAATCGGTCGCCCGGCACGGACCGACAGGAGCCGCGAATGCTCGGTCAATAGCTTGACGACACCGCCGCCGACCGTGCCGAGGCCCGCGACGCCGATGCGAAGTGGCGCGTTCATGCCGGGTGATTAACGCAAGCGACGCTCAGGCGCGAGCCTTGATCGGCGCGATATTGTCCCCAACACCGCGCAGATAGAGATCGATCGACCGCTCCGGGTCGGCCAGGACCTGCCGGATACTGCGGATTGCCTGGCGGATGCGATGCTTGTTCTCGACGAGGGCGATTCGCACATGGGCGTCACCGTGCTCGCCAAAACCGATGCCCGGCGAGAGCGCTACATTGGCCTGCGTCAGCAACAACTTCGAGAAGGCGAGCGACCCCAGCTCGGCGAACGCTGGCGGCAGCGGCGCCCAGGCGAACATGCTTGCCGCCGGCGCCGGAATGTCCCAGCCCGCACCGCGCATTCCTTCGATCAGCACGTCGCGGCGCTCCTTGTAGGTCGCCCGCGCTTCGGCCACGCAATCCTGCGGACCGTTCAGGGCCGCGGTCGCCGCCACCTGGATGGGCGTGAAGGCACCGTAGTCGAGGTACGACTTGATTCGGGTCAGCGATTGGATCAGCCGCTTGTTTCCCGCCGCGAAGCCCATGCGCCACCCGGCCATGGAGTAGGTCTTGGACATCGACGTGAACTCGACCGCGATCTCCCGCGCGCCCGGCACCTGCAGGATCGACGGCGGCGGCCGGTCGTCGAAATAGATCTCGGCGTAAGCGAGATCAGAGAGGATCCAAATGCCCTGGCGGCGGCAAAAATCGACCACGGTGGCGTAAAAGTCGAGGTCGACCACCTGAGCCGTCGGGTTGGACGGAAAGTTCAACACCAGCGCGAGCGGCTTGGGCACGGTGTGCCGCACCGCCCGTTCGAGCGCCGGCAGGAACTCGTCGATGGAGATGCTGCCGGGAACCGGAATATGGCGCACCGACCCGCCAGCGATGATGAAACCGTAGGGGTGGATCGGATAGCTGGGGTTGGGCACCAGCACGATATCGCCCGGTCCGGTGATGGCTTGGGCGAGATTGGCGAGGCCCTCTTTGGAGCCCAGCGTCACGATGATCTCGCTCTCCGGATCGAGATCGACCCCGAAGCGGCGCTGATAGTAGGCCGCCTGCGCTTTCCGCAGACCCGGAATGCCGCGCGACTGGGAGTAGCCGTGCGTGCGCGGATTGGCGGCCGCTTCAGCGAGCTTCGCGATGATGTGCGGCGCCGTCGGCAGGTCGGGATTGCCCATGCCGAGATCGATCACGTCTTGCGACGCGGCACGAGCCCGCGCCTTCCTGGCGTTCACTTCGGCGAAAACGTAGGGCGGCAACCGGCGTAGCCGGTGGAACTCCGAATCGTCCATCTTGTCGTTCTTTCTCTGAGGGGGATCAGAAGTCGACGAAGATCTCGGCGCGTCGGTTGGCGGCCAGCCCGCGGGCCGTGCGCGTTTCGTAGACGGGTTCCTCGTCGGACACGCCTTCCATGATGATCGCGTCCGACGGCACGCCGTAGCGGATGAGGAGGTTGGCAACCGCCTCGGCACGCGAGATGGAGACCGACAGGTTCCCGTTCTTGATCTCGGCCGCGGTCGCCCCGACGACGTCCTTGGCGGCATGGCCAAGCACCCGCACGGTACCGCCGTTCCGCTTGTAAATGTCCGCGACGCGGCGGACGACACTGGCGTCATTTGTGCCGAGCCGCGAGGAATTGCGACCGAACTGGATCACCGCGACCTGAAGCGGCCCCCCCAGCGGTGGCGAGACTGTGGTGCCAGAAGGGACCGCACCGGAGTGTGCGGTCGCGATATTGGCGGGGCTCGGCGCCGCCTGCGCCGGCACGGGTGTGGGTGTGGGTGCGGGTGCTGCCGGCACTGAAGTCGCGGGCGCCGTCGAGACCGACGGGGCGGCCGGCGCGGGCGGAGGCACCGGCGAGGGCGATGGCGCGGAGAGGTTGGGCATCGACGGCGGAACCGTCATCGCGATGGGCGGTGAGCCCGGGAGATTGGTCGCGGCCGGAGCTGGCGCGGGCGCTGGTGCCGCCGCAACCGGCGCCGGCGCCGGAACCGCGACCGGCGCGGGTGGCGGAGGCGCGGGTGGCGGCGCGGCTGCCTGGGGCGGCGGCAGCGGCTGGGTCGTCACGGTCGACGCCTGTGCCGGTGCGGGAGCTGGCGCGACTGGAGGCGCGGCGGGCTGCACCGGAGGCGTCGCGTCAACGCTTGTCCGAGGTGCCGGGACCGGCGCTGGCGGCGCGGCCGTGGCGACGGCGGCGGGCGGCGCGGACTGCTGCTGGGCCGCGCGGTCGCGCGCAGCGCGTTCGGCCGCGGCGCGCGCCACCTCTTCCTGCTGCGCGCGCTGACCACCTCGGCCGGCGACTTGGGAGCCGATCGGCCCGGCGCGAGACTCGTCCGTCGCCCGCACATCTTCGAACTGTCGGCCGGTCGAGGGCGCGGGGATGGATCCAGCCGCCACCTGACGGTCGGCTCCGGGGCGCGCGGGCTGGGTCGTCTTGGGCGTGCTGTCACAGGCCGCGAGCAGAGCGATCGCGGAAACGCTCATCAAGCCGATCAACCGGCTATTCGGGAAAGAGGTCCGCATGTCCATCACCCGCCTGAAACCCTTGGTGCCGGCGTTCTGTACCGGACCTCGGGGAGAAAATTGACCCGTGTCTTGTCGCAGCCTACCAATGGCGTACCACGCCCAGCCGGCACCGGACTGCCGCAATCATACCGGGCCAATGAAAATACCGCAAGAAACGCCGCAAAGGCAATGATCTAAAAGGGAAATTTCATGCCTGAGACCCCGCCCGCCCCCGCCACCCCGCCTTCGGCTGACGCGCTGCAGACGGCGTTCCAGGACATTGCCCAGCGCAGCCAGAAGCTGCTGGCGGAGTTCGGAGAGCGTAGCCAGCGCGACGGGCCGCAGCCGCTGGACCCGCTGAATCTCACCGGAACCTTCATGGAATTCACCAGCCGGCTGTTGGCCGACCCGTCCAAGCTGGTCGCCGCCCAGATGGCCCTGATGCAGGAATACATGAAGCTCTGGCAGGCGACCGCTGACCGGATGCTGGGCAAACCGGCTGCACCCGTGATTGAACCGCCCAAGGGTGACAAGCGCTTTGCCGACCCCGCCTGGAAGGACGAGGTGGTGTTCCCGTACCTCAAGCAGAGCTACCTGCTCACCGCCCGTTGGCTGCAGGGCACGGTGCGCGACGTGGACGGTGTGGACGACCGGCTGCGCAAGAAGGTCGAGTTCTACACGCGGCAATTTGTCGACGCGATGTCGCCCTCCAACTTCGCCCACACCAACCCGCAGGTCGTGAAGGCCACCGTCGACAGCAAGGGCGAGAACCTGGTCAAGGGGCTGCAGAACCTGCTGACCGACCTGGAGCGCGGCAAGGGACGGTTGGCGATCCGGCAAACCGACATGGATGCCTTCAAGGTCGGTGGCAACGTCGCGACCTCGCCCGGCAAGGTCGTGTTCCAGAACAACGTGATGCAGCTCATCCAGTACGCGCCCAACACCGCTGAGGTGCACAAGGTGCCGCTGCTGATCGTTCCGCCCTGGATCAACAAGTTCTATATTCTCGACCTCAAGCCCGAGAATTCCTTCATCAAGTGGTGCACCGAGCAGGGGTACACGGTGTTCGTCGTTTCGTGGGTCAATCCCGATGAGCGGCTGAGCCACCTGACCTTCGCCGACTACATGAAGCAAGGTCCGCTCGCGGCACTCGACGCCATCGAGCGTGCGACCGGCGAACGGCAGGTTTCGGCGATCGGCTATTGCCTGGGTGGGACGCTGATGGCGACGACGCTGGCCTGGATGGCGGCGCGCGGCGACAACCGAATCGTGGCCTGCACGTTCTTCACGGCTCAGGTCGATTTCCCCGAGCCGGGCGAACTCGAGGTTTTCATCGACGAGGACCAGCTCAAGAGCCTCGAGGACATGATGGCCAAGCGCGGCTATCTCGACGGCAGCGAGATGGCGACCACTTTCAACATGCTGCGCGCCAACGATCTCATCTGGTCGTTCGTGGTGAACAACTATCTGCTCGGCAGGGAACCGTTCCCCTTCGATCTGCTCTTCTGGAACGCCGACGCCA
>Ga0194124_10001386_pt1 | contig 30727 bp, 26 predicted proteins | sample TA2KigCas0mmetaG_FD_148605 | JGI IMG/M metagenome (GOLD analysis project Ga0194124, IMG submission 148605) | Freshwater microbial communities from Lake Tanganyika, Tanzania - TA2015031 Kigoma Deep Cast 0m | ecosystem: Environmental > Aquatic > Freshwater > Lake | place: Tanzania: Lake...
TTAACCCAGAATTTAATCTTTTGGGCGGGCCAGCGCTACGCGGGCTGGCAGGTCTTGGGAAAGGGTTGGCTGGAAAACTTGCTGGAGAAAGGGCCGCAAAACAAGCAGCAAGAAAAGAACCTACTCTTTCACCACAAATGAAAGATATGGGTCCTGCTGATGTTGTAAAAAAAGAAGCCCCAAGACTAACACTTGATAAGGGTTCGGCAACCGCTCCTAAACTTGGAGAAGCAAAAGGTCCGTTTCCCGGAGATCGCCGCCAGCTAGGTAAAGAAGGCCCATCGTCTGCTGTTGTTCCTAAGGGTCCTGGCCGTGTTGAAAAAGACATGGGTCCGGTTCAAGAGGTGCGCAAAGAATTATCAAAACCTACAAAACAAGAGTCTAAGGTTAAGGGAAAAAAGAAACCCGAAAAGCGCAAAAAAAAGGATGATGATATTGGTCGATTTGAGGGAGAGGGCGGTAAGTCGTTCCAGCGTGGTGGAGCAGTAAAAAGCGCGTCTTCTCGTGGAGACGGGATTGCATCTCGCGGCAAAACGAAAGGACGCTACATATGAACAAAGTTAGTACTGTAATGAAGGAGTTTAAAGCAGGAAAACTTAAGTCTTCTTCAGGGCAAAAAGTTACAAACCCTAAACAGGCAATTGCAATTGGACTATCGGAGGAACGTATGAAAGCATCGAAAGGCAAATACATGGGCGGCGGCTATGTAGGCGGCGGTTCGGTCATGCCTCAGAAAATGGGCAAGGTCAAAACTGCCGCACCAAGCAAAGATGGTGTTGCAGCAAAAGGGAAGACTAAGGGTAAAATGGTGAAAATGGCGCGTGGTGGAGCCTGCTAAGTTATCCCTGTAACCCAAAAGCACCGCCCCGCAAAGGCGGTGTTTTTATTTAAATTATTATGAACGGAAAGTAAACATGGGTCTGCTCCAGGCATACGCTGAAGAGGTGCGCAAAGCCGGACGCTACGGCGATACCATGCTTGCGCACATAACTCCGCGTGAAGCCGGTATTTTGAAACTTCTTGGTGGGTCAGGAAACATAAACCCGAACACGGGGATTATGGAGTTTAATAGAATTCTAACACAAGCCGAGGCAGCAAATTATTTACAAGACAATCTAGATGTTGCAAACGCAATTCCCAATAACATGACGGCATTGCAATGGGCGCAATATCATTGGAGCAATAACGGGCAATATGAAGGCCGAACAATACGGTCGGGAGCTACGACTCCTCCTCAACCCCAACCCCAACCTGCTACTTTGCCTCAATTTTTAACACAAACCCAAGCTCGCAATTATATACTAAACAATGACGATGTCTTGGCTGAACATCAGCGCACAGTAAACGAAACACGCATGACCGCGTTGCAATATGCGCAATTTCATTATGAAAAGTACGGAAAATCTGAAATTCAAAGAGGTCTTCGTCCATCACTAGACAAAGAATATATTAGCCCTTGGGCGCCTTACGAAAAGCCAAGGCCAGTGTATAATAATACCGCAGCGGTTACAGCGGCATATCAAAAAACTCTAGGACGAAAGCCTACCGCAGAAGAAATTAATTTTTGGAAGCACACGCCAAATTTAAGTGAACAAGCAGCAATAGAAAGTATTTATGCTAGGCCAGAATATAAGAGAACTTTAGCGGTTAAAGACGCGTACATAGAAGTGCTTGGGCGAGAGCCAGATGAAAATACGATAAAGATCTGGCTGTCCCTCGGTCATTTTACAAAAACAAATGTTGTGGATGCACTCAAAACCACGCCAGAATACCAACTTAGAGAAAGTGTGCAAAACGTATTTCAAGCGCTTATACAAGCACCGCCAGACTCAGAACAAGAATTGCAAAACTTCATAAATAAAATTAAACAACAAGGATCGCTTACCCAAGATATCATACGGGAAATTGGTCAAAAAAACCCGTATAAATATGTTGAATATCAAATAAAAACCAGTTTAGATCTAGAAAACTCAACCGGAGGTGTTTGGGAGTCCGACGCGGCTTGGTATACAGCATGGTTGGCAGATTACTTCGTAAAGAAAGGGATTACGGATCTAAATGATATTGATATAAAATACAGACTCGAAAAGTTTTATGTTTCCGATGGTGATGATTATACGGCGCAGGTGCCTGTTTACATCAACAAACGCACCGGGGCAGAGATAAAAGAATTTAGGTTGCCCACCACCAGCGTAGGAAAAGACAAAACAGGCGCATATTTTCATATTGAAAACGGAAAGCCACTAATACGCACACACAGGGAGGCTGACAGTAATTTTGGTCCGGTTTTAGCCATTGCCTCAGCCATATTTTTACCGCAATTATTGCCACAAATTATTGGAACAACGGCAGGCGCCGCTACAGTCGCACAAACAGCCGCAACAGTAGGGGCAACAACAGCCGCAGAAGTTGCGGCGATTGCAGCAGGAGCATCTACAGGCTTGACAAATCTTATAGCTACAAATTTTGGCATATCGGCGACAGCGGCAAATGTGGCGGCTAAGATGGTTGTCAATGGTATTGTAGGTGCAGTACAAGCAGAGGTAGCGGGAGGAGATCCTGTCAAAGGCTTCCTTGGCTCCGGAATAGCTCCGGTTATTGGAGATATCGTTGGGGGCGCAATTACGCAATCTTTAGGCACTTCTTTATCAGCGCCGGTAGTTGCTGCAACACAAAATGCAGTCAGACAACTAATTAGCACGGGACAACTGAATGTAGAGCAGATGCTTAGAGCTGGAGCTTCTACGGTACTTCAAAACACATTAAAAACGCAATTAGGAATTACAGATGCACAAGCAGGGTTATTGACAAACACAATTATCACAGAGGGTAAAAATCTTGAAAGTCTGACTGATCCAATAAAAATGATGCAGTTTGTTGCTAACAACCAAAATCTTTTTCGAGAATTAGGAGCTCAAGCCGAAGCCAATGCAGCAAGAACATCATCTGGTGAGGCTGCAATCCCAGTCAGGGTTACAGAAGCAGCAGATCTTGGTGCATTCAATGCAGAAGATCCGGTAGTAGCTGCAAATCGCGCAGCGAAGGCTCAAGGATGGGAAAGTAATGCACAGAAAACAGAAGCAATAGCAAGCCAAGGAGGAAATGTTACGCCAGATCAATGGCGGAAGGTAGTCAAAACTCAAGATGCGCATCAAGCTTTAACAGGAACAAGACCAACCCCCCAACAATTAGAAGCTTATGCTAACGCGGCAAATGGTGATCCGCTTGCGGGGATAGAGAAGGCCCCTCCAGGGATACAGCAAGCTTTGCGTGCTGGTCAGGCTGAGTTTATTGGCGCAACAATCAATGCATACAACAGAGGAGAAATAGAGCCAGCAGAGTTATTTCAAACTTTTAAAAATGAAGGTTTTGACGACAAAAATATAATACGTATTCTTGAATTAAATCACGAAAATAAAATTACAAACCGACAGTTGCGTGACGATGTGGATCGTATTGTAGAGCAATATACAACGGCCTACACAAGTTCATCAGGAGCAAATCGTCAAGAAACAATAAATCAATTAAAAAGCTTAGGAATTGAGGAAAACCTTGTTAACAAAATATTGTTTACGGCAGAACAAGCCGCAGCAGCAGTGCAATCAAATCAAACTATAAGAAATATTCTTAATACTTATGATAGCAATGTTACAAGCCCAAGTGCATTAAAGCTGTTGCTTGAGGGTGCTGGAGCAAGCAGAGAATTTGCTGAAGCGGCTGCACAACAAGCGGCGCGAATGCAGGCTGAAGCCGCAGCTTTTCAAGCAGTTCGCGGATCTTTGCAACAGGGGGCAAATAGATTTATTTTTGAAACAATTAAGTCGGTTCTTGCGGGCACAACACCAGTACAGGAAGCTATTTCGCAAATTAACGCCGCGTATGACCCAGATGGTCGTTTAGGACAACAAATTATTGATAAGGCTCAGGAAATCCAAAGAGAACAAGATGCGCAATTTGCAGATGCTTTAAAAGTTGCTGATCGCGACAATGAAATACGAAACACCCAAATTACTAAAATATTTACTAATCTAGGTGAAGGTAAATTAACTGGGCCGCAAGCAATTGAGGAATTAACACAGCTTGAAATAACAGACCCACAAAAACTTGTTTCACAATATTTTATAACATTAGAAGGAAGAGGGGCACAGCAAGAGCAAGTCAATGCAGTTGCGCAAGATTATCTTAGATCGGCATCTACATCTCCGCAGACACAACAAAAAAGAACCGAAGCAATTGAAAGTTTGCGACTCGCAGGAGTGTCAAATCCAGAATCAATAGTTGCAAATCTAGATACGCAAATTACAAAAGCAAAAAATTATGCTGATGCACAAATAAAATTTATTAACGGAGAAATAACGTCCGGGCAATTATTAGAAGCAGGCAAAGGGTTTATGGCAAACCCAAGTGCTGATTTGATGCGCTTGCAAGCAATACGAGCAGGGCGCGATCTTACACCAGCGGAAATGACATTAGACACAGTAAGCAAACTGCCTAGTTGGACTGTTATAGACAGAAAAGGAACGCAAGTTTCTTTTGCACTTAATGACGAGGGTACGCCATATGTAAGTTCTGCCAGGATTTTGCAAAAAGGAAAATATGTTGATCAAACAAACAAATTTTCAGGAGCGACTCCGCAAGCAATAAATCAATATGCAAGAGAATCAGAGCAAAGATATGTAAGAGACACACAGGCGAGCATTCAAAGAGCCGGAACTCGCGTATCAGACGAATTTTTTGCTCAAGGCAGCACGATGCGTCCAGACCAAGCAATTGCGCAACTGCGAGCAGCAGGCATGCCACAAGCTTTAGCAAAAGATGTGGTTCAAGGTTGGTCAGAACAAAAAAACGCAATTGCACAACAAAATTTAAATTTTGATTCTAAAAATCTTACTACTGCTAGACTTTTAACTAAGCAGGAACATGAACAACTTTTAGGTAGACTTAATGATCCAAAAGTTTATCGTTTTGAAGACAATGCAATACTCGATTATGACGCTGCTTCTGTGCAAATGATGGGGGCTGACCGCTCATCCTTCGCTGTAATTCCTACTAAACAAAATATTACGCAAAAACAAATTATCGATAGTTATACAACGTATGTAGTGCTTCATGAAGCTTTATTAGCAGCTGATGCTTTGCCAAAAGACTCAAATGGCCGAACACGGTTTTACATTCCAGGTGAAGCAACCGATCAAATTGTTCGTGGCGCAGCCAAACCCGTCCCTACAGATCCAACAATTGATAAATGGGGTTTAACTTTTACAAAAAAAATTACTCCAGAGGTTGCGCAAACCTTACCTTTAGAAACTTGGGTCACATCTTGGGTAGCGGAAGCAGCAAAAGTTGCGGCTGAAGGCGTTGCATTTGTTGCAGGAACAGCGGCTGGAGACGCAGACAATTATTTAGCAAATTCAGCAAGATCTTTAGCAAAAATTTTTGGAGAAACATCTGAACGATTGCGTCCTGAAGAAGCCGCAGCTTCTAAAGAATGGTTGAATAAAATTAATGAGTCAGGTAAAAGGTTTACCGATGGAAGCAATCCTTCAAAAGGGATTACAGGGCCGTTATGGGATATGATGCAAAGTTCAGGAGCAAAAATTGTTACTTATTTTGACTGGTTTAAAGAAAGTCCCACAAGTTATTTGTGGAACCTGGGCAAAGAAATGACTTCCGATGTAGTCCCAGGAGTTTTGCTGGCAGGCGGCTCTTTAGTAGCGGCTAAGGGGGGAAGATATTTTAATTCAATGATTCAAGCCACGGCTGGGGTAACATTAAATGCTGGGGGGCTTAATCAACAAGCACTAGAACAATTAATGGCAGGCGGCGCAGATTCAAAAACAGCGCAAAAAATAGCAACCGGCGCAGCCGCTCCAGCGGCATTTGCTGAATTCTTAGTGGACGCGCTCTTTACAAAAATTCCCGCAGGAACCGCAAGAGTATCGCCTTTTACACAAATTGGTATACAAGCGGGTGGAGAAGGGCTTGGTGAAACGTCTAGCGAAGGAATAATGCAACTTAGGCTAGATAACGAAATAAGCGACGTAAATGCTTTGCTAACAGGTTTTGTGGTTGCAGCAGGAATGGGAGCTAATATTCAAGCTGGCTTTAGTACGTTAGACGTTGCAAAACAAACAAGTCAGGATTTGCGAGATTTGGCAGCATGGATGGGGGCAAACGACCAAAAAGAAGTAATTAATACAATTCGAACACTTGGCCTATCTGTACCTCAAAGTTTTCATTCTTCGGATACTGAAGTAAAACTAAAACAAATTATTGGAAATAATGCAATTGTAGAAGGAACCGATGGAAAATCTTATGTAGTAAATGCGCAACAGCTAAATTTAAAAAATGGGTTTTTTACAGATTCACCTAAAATAAATAATACTTTTAATATTTTATCTGTAGAGTCGCAATCTACAAATCAAAATAGTTCTGATTTAACAAATTTACTAACAAATGTTGAAACAGCATATCAAAATCAACTTGGGCGAAAACCTACTTTCGATGAGGTAGCGCCTTTAATTAACACGTTAAGCGGTCCTGCGCCTACAACATTTATTCCGCAACTAGAACAGACGTTGGGGTCTTCAACAGAAGGCCAAAAATTTGATGCGGTTCAGTTTGGAAAAACTTTAAGCGAAGAACAACTTGTTACGTTTGCGCAAAATGCAATGAAAGAACAAGGGGCTTCAGTTGCAAATGTAAAACAATTATTAGACTATTACGACATATCAGAAAATCTACAAACAAAGGTCATTAACGTAATAACTCCGCGTAATAGCCTTGATGGATCCGTATTGACTGTTCTTGAAAACAATGCGATTGTTAAAGGAAGTGACGGAAAAACATATACTATTCCCGCAATCGTTAATGGTAAAACACTTGCTCCACAGGATGAAATAAAACTTTCTATGGGGGAAAATGTTGCAACACAGGTAACAATAGTAAAGACAGCAGAAGACCAACTAAAAGAAAGTCAATCAATATCTTTAGACCGAGCAACTACTCTTAAAGATACAACAATGCCTAACGGCAGTCAGGTAAAGCTGCCTTTAGATTGGAACGAAAGAACAGCGCAAAGCAAAATTGAATGGCTCAATAAAAACAACTATACTGCTGATAAAGTAAAAGGATTTGGTTTTAAAAACGACGAAGTAGATGGTTTAGTTGCTGCAGGCCTTAATAAAGGGTCATACGTAAATCGCGCAGATATTGAAACAAAAGTTAATACAGAATATCGAAATATTTTTGGGCGTAATGCAGATCCAGAGGGATTAAAATTTTATGCAGATGCAATTCAATCGGGACAATTATTACAAGCAAATTTGGTAAATGAATTAAAAAATGGAGCGCAAGGAGTAGATATTTATTTTAGAGACAATCCAGATGTAGCTGCTGCGTATATTCGTGATGGACATCAAGCAGCAGGGAAAACTCCTGAACAATTTGCTACAGAACATTACAATACATACGGATTTGCAGAAAATCGCAATCCTCCTCCAGGTGTTGCAGTAAAGACAGGTACTACTACAGGTACCACCACAGGTACTACAGCCACTACCTTTACTACAGGGCAATCAGTATCTCAATCAAATTCATTATCTAAAAAACTTGCAGAAGAAAGTACATCTACGTCTATTTCTATAAGAGATAGTATTGGTGTTAGTATAGGGCAATCAGTATCTCAATCAAATTCATTATCTCAAAAACTTGCACAGGAAAGTATATCTACATCTGTTTCTACAAGAGATAGTATTGGTGTTAGTATAGGCCAATCAGTATCTCAAGCAAACATATCTAGTTCAATTTCTAAATCGCAAAGTTTGTCAATTTCTGAATCAATAAAATTAAGCCCATCAATTAGTGCATCAATAAGTGCCTCCATAAGTTCCTCATTGTCAGTGTCACAATTTTTAGATGCACGGCAATCTCGCTCAAACAGTATTTCAGTACAAAATTCTGTATCAGAATCTTTATCTACATCACTTTCTACATCACTTGTTAACAACAAACCAGATATTAATACATCGTTATCGTTAAGCACAAGTCAAAGTTTATCAACTTCAATATCTCAACAAAGTGTATCAACTTCAATATCTCAACGGCTTGAACAATTACAAAATGCTACACAAGAGTTAACACAACGCGTTACACAAAACCTAACACAAAATATTACACAAGACCCTGTTGCAGTATCAATAAGCAATTCTCAAAGCACTTCTCAAAGCATTTCGCAAAGATTAAAAGAACAACTAGAATTTTATTTGCAACAAGAGTTATCTCAAAATATTACGCAACAGTTAATTCCAGATGTTACTCCAAAAATTACATCAAATGTAATTCCCGATGTTACGCCAAAAATTACACCAGATGTAACTACAAATATTACGCAAAATGTTACGCAACAATTAATACCAGATGTAACGCAAAATGTAACTCCCGATGTTACACAAGATCTTGTTGCCATATCCATAAGTACTTCGCAAAGCATTTCTCAAAGAATTAGCGAACTATTAGAATTGAATTCGCAACAAGATTTATCTCAAGGTATAACGCAAGACATAACCCAAAATATTACACAAGATCCTGTTGCAGTATCCATAAGTACTTCGCAAAGCATTTCTCAAAGATTAAAAGAACAACTAGAATTTTATTTGCAACAAGAGTTATCTCAAAACCTTACTCCAAATGTAACTCCGGATGTTACGCCAAATGTTACGCAAAATGTAACTCTAAATGTTACGCCAGATGTTACACCAAATATAACTCTGGAGGTTACACCAAATATAACTCCAGATGTTACGCCAAACATAAGCACATCTGTATCAATTTCAATTCGCCTCAGTGTTGAATTAGAAAAAATAATTCGAGAAAACAATATAATTATCGAGCCAACTCCAACTACAAAAATAACCGTGCCAAGTGTTACTCCAAAAATAACACCTGATATAACTCAAGACATAACAATACCAAAGGTCACTCCATTTCTTATTTTGACAAGTCTTCCTTGGCAGACTCCAGAGCCTACAACAATGTCTGAACGGCCTCCTGAGCCTACGACAACTTCTAGAGAACCTCCTGAGCCTACGACAACGTCTGCTACGCCGCCCCCACCAACTGGGTCAACGCCCAAGCCTACCGTACCAAGGGTGACGACACCAAAGGTTACGACACCAAAACTTACGGCGCCCACCACCCCGCCGCCACCGTTTCCGTTGTTTGGAATTTTCCCGTATACTCAGGGGAAAGTGTATGTGGACTATCCCTTCCCTGAAGTTCCTCCGCCAGAATTCGGTCCATATGACCTTTACAAAGCACCCAATTATTTGAGACCATTGACAAACACGCTTCCCAATTTTGGATTGCAGGCGTTACTAGGAGCTGGAAATGATGCAAAGCCGAGGGATGGGCAAAATTAGCGCCGCAAAAGTACCAAAGCTGAAAAAGCGGCGTGACAATACGGACTTTACCGAGTATGCTGCTGGAGGTGAGGTGTGGGATCGCCCCCGCCCCAAGAAGCTTGGCAAACCAAAGCCGTTAAGCAGCGCCAAGAAAGCCAAGGCTAAGGCGATGGCACAGGCTGCTGGACGCCCTTATCCTAATCTTGTAGATAACATGCGCGCAGCGAGAAAATAATGTCTACAACAGCCACAACAGTTTTTAATCCTAACTTCAATGAAATTGCCGAAGAAGCTTATGAACGCTGCGGTTATGAGATGCGCTCTGGATATGATTTGCGTACAGCGCGACGCAGCTTAAACTTGTTGTTGACAGAATGGGCGAATCGTGGTATCAATCTGTGGACAATAGAACAGGGTGCCATACCCCTTTATGCAAATCAAATTACCTATCCCTTGCCTATCAATACTGTAGATTTGCTAGAAACTATTGTAAGAACTGGCGCAGACTCTAATCAAACTGATATCAATATCAGCAGAATTTCCGTTAGCACCTATTCCACCATTCCCAACAAGCTCGCTACTGGCAGACCAATCCAAATTTATGTGGATCGCCAGGGAGGGCAAACTTACACATTCACTGCAACATTAGCGGCAAATGTGACGGCTACCGCAGATATTTTGCCCGTAAGTACTTTAGTACGGGTGCCCTATGCGGGATATGCAACCATTGGCTCAGAGGTAATTTACTACTATGGTACGAGCACTTTGGCAGAAAATGTGGCAACAGGTGCGTCAGCGTATGCAACACTTAACAACGTGGTGCGTGGACAAAACAACACAACTGCGGCGGCGCATGCGTCGGGAGGATCCCTGACAAGCACTCAGTTTCCCAACATCACGGTGTGGCCTGCCCCTGACCAAGGATCTATCAGCAACCCTTATTACACCTTGGTATACTGGTGGATGCGAAGGCTCTATGACGCAGGAAACGGCGTCAATACGGAAGACATACCATTTCGATTCCATGAGGCAATGATTTCTGGGCTGGCCTATCGCCTATCCATGAAAGTTCGTGGAGGATTAGAGAGGATGCAAACTTTGAAGGCGCAGTATGATGAGGCTTGGCAACTTGCATCCGAAGAAGACCGGGAAAAGGCGTCAATTCGGTTTGTACCCCGTCAGTCCTTTCTTGGGGTGACGTAATGCCCAATCAGTTTTCAAGCGGCAAATTTGCTATAGCACAATGTGATCGTTGTAATTTCCGATACAAACTCAAGCAACTCAGGCAATTGACAATAAAAACAAAAAATGTCAACATCCTTGTGTGTCCAGAGTGCTGGGAACCCGACCAGCCGCAACTTCAGCTTGGAATGTATCCAGTGAACGATCCACAGGCGGTGCGCAACCCAAGAACAGACTCCAACTCGTACTATCAGTCGGGGTATAACGGCTTGCAAGTTACCGATCAGGTTGGCGCAAGCTCACTGTTGACAGGGGTTCCCTCGGACGGCAGTAGAACAATTGAGTGGGGGTGGAGTCCAGTCGGGGGTGCTAGATCCTTTGATGCAGCCCTTACCCCAAACCGCTTGGCCTCGCCAATTGTTGTCAACAGCGTTACTATAAGCTAGGAGTTATCATGAAACACACTGTCCAAGACAAAACCGCTAAAGCAGTACATAAACACGAAAGGGCCATGCATCCTGGCAAGCCTATGACCAAATTGCGCAAAGGTGGCCCAACAGGCGAGATGATGCGTAGTGTTGGACGCAACATGGCGCGGGTGAACAACCAGGGGGGCAAATGATGGCAAAATATTCCATGAAGATTGGCGGCAAGGAAGTTGGCCCTGCATCGGTCTACGCCCCTCCACATACCATGAAGGGGGAAAAGGTCACTGTAGAAACAAGCCCGGGGAAAGAAATGCCTTATAATCTGCGACCAGACTGGAGGCCCACGCATGGAATGGGAATCAACCCTAACATTCAGGTTAAGACTTCTGGCATCAAAATGCGCGGTGTAGGATGTGCTACCAAGGGAACTATGTGTAGAGGTCCGATGGCATGAACTGGGGAGAGCTTAAAACGTCTATCCAAGACTACATGGAGACATCGTTCTCTGTGACCAGTCTTACGACGTTTGTTACCCAAGCCGAGGAAAAAATCTACAATGCAGTACAGTTCCCAAGTTTAAGAAAAAATGTTATTGGGAATTGCAGTGCAAACAACAGGTATCTGCAATGCCCCACAGACTTTCTCGCCGCGTATTCTCTTGCTGCTATAGAAACTAACGGGCAATATCATTTTTTGCTTAACAAAGACGTAAATTTTATTCGCGAATCGTTTCCAATTCCTACGGGCGCAGGAAACACGGGGCTTCCGTATTGTTATGCGCTTTTTGGTCCAGACTTCCCTAATGCCCCTAAAAAACTTGTGTTTATGCTAGGGCCAACCCCAGATTTAAATTATCAAGTTGAATTGCATTATTTCTACTACCCAGAATCTATTACGTATAACAATATTGACGGTAAAAACGACAACTTGGCTTAGTGAAAATTTTGACACTGTGCTCCTTTATGGCGGACTTGCTGAAGCGGCGGTTTTTATGAAAGCAGAGCCAGATCAAATCAATTACCTAAACAGCAAATTCCAGGAAACGCTCACTCTGGCAAAACGACTTGGAGAAGGTCTAGAGCGGCAGGATCAGTATCGCGCCGGTCAAATTGTTGACAGGGTCACGTAATGATTGTTCAAACTACATGCACAAGTTTTAAGGCAGAAGTTGCGCAAGCGCTACATAATTTTACAAGGACTACCGGAAATGTTTTCAAACTTGCGCTCTACACCTCCACTGCAAACCTTGGTGCAGACACCGCCGTATACACCTCTCAAGGTGAGGCGAGTGGAACCAATTACACGCCTGGAGGGGCTGTTCTTACAAACATTACGCCACTGTCGTCGGGCACAACCGGGTACTGGTCATTTGACGACATCACCTTTTCTAATGTAACCTTGACTTGTAGCGGCGCTCTTATCTACAATACGACAGGGTCGCGCGCTGTGTGTGTGCTGAATTTCGGTTCCACGATTACCAAGACCGCTTCCAACTTGGTGATTAGCTTTCCTCCTATGGGAGCGTCTGACTCACTTCTAAGGATCACATGATGGAAACTGCAAAAAGCAAAGATGTGGTGGCAAACGCTCTTGTAGCACGCCCACAAAATGACGAATGCGCTTTGGCGCTTGGAAAGTTCATTTTTGAATGCTATGACAAAAATGGCAAACTAAAATGGTCTGGCGAATCTAAAAATCTTGTAGTTAATGTTGGTTTGCAATACATGGCTGGCACCTCTCTTGATGGGGCTACAGCACGCATTACTTCTTGGTTTGTTGGACTTTGGGGTGCTGCGTCAAGCAATAACCCGGCGGCTGGGGATACGATGAGTTCTCATGCCGGTTGGACGGAGAATACAACGTATAGCGATGCAACACGTCCTGCGGCAACTTTTGCAGCTGCAACTACGGCAAATCCATCTGTCGTGACAAACACTGCAAGCAAGGCGACGTTCAATATCAATGGTACTACCACGATTGGCGGCGCTTTTTTGACAAGCAGTTCAACAAAAGGCGGAACTACCGGAACGCTATTTTCAGGTTCGGATTTTACAGGCGGCGACCGCGCTGTAGTTAGCGGGGATACGCTGCAAGTAACCTACACCTTTAGCTTGTCCGCATAATGCCTTTCGTTATTGCAGATCGTGTACAGGAAACCACAACCAGCACCGGCACAGGGACTATAACCCTCGCTGGTGCTGCAACAGGTTTTCAATCGTTTGCTGTTATTGGTAACGGCAATCAGACTACTTACACCATTGCAGACGCTTCTGGTTCTAACTGGGAAGTTGGAATCGGGACTTATACGTCTTCGGGTACAACCTTAGCAAGAAATACTGTACTGTCTTCCAGCAACTCAGGAAGCCTTGTAAACTTTGGGGCGGGAACGAAAAACGTATTTGTAACGCTACCATCTAGTCGGACTGTATATCCTGCTGCTATTGCGGCGATGATTTTTGGATAGGATCAAACATGGCCGCACCAAATCTACTTTCTCCAACAACGATCACAGGCAAAACCGCAACTGCGAATTTGACGACTACTTCTGCAACTTCAATCCTTAGCAACGCCGCTTCTTCTGGCAAAGTTTTAAAAATCAACTCGCTGTACGTGGCAAATGTAGACGGAACAACCAACGCTGAAATCACGATTAACTACTACTCTGCTGCTTCTTTAGGAGGGACGGCTACACAGATTTGCTCAACGGTTTCTGTCCCTGCTGATGCAACGCTCGTTGTGATTGATAAAGATGCTTATATTTATTTAGAAGAAAACACCTCCTTAGGTGCTACGGCTGGCACAGCAAGCGATTTAAAAATTGTTTGCAGCTACGAAGACATTAGCTAGGAGTCGCCATGCCTAGAGGTAACGGCGGGATCATTGGCCCCGCAAATATACCCACAACAGCTTCTGCCAAAGGTGTCTGGTCACTGATAGAGCAGATGATTGCTCAAAGGCAGGGTATATGGCCTCTTTCGGGTACTGACCCTTTTTTTTACTACACTACGCTCCTGCTTCCCGGCAACGGTACCCCTAATGGCGCACAGAACAACACGTTCTTAGACGGTTCTGCCAATAACTTTACCATCACCCGCAACGGCAACACGACACAGGGCACGTTCTCACCGTTCTCACAGACAGGGTGGGGGAATTACTTTGATGGTAGTGGAGATTATTTGACTACACCTAACGTCACTGCTCTAAATCTTTACAATGTAACTAATACTGTTGAATGCTGGGTTTATCCGTTATCGTTTAGTACTGCGTTTCAATTGTACGGAACAGATTTTGACGGAACATATTACACACTATTCGAAATACTTAGTACATCTGGATACCCTAGGTATATATCAAGAAACGGTACTCAAATTACTGGATCAAGTGGAGTTACACTTAATCAATGGAACCATGTTGCATTTGGTAGGTCTGGGTCTACTCAATCTATTTGGGTAAATGGAATAAGAGTGGCGAGCGGTACTATTACCAGTGAAGATGGGTGGGGTACTGCGGTAATATCAATCGGTAGATTTAATGCTGAAAGTAGGGCAAATGGTTATTTATCCAATTTGAGAGTTGTTAAAGGTACGGATGTATACGGGATTAGCAATACAACCATCACAGTCCCCACCGCACCACTAACCGCCATCGCTAACACTTCACTTCTCACCTGCCAATCCAATCGCTTTATAGACAACAGCAGTAACAACTTCACTATTACCAGAAACGGTGATACCAGAGTAGTCGCCTTCTCCCCATTTAACCCCACTGAAAACTGGTCTGCTGCTGCCATTGGTGGGTCAGGGTACTTTGATGGGGCGGGGGATTATCTTGTAATGGCAACGGCATCTGCGGCGATTAACCCATCAACAAGTACAACTCCTTTTACGATTGAGTGCTGGGTATACACAACCGGCACAACATCAACTACACTTTATTCTGCTTTGGCCTCAGAGAATTACGGATTTGTGCTTGGTTTTGGTGGGGCTTTAGGTGCATATGACTCAAATCAAACGCCGTGGTTTGGTAATTTTTCTGGAAGTTGGAATGGAATTAGGTCTACGACTTCTATACCGCTTATGGCCTGGACGCACATAGCGTGTGTATTCACTGGTTCAACTAGCTATATTTACCAGAATGGTGTGATGACCGCTTCTGGTGGTCCTTCTACATGGGCGGTTACTGGCTCATCAAAAGTTCGTATCGGCTGCCGACCTGATGGACCAAATCCGTTTACTGGTTATATATCTAATGCCCGTGTTGTTATAGGCAGTAATTTATATCCAAACGGAACAACCTTCACCCCACCAACCGCACCACTTACCGCCATCACCAACACCAGCCTCCTCCTCAACTTCACCAACGCCGGTATCTACGACGCTACCGCTAAAAATGTGTTGGAAACGGTGGGAGATGCCAAAATCAGTACCGCACAGAGCAAATGGGGTGGAAGCAGTATAAGTTTTGATGGGACGGGGGATTACTTAATAAATGCTTCTATAAATTCTCCGCTTTATCAATTTAACAGTGGAGATTTCACGGTTGAAATGTGGATTTACCCAACAACCGTATCCGTTGTTCAATACATAATTGATTTCAGAGATCCTGCATCACAAACCAGTGCTGGCATTCAATGGTTTTTAAGTTCTTCAGCGAAGTGTGGAATTTATGTTGGTACAACAGCGATTATTGCTGCTTCAACAACATCTATAACAGCAAATACATGGACTCATGTTGCGTTAGTGAAAAACGGAACGGGAAGTGGCAATTACAAAATATACATTAACGGAACCGCAGATGCGACAACAGGTACAAATACGACAGCATTAACGCAAGGGTTTTTGTCTGTAGGCACCTCAGGTAACCAAAGAAATACAGCTTCAACCGATAAGTTTAATGGTTACATTCAAGATTTACGAGTTACAACAGGCTACGCTCGCTACACCACCAACTTCACTGCACCAACCGCAGCGTTTCCCACGTTATAGGACTAGACCATGCAATACTGGACAAAGAAGGGGTCTATCCCAAGCACGGAAACCGATGGCACAGAAGGCTGGCAACAGGCTCCAGCACCACCGGCAGAGGTTCCCGCTGACAAAGAACTGGTATGGCTAAACTGGGAATGGATTATTAGAGACCCTAAGCCACAAGACAGGGCAGGATGGCAGTGGAACTGGCAGCACGAAGACAAGATGTGGGTGGAGTGTGTGTGGGGCGTTGTGGAACCTGTGATTGAGCCTCTTGCCAACATTGAATCGTTTGCTACGGATCAAATCATCAACCTTACGACTGCACAACTATAAGGCAACAATGTGTTCGGTTTTAGCGCCTATGCACAAACTCCATATGCGAGCACCGCAGGCGCGGTAACGCCAAGTACAGACAATTTAATTAATGAATCTGCAACTGGCGTTGATTCGTTAACTGCACAAGCTGATATATTAGCAGCCATAACGGAAACGGCTGCTAGTTCAGAATCTGTAGTTGCTACAGCAACACAACAAACAAGTGTTGACGAAATATCAACAGCTACAGATACTATTGATTCTGCAAATATTCGTAGCGGCGTAATTAACGAATCAGCTACTGCCGGTGATAGTACAGATGCTGAGTCTTCCGGTGCAGATGCTGCTGCAGAAACCGCTACTGCCACAGATAATGTAGTTTCTCAACTAACCACAAATAATGACGTTACAGAAACCGCCACAGCTACAGATGCAATTGTTTATGAAACAACAATAACAAATGATGTTGCAGAAAGCGCTACAGCAGCAGAAACCTGTATTGTGGGATTGTCTGAAAATGACGTTGACGAGTCTGCTTTAGCAAACGATGCAACATCTATTACTTACACTATAGGCACAAATATTGCTGAGGTTGCTTTTGCAACTGACGCAATACAAGCAATCATCACATCTACAAATGCAATACAAGAAACTGCAAACATTGCAGATGTTTCAACTACAAATACAACGTATGATCGCGATGTTGCAGAAACAACAACAATAGCAGATGTTCCCGACACAGGTTTGTTATACCAACGGACAATAACAGAAGCTGCTACAACAGCAGATCTTGTTTCTGCAATACAACAAGTGCAAAGAGTAATTGCTGAGGTTGCATCAGCTACGGACGCATTGACAACCATTGCTGCTTTTGGTGTAATTCTCAACGAACTTGCACAGGCTCTCGATGCGCAGCAAGCGGGCGGATTAAGCAATGTTACCGTCAGCGATTCAGCCTCCGCCTCTGATAGCGTTCAAATTAGCGACCTGTGGAGTCAGCTTGAAACCCCGCAGATTGCAAATTGGTCTTCTGTAACAATATGAGGTGAGTTATGCCCATCACACGAACCGCGTTACTTGATTTGCCCATAATTGAAACCAATACTGAGTCAGGAAGCTGGGGCAACGCAGTCAATAACGGACTAACTTCATACCTTGATATTGCCATCGCAGGAATGTCTGCGCTAACGGGTTCTAATTTTTCTGGTTCTCCAAATTATGAACTAACACTTGCAAACACTCTCGGAAACGCCAGCGCTTCAAATATTATTTTTAGTAGCGCGCAATACGCTACTATTAAGGTTTCTAGTCTTAATGCAAATTCTACTTTAATTTGCCCTTCCTCAGCTCGATCCTATCGCATCATCAATGCAGACGCTACTTATTCTTTGACAGTAAAAGCTTCTGGGCAAACTGGCGTTAGCATCGCTGCTGGCGCTACAGCTACCGTCATTTTTAACGGCACAGACTATGTCGCTTCTGGCGTACAAGCCTCCGCTACTCTTACTTCCGGTGCAATTATTAAAGGGAATGGTACAACTTTTGTAACACCTGCTACTGCTGGTACAGACTATGTGGCGCCTGGGACAACCTCGACCTTTACAGCATTACAAAATTTTGCAGGCACATCGTCGGTTTTTAGTTCTTCGTTTATTAATTCTACAGAAGTAACAACAATTGTTGCTACATCAGTGCCTGCAACGCTTAATTATGATGTGACGACGCAGTCAGTTTTGTTTTATACAACCGACGCCGCAGCAAATTGGACAGCAAATTTTCGCGCATCTTCTGGCACTCCTTTAAATACCTCTTTAGCTATTGGACGTAGTGTTACTGTCGCACTTCTTGCAACACAAGGCGGGACTCCATACTACAACAACGTCATTCAAGTTGATGGAAGTGTGGTAACTCCTAAATATCAAGGCGGAATTGCGTGGGCTGCTGGCAATGCTAACAGCATTGATGCGTATGTGTATACCATTATTAAAACTGCAAATGCAACATTTACAGTATTAGCATCACAAACAAGGTTTGCATAATGCCCTTGCTCCAACACATTGGCAGTTCTAGCGCCCGTGGTTTTGGGTTTGGAAAAACCGGCCTTAGTTATTTTCGCACAATTAATGAAACAGCATCTATAAATGATGTTGTTGTAAATTTTCTTGGTCGCTCAAATAATGCAGAAGAAACAGCAACCGCATTAGATTCTGTAAATTCCACTTTAGTAGTACAAACATCTGCACAAGAAACTTCTTTAGCAACAGATAATTTAAGTTTAGAGGTAGTGATAAACGGTATTGTAGCAGAAACGGCAGTTGTAGCTGACCTTCTTGACAATATCGGAACATTAAATCGCAGCGTTTTGGAAACTTCTACAGCAGCAGATGCGGCTGTAGCAAGCACCCCGGCATTCCTTCCAGAGGTTGCGTTGCTTATTGATCAACCAAGTGTTTTGGTAATGCGCCAAGGAGAAGTTACAGAAACCTCTACTGTAACCGATTCTGTAGCAACATTAAAAACTTCTAACGGTTCAATTATAGAAGTTACGCTTATAGAAGACACAACAAACTCCGAAAAATTTATTGATAGAAACGTATTGGAGGCAGCGGTAGGAACTGATGCAATAAGTTCTGAAGCGATTTTAGTACCTATTGATGCCGTGGGAGGAGTTGCTGGGTCTGGGACTGATACTGTATGGGTATGGCGATGGTCTAATTCTTCGGGCTTTGGATCGAGATTTTCTAATCCATCTCCATTACAAACTGCCAATGCGATTACTTGGACGCAATCTGGAAACGCAGTTGCAATAGCGCGGAATGCCACTCCTTTTATTAGCACATATCCCTGGGATAGAGGAGGGTTTGGGACACTGTATTCTAATCCTTCTTCATTGCCTGCTGGTTCAGTATATGCTGTTGCATTTACTGCAAATGGTGACGCACTTGCTCTATGTCATGCTAACAGTCCATATATTACCGTATATCCTTGGTCTACAGAAGGATATGGAACGAAATATTCAAATCCAGCGACTTTGCCTTCACAGGTAAAATCAAATGGACAGGGAGTAGCATTTAATTCTTACGGCGATCAACTTTTAGTAGGCTCCTGGGATAGTCCATGGGTTCAAGCTTATCCTTGGTCTACATCGGGATTTGGGACAAAATATACAAATCCATCAACAAGTGCTGGTGGCAGCACACAAGGGTTAGCTTTCCATCCCAGTGCAAACTATGTTGCTCATTCCCCTCCTGACACTTTTATCTCTATATATAATTTTTCTGCATCTGGATTTGGAACCAAACTTTCCAACGCCTCCACCTATTTGGGTCTCAGCCCTCGCGGCGTGACATGGAACCCGGCGGGAGATGTCATCGCTATAGCAACAAATGAGATACCGCGTTTAAATGCATTTCCTTGGTCGTCGTCTGGATTTGGAACCAAGTATAGCAATCCTGTAGGCCTGCCGAATTTAATTTCCGGTCGCAGTGTTGCATTTAATCAAGCAGGGGATACCATTGCCTTTGGACATTCTGTAGGAAATGTTGGAACATCTCCAATATCTGTATATCCTTGGAACAGTGCTCCTGGATATGGTTTTGGAGGAAAATATGCTAACCCATCAATCTTTCCTACCTCAACCGTTCTTTCTACTGCATTTTCAATATAAAGGTGTATTATGGAAACTTATCGCAAAGAATTGTTGTTAACTAATCTTGAGGCACGACGCAAAGAAGTCATGGATTATCAAATTAATATTGAAAATTTTCAATTGGCTTTGAAAGAAATTGAAAATGACTCAAGCATGAATGAATTTCGGCAGCGTTTAGAGCAACTATTGATGGAGCACATACGCGAGCATAAAAAATCAAGCGTTATGCTTAAAGTTTTAGAAGTACAATGTGCTAATTTGGAGCAATGATTATGGAGCTTGACGTTAAACACGCGCAACTTGAGGGCGACCTGAAGGCTCATGAGCGTGAGTGCGCCATGCGTTATGCGGGAATCGAAAAGTCCTTTGAGTCTGGCAGCAGGCGCATGACGCGCATTGAGTATTTGCTTTATGCGACGATTCTTGCTGTCCTCTTCGGCCCAGGCGTGGCTGCAACCTTCGTTAAAAAATTCTTTGGCCTTTAATATGTTTGATCTTCTTGGCGGCGGGTTATTAGGCTCAATTTTTGGCGGCTTATTCAGGCTTGCACCGGAAGTTTTGAAGTTCTTGGACAAAAAGAATGAGCGTCAGCATGAACTCAGCATGTTCCAGCTACAGACCGATCTGGAGAAGATGCGCGGCGAGTTCAAGATGGAGGAGAAGTATGTTGACTATTCTATTCAGCAGATGGACACAATCAAAGAGGCATTTAAGGAGCAGGCTACCACTGCGAAGGAAGCGGGTTGGCTCGCTAGCTTTATCACTGCTGTTACCCGTCCGGGCCTTACTTGGATTGCTTTTGGCGTTTACGTGGCTGTTAAAGCAGCCGGCCTAACAATTGCTTTCCAGACCGACGCTAACTGGGCTGAGGTACTGACCAAGAGCTACGACGAAGATGATTTCGCCATGCTCAACATGATGCTTACGTTCTGGTTTGTCGGACGATCCATTGAAAAGTACAACAAGTCGTGAATGAAGCTAAGAAGCTTTGCAAGGACGTATTCATCAAGCCCTTTGAAGGGCTAGCAAAACGTTTGCCTGACGGACGAGTCCAAGCCTACCCAGACCCCGGCACACGAGGACATCCTTGGACAATCGGCTGGGGTGCTACCGGACCGAGTATCAACCCCGGAACAATTTGGACGATGCAGCAGTGCGAAGAGGCGCTGGACCATCACATAGAGTACTTTGTACAGGGCGTAACCAAGCTCTCACCCAAGATTCAGACTGCGCTACCTCGACGCATTGCCGCAGTGACAAGTTGGGTTTATAATTGTGGCTTAGGAAACTACCGCATCAGCACGTTCAAGAAGCGCGTTGATGCGGGGGATTGGGATGGTGCCGCTGAAGAGTGCATGAAATGGAACAAAGCTGCGGGAAGGGTTCTTCCCGGACTTACGCGTAGGAGAGCAGCAGAAGCCGTATTGATGAGATAGAAATGACCCTTCAAAAAATTACCTTTAGACCTGGAGTTAACAAAGAAAATACTCGCTACACTAACGAGTCGGGGTGGTATGTTTCTGACAAAATTCGTTTTCGTCAGGGAACGCCTGAAAAAATTGGTGGGTGGTCAAGGATTTCTGCTTTTTCCTTTTTAGGAATTTGCAGGTCATTGTGGAACTGGATAACTCTGTCTTTTGATAATTTATTGGCATTAGGCACTAATTTAAAATTATACATTGAACGTGGCGGAGAATATTTTGACATCACCCCGTTGCGTTCTACAGAAACATTAACAAATCCGTTTTCTACAACTATCGGCTCTGCTGTGGTCACAGTGGCCGATACGGCGCACGGCGGCGCGACAAACGATTTTGTTACTTTTAGCGGCGCCTCAGCAGTTGGTGGACTTACCCTTAACGGAAACTTTCAGATGACTGTTACGGGCGCCAACTCTTACACAATTACTGCGAGTAGCGCGGCCTCTTCTACTGCAGCTTCTGGTGGAGGAACAGTTACTGCCAAGTATGAGATTGATGTTGGCCCAGAAATTCAAGGCGCAGTTGTTGGATGGGGTGCTGGCGGGTGGGGCATGGGTAACTGGGGCGTGGGAACAACCGGATCGGAAAGTCTCCGCCTTTGGCATATGCAAAACTGGGGCGAAGATCTTGTTGCTCTTTTCCGTGGTGGGCCTATTTACTATTGGGACTCGTCTTCTGGAACAACAACAAGAGCTGTTCTTTTATCTGAAACCGGAGGGTCGGTTAGTTTTACAAACGCATCTCCAACTGAGGTTACTTTTGCTTCAGTGCTTTTGTCTGAAGGAACTGCTGTAAAGTTCAACTTTACAACTGGCGGCTCTATGCCAACCGGCGTATCTGCCAATACAACTTACTATTTACGGAATGTTATAGGAGCTACAGCAAATATATCAGCATCGGCAACTGGGGCACTTGTTAATACTTCTTCTACAGGAAGTAACGTCTATGTTTCCAGTTTAGAAGATATACCAACCAGAAATAATAATTTTGTAATTTCTGATGTCTTTCGTTTTATGTTGGTTTTTGGCACAACGGAATACTTAAGCGCGGTTCTTGATCCGATGTTAATTCGTTGGTCAAACCAGGAGTCGCTTGTGGATTGGGCGCCTGCGTCTACAAATCAGGCTGGATCTCTGCGTCTGTCGCATGGATCAAAAATAATAACAGCAATTCAAACACGTCAAGAAATTATAATTTTTACAGACCAATCAATTTACTCGCTCCAGTATCTTGGACCGCCGTTGGTTTGGGGCGCCCAACTTATGGGCGATAATTTATCTATTGTAAGTCAAAATTGTGCTATTGTTGCCTCGGGCGTTATATACTGGATGGGAATTGATAAGTTTTATAAATATGATGGTCGGCTACAAACGCTGCGATGCGACCTCCGACGGCATGTATTTTCCAACATCAATCTTTCACAAGCTGACCAAATTTTTGTTGGGACAAACGAAGGCTTTACTGAAGTGTGGTGGTTTTATCCTTCGCAAAATTCTACAGTTATTGATCAATATGTAATTTATAATTATACAGAAGATATTTGGTATTACGGCGCTTTGTCAAGGACTGCTTGGTCAGATTCTGGGTTACGAGAGTATCCGCAAGCGGCAACATATTCCTACAATATTGTTAACCATGAGCTTGGTGTAGACGACGGTACAACAGGGGCAACGGCTCCTATCGCTGCGTACATTGAATCTGCGGAATTTGATATCCAAGACGGACAAAACTTAGGATTCGTCTATAGAATTGTCCCCGACCTTACCTTTGATGGCTCTACGGCGGTCAGCCCAAATGCCACAATGACGCTTATTCCAATGATGAACTCCGGTTCTGGATACAACATCCCACAATCCGAGGGCGGGTCATCAGGCGCCAGCGTAACGCGATTGACTACAGTTAACATTGAGCGGTTTACTGGGCAAGTGTATGTTAGAGTACGTGGAAGACAGATGATCTTCAAGATTGAGTCAAGCGGTCTTGGAACCACATGGCAACTTGGATCTCCGCGCATCGACATCCGTCCTGATGGAAGAGCAACCGGACAAGGCGCATGACCTATCTCACACAACCGGCAGTCCCAAACTTCCCGCTGTCTACGAAAGAATGGGACTTTAAGTATCACGATCAGTTTTTAAATGTGTTGCGACTTTATCTTGTAAGATCAAATAATTCAAACAGCAGCCTTCTTGGAACAAATGGCGGTCAATACCTTGGTTTTCCTTATGGATTTTTTTGTGATACTACAGATCAGATTGCAGCAAATACCACAACCGCATATCCAGTTACCCTTAACACAACAAACTCAGCGCAAACTGTCTCTGTTGTGAGTTCTTCACGCATTACGTTTGCAATTTCTGGAATTTACAATGTACAATTTAGTTTGCAGCTAGTAAACACAACAAGCTCTTCTCAAGATATTGATGTTTGGTTTAGAAAAAACGGGACCGATATTGCAAATTCAAATAGTCGTTTTGGATTGGCGCCTCGGAAAGGAGCAGGAGACCCATATCATACAGTGGGTTCTTTGAATTTTATTGAAAGCGTTACTGGTGGAGATTACATTCAATTGCTTTGGAAAACTAGTCATGTGGATGCGTACATAGAGCATTACAACGCGCCATCTTCTCCAACACGCCCCGCAATCCCGTCGGCAATCGTCACGGCAACATTTGTTTCTACGGAGTAAGCGATGAGTGATCTTGATACGTGGTTAAACGAGGTAATTAGCGACACGGCCTGGGAAGGCGGCGATTGGGGTGGGAACACGGGATCCGGTGACGCACCAATTGATCGCAGCAACGACACAATTACAGGTGGGGCTCCAATTGATCGAAGCCGTGATACCACGGCTACCGGCAACACATCAGCCGTAGGAAACATTTTTAGCCGCTTTCTAGGCGGAAATTCAACGGGAGAGGACAAGGCTCTTGCAACACTAGGGTTTGGTATTGCTGCTCTTGCCTCGGCCTTAAGAAACAAACCCCCGGACGTTAAGATACCAAGATATGTGTCTGCGCCTGTGTACAATCGTGGCTTAACCGCACCGATGCTTCCTCCCCAACCGCCTGCGCAAAAAAGTGAAAGCGGCCAAAACATTTACAACCCTATGGTAGGCCTTCCTTTATTTTTTAATCCAAATCCTTTTCAGTTTAATCCTACAGAAGCTTCTAAAAGATATGGCCCAACTCCCGAGGAAGTGCAGGCTGGTTACAGTGGATATTTACAAGGACTTGAAAGGCTGTATCAAACCCTAGGGCCGCAACCTGATATTCAAATGGGCGGCACAGTAACAGGTGGGACTGGAAACGACACAGTAACAGGCGGGACTGGAACCGACACGGTAACAGGTGCCTCTGGAGGATATCTAAGGGGGCCGGGTGACGGCATGTCAGACAGCATCGAGACTTTTATTGAAGGCGGCCCCACAAGGCAAGAGGCTCTGCTATCTCAAGGCGAATTTGTGATCCCGGCGGATGTGGTATCTGGGCTAGGCAATGGATCTTCGGAAGCAGGATCGCAACGGCTGTACCAACTGATGGACAACGTTCGCATGGCGCGGCACAATACTAAAAAACAACCCCCTGCAATTGACATTGAGGGTTTGTTGCAAGATGTTTGAAGAATGGCAAAGATGCTCTGGATGGTTGCAAGAAGCTCTTGATCATGCTGGAAACTTGTTCTCTCTTGAAGATGTATGGCAGGCAGTTTTATCGGGAGACGCAGTATTCCTGCCTGGAATAGATGCAGCAGTGGTGGTAGAAGTGCGTGTCTACCCGCAAAAGCGCGTAATGAACTGTTGGCTTGCCGGTGGAAGCCTTGAGGAATTGGAAGAGGTTTTTGCTCCGATGATTCGTTACTATGCTAAGAAATTTGAATGTGAATTGATAATGATCCAAGGCCGTCCAGGCTGGAGGCGTGTGTTCAATATGCAACAGTGTGGAGTTGTTCTTGTAGAAAAGGTGCAATCATGAGTTTAGGCGGACCATCTCAAACAATTACGCAAAGCGCGCCAGAGTACCAACTGCCGTACATTGCAGATCTGTACCGCATGGGGCAACAGATTGCGTATACGCCGTACACCCCCTACCAAATGCCTCGCACCGCAGAAACTTCTGGCACATACCAGCAGGGCGCCGAGGCGATGCAGGCAATTGGAACAAGCCCTGGACTCCTGGGTCAAATTAATGTAGGCGGAAAACCTATGGGGGTGATGGAGGCTTACATGAGCCCCTTTCAACAATCCGTCACAGATGTAGCAAAAAAATCAGCAGAGCGCGATTACCAGCAGGGTTTAAACACACTTAGAGCCAGTGCAGCGCAACGCGGTGCGTTTGGAGGAACGCGACATGCTCTTGCAGAAAACGAACTTATGCGCAACCTTGGAACTCAATTAAGTAATATTCAAATGAAAGGTGGGGCAGCAGCGTTTGATCGCGCATCGGAATTATATCAACAAGATTTAGAAAATCAAATGCAAAAGGCTCAAGGCTTGCAACGACTTGGCTTGCAGGACGAAGCTCGGAGGCAAAGAGACCTAGATCTTGCGTATCAAGAATTTGAAAAGCAGCGGCTTTATCCCCTAGAGCGAGCAGATGCTTATCGTGCGCTGGTATTTGGTCAGCCACAGCCTGAGTCCAGGCAAGCATATAATCAACCGCCAAATCCCTTCGTACAAACGCTTGGTCTTGCAAGTCTTTTGTACGGCGGTATGGGTCGCTGATAAAGCAGGAGAAAGTTATGCAAAATATGATGGGCCTTGCTCCAGATATTAACATCTTGGAGGCAATGGAGATCTTCAAAAATTTCTCAGATGAAGATCTTAAAGATTACTTCAACGACCCAACTCTTTCTGCCGTTGCAGCCGGAGAAATGGATCGTCGCTTGCGGGTGCGAAGAGATTTCGAGTCAAGGCGGCAACAAAACCAAGGCACAGTGGTTGATCAGCTACAGGCTATGTTGCTATCGCCCCCACAAGAAATGCCAGCCCAACAAATGCCTCCACAACAAATGCCAGATCAACAAATGGCAGCACCACAACCCCCTAATGTTCCGCAAGGATTGCCTGCTCTTATGGCTTCCGGGGGTCCAGTAGCCTTCCAAGAGGGTGGCGGTATTCTTGATAAACTTAATTCTTTTTTGCGCCAAGTAACAAGTTTTGGCTCACCGTCATGGAAAATGGTTGACCAAAAATCACGACCACTTTCAACGCAAACTTCTTCTTCACCACTGGAGCTAAGCCCTTTTGGCAACCAAGTAATTTCTGAGCGTATAGCAACTGCCGATGCTCGTAAACAAAAAAAAGAAGCAGATGAAAAACAACAAAAAGATCTGTTAGAACTAATTCGCCAAAGGCTTGCGCCACAAACCACAACCACCACGCAACCAACTTCAGGAAAGCCGGCAAAACTACCCACCCTTCCAGATGTGCCCACAATCGAAGCAACTGCCCCTCTTGACCCGCGAGCTTTGAGAGCCAGTGCTGAAGAAGAAGAGGCATATTTAAAAAATAAATTCCCAGACAGGGTTAGCCCCTTGGCTGAAGCCTTGGCAAGAGAAACGGGCCAGCAGGTTTCTCCAGAAGAGCAGCGCCGTCGTGCGTTCATGCAAGCAGGTATACGTGGTCTAGGGTATCAAGGACGAGACTTTGGTGGCGGTCTGGCAGGCATGTTTGAGGGCTATGAAAATACTAAAAACAGTATCGAGTCTGCCAATAAAGAAGCGAGAACAAATGCGGCCAAAGCGCGCCTTGCCGCAGAACAATACAAAGATGCTTTGCGCAGAAAAGATTATGAATCTGCGCGAGTTTATGCCCTTAAAGTAGAGGAATTTCGTCAAGCCGCAGTTGATTCACAAAATAAAGCTAAGCTTGCAAATTATGGGTTGCAAGTAAAAGACTTTGGTGCAAAGCTAGATTTGTATAATGCACAAAACAAAGGATCTGCGCAACAAAAACCTCCGTCGATTCGGGACTTTATAGCACTTACCAGATTGAATCTTGATGTAAACAAAGAAGTAGAAGAGCGCGCGAAGCCTGCAATTGATGCGCTTAGAGCTAAATATAACAAAGAATCTCAAAAATTGCTCCCAAAAATTCCTAAAAACTGGGAACAAAATCCTGACTTTCGCAATAAGTTTGAAGCAGAGGCTGAAGCAATACGTGACCGTATACGCGCGGAGCTAGGTGTGCCTAGAGGGCCAGCTCCAAAACCAATACCAGTAACTCCAGAAATGCTAAGAGATCTTCTTACGGTAGGCTCAGGCAAATGATTGTAAACATTCCCAATTTGGGAAGTTTCGAGCTTCCACAAGGTTTGGATGAAGAACAAACACGAAGGGCTTTGCGCGGGCTGTATCGCGTTGCGAATCAACCTTATACAGAACCAGAATATGGGCTTGGTCAATTATTAGCGCGAGGATTTTCTCGCAGCGGACAACAACTGCTCACAGATTACACAGACGTTGGTCCTGCTGTAGGAATTGCGGCGTTTGCTAAAGCTGGTTTTGGAGGAGACCTTGCAAAAGCAGAAGAATTTATGCGCAGCGCTGAAGCAAAAAATCAAAAGATCCAGGCTGCTATTCCTGCGCGCTATCCTGACGTTACGGAGATAGGGCTAGGAGATGTCCCTGGTTACTTTGCAGAAAAAATTGGCGAGGGATTGCCAAGCCTCTTAAGCATGATTGGGCCTGGGGGAGTTGTTGCTTATGGCGCCAAGACAGCAGCAAAAGCCGCAGGCAAAGAAGCCTTGGAAAATGTCTTAAAGAAAAATCTTGGGCCAGACTTTAAACAAAGAACTGTTGACGCGCTTAAGGCAGCCCAGGCCGCAGAACAAGCAGCGGTTGCAAAACGTGTTGTGCCTACTTTGGGAGCGTTTGGGGCAAGCCAGCTTATTCCAGAATCTTTCCGGGAAATATATCAGGAGACAGGAAAGCTAGAACCCGAAACGGCAATTGTTGCGGGCGGCATAAACGCTATGCTGGATTCCCTGATCCCTGCCAAACTTCTTGGGCAGCTTGGTGCATATGGCAAGGGCGTTATGGTGGCGGAGGCTGCAAAAAAAGCAGGTTTTACTGCGGCCGCAGGAAGAATTGCAAAAGGCACTCTTGCCACTATGGGACAAGAGGGTCTTACGGAAACAGCCCAAACCGCAATTAACAATGTTGCTATTAAATTTATTGATAATAATTATGATATTTTTAGCCCTGAAAATATAAAGAAATATATTAATTCTTTTGCTGCGGGTGCCGCTTCTGGTAGTGCTGTAGGTGCTGTCGGAGCCGCTGGCGCAGAGTTCCGTTCTCCAGCAGAGATTCCGTCCCCGCCTCCTGCTCCTCCTGTTCAGCCCCCACCTGCCCCTCCTGTTCCTCCTGTTCAGCCCCCACCTGCCCAGCCTCCGCCACTCCCGCTACTCCCGCCTGTTGCGCCTAAAACACCTCCTGTTCAGCCGCTTCAAACACCTCCTGTCGCGCCTCCTGTCACTCCTGCTGTCGCGCCTGAAGCACCCGCTGTACCTCAACCACCTGTTGCCCCTCCTGTTGCCCCTCAAACAGTGCCGCCTGTTGCACCACCTGCCGTGCCTCAAGCAGCGCCACCTGTTGTACCTCCTGTTGCGCCACCCCCACCTCCTGTTGCACTTCCAGGTGTTCAGCCTCCTCCGGCAGCCCTTCCGGCACCAGCAGCACCTACGCCTCCATCTCCAACAGCAGCCCTTCCGGCGCCTGCGGCACCACCCCCATCCCCCTTAAAACCAAAGGTTCCGCCATCTCTCCAGCCAAGAGACCGCTCAAGCGACGAGTCTGTACGCCAGATGCAAAGGATTGCGGAAGATCCAGATCCGCTGCAACTTGGAGATTCGCGCACGTTTACCGATGGTGCCCCGCTGGTGATTGGCCCATCCGACGCATGGGATACGGAGTATCAAGCTGGCGCAGAAGATGTTGCAATTAGTGGAGATGTAAGAACACCTTTTCGTTATGCATTTGTACCGTCTTCTGCGGTTACTCCTTCTCATACAGCAAGCGGGATAATTAATACAAACTTCGGACAATCGCCTTTTGTTCCTATTAACAACGGCAGGATTGCTGGCCTCAAACAAGCCTATGCCAACATCAATGTGGGCAAAGACGGCGTTAAAAAATATCGTGACGAGATTATTAAAACCGGAGAGCGGCTTGGTTTGCAAGCACCTGCATATCCTGATCCCATCCTTGTTCGTGTTGTACGTCCGAAAGATGTTCCTGAAAATGTTGGAGATATAAGCAATCGTTCTGGCGCTCTTGGAATGAGTGCGTCTGAGATTGCTAAACAAGACGCGCAACGTGTTGATATTGCAAACCTTGATTTCGATGAAAACGGAAATGTAACAAGGGAGGCGCTTGGAAAATTTATATCCAAGATGCCAGAGAATGAAAAACAAAATCTGGCGCCAAATACCAAGCCTACAAAAGACGCAGCAAATCGTTTTCGGAATGCAATCTTTGCAGCAACGTATGAAGACGACGACCTGATCAAACTTGTTGCAGACGCAGAAAGTGAAGAAGCAAAAAATATTATTAGCGCTATGCTTCGTGCTGCGCCATCGATGATTCAACTCAAAGGTCTTGGCGAATATGATGTTCGCAGAGATGTTGTCAATGCCGCCAAAGAAGCTATCACTGCGGCGCGCCGTGGCATCAGCGTGGCTGACATGGCACGACAACAAGACATGTTCCCAGAAGAAAAGCCAGAAGGCAGGCGCCCAAAAAACCAAGAAACTGTTCTAAATTTCTTTGCAGAAAATATACGCAAAAGTCGCGTGATGGGCGATGAGCTTACACGCGTAGCGCAAGAACTTGAAGCGTCTGCAAAAGCAGAAGATGTTGATATGTTTGGCGAGGTTGCGAAAAAATCTCCTGCTCTTATTTTAGAAAGTCTTGGCAAAAAAGTTTCAGAGAATATTGTAGAAGTTCAATCGCAAAAGCGCGGGTTTCTAGAACCAAACGACGACATGTTTGATTCTTTCCGCGCAGAACTTGATCGGCTTGGATTGACAGACATAAGTCTGGAAATGTTTGAGCCAAATTTGAAAGGCGGGAAAACATCACTTGGACAATTTGAAGATGCAACGCAAGCAGATGTGGTTCGTATTATTAAGATGGCAATACTTACCACAAAAGCCGAGGAGATGTACCCCAATGTTTTCAACAAACAACGCCTTAATCGCACCCTCCACCATGAGGCGTTTCATGCGCTCAAGTCTCTTGGCTTGTTTACTGAACAAGAATGGAACACGCTTACCAAAGCGGCTGAGACCGATTGGTT
>Ga0194124_10001387_pt1 | contig 30711 bp, 28 predicted proteins | sample TA2KigCas0mmetaG_FD_148605 | JGI IMG/M metagenome (GOLD analysis project Ga0194124, IMG submission 148605) | Freshwater microbial communities from Lake Tanganyika, Tanzania - TA2015031 Kigoma Deep Cast 0m | ecosystem: Environmental > Aquatic > Freshwater > Lake | place: Tanzania: Lake...
GTTCATTAGTTAATTTAAAACAATTATATTTATATGAAAATAAAATAACCAATATACCAGAGTCTATTGGTTCATTAGTTAATTTAAAACAATTATATTTATATGAAAATAAAATAACCAATATACCGAAATCTATTGGTTCATTAGTTAATTTAGAACAATTATATTTATATGAAAATAAAATAACCGATATGCCAAAATCCATTGGTTCATTAATTAATTTAAAAGAATTGCATTTATCTTTTAATCAAATAACTTGTATACCAAAATCTATTGGGTCATTAATTAATTTACAAATGTTAAATTTATATCATAATCAAATAACTAATATACCAGAGTCTATTGGGTCATTAATTAATTTACAAGAATTACATTTGGATTGTAATCAAATAACCAGTATACCTGAATCTATTGGTTCATTAGTTAATTTACAAGATTTATCTTTATCTATTAATCAAATAACCAGTATACCAGAGTCTATTTATTCATTAATTAATTTAAAAGTATTACATTTATATAATAATAAAATAACCAATATACCAGAATTTATTGGGTTATTAGTTAATTTAAAGGAATTAGATTTACATGGTAATAAAATAACTAGTATACCAAAGTCTATTAAAAATAAACCATATTTAACGTGTTAAAAAATAAAATATTATATATCAAAATTATTTATTTTTTCTAAAATAATTTCTAAAATATTATCATTGTATGTATTACTATAAAATTCTTTTTCTGGTATTTTACATTCATGTAAAAATTTATTTTTTAATTTATCCAAACTTTGTGAATAGTTTCTAATATAATCTAATACTTGATTTGATTCTGGATCTTTTTCTTTTATCATTGTAGTAAAAGCATTATTAACAAGTTCTTTAGATTTAATTTTAGGATTATTTAAACGCAATTCTAAATACCAGAAACACCATGCTAAACAATAACCTAAAGGATCGCCTGTTTTTTTATTATCAGGATCCGAATCACTGCTTACAATCTGGAATTTTGCATCTTGTAAAAATAATTTCGGAAATATAAACTTTAACTTCGAATTAAATAATACTTTTCCTAATTTCTCTATAAATTTATTAAGCTTATCTTCTTCTAGCATTTCATTTGGTCCATATGGTTCAAATCTTTCTAAAACATTATTATTTTTATCATATATTAAAATATTTGCATGTGTACTTGAAGAATTTGGTATCAATGAAAGCTTAATCATTATAAAATCTATTTTTTTATTTTTTAATAATTTATTCACTGATACTTTTAGATTATCATTGAAATAATTTAAATCTCCAGATTTCCATAATATTAAATGGGGAAGTAGAAATGCAAAATTATCATAATAAATATTTATTATATCAACAATTAATTTTCCTTCACGAGATTTATAATTCATCATAGAATAAAATTCTTTAAAATCTTTATCATTAATAGTTTTATCTTTCATAACCGGAATTCCTAAATTTTTATATTTACGCAATATCATAATTGTATAAATAGCATTATGTAATATATCCGAATTAAATAATCCAAAATTTTTTTGTTCAAGAATTGGTAATTTAATTTTCTTGCTGGAACTAGTTAATTTTATTTTTTTTTTTTCTATAACTTTTTCTAAATAATTGATATTTTCCTTTTTAGAATATTCATTAAGCAAATCAATAGGAGTTATATTTTTTATATTTGCTTCATATAAATTAGATTTATATATAAATCTGGTCAAATTAGTAGGAGTTAAAAATGAAGATTCTAAATTATTCATTAAAGCAGTATGTATAGGTAGATCTAAATTACGATTCTTAAAATTATAATCTATTTTATTCTTGCTATATTTGCTATTTAATAATATATTAACCATTTTTGAATCTTTATTTTGTAGAGCAATATTAATTGGTAAATGATCACCTTCTGGACCAGCATAATTTATATTACTACCATTTTCTAATAATTTAATTACTGATTTATAAGATTTATTTGAAACAGCTTCAATTAAAGGAGTTAATTCATCTGTATCTTTAATATTAGGATCTGCTCCTGCTTTTAATAAAGTTTCTACTATATGAGGTTTATCTAACTTGGAAGCTATTGATAATGGCATATATGGGGATGGTTGGTTTAATTTAAAACCTTTACTAATTAATTTATTTATTAATTGATAATATATATCTTTACCATTATTGAGTTTTATTAATTCTATCATAGATTTCAAAGAACTAATTTTAGAAGCATCCATTTCTTTAAAATATTCTGGATTAAGTAGAGCAATTATCCAGCCCATTATTTGAGGTTCTTTAATAGTAAGTTCTAATAGACTATCACCATCTTTATTAATAAAAGTAATTGCTTCTGGAAATTTCGGTAATAATTTTTTCAATATATCATAATAACCATACTTCGTAAGTAAATGTGCACAAGTATTGCCATCATCATTCGCTACATAGAATAGTTCGGGATATTTTAATAAATAATAATTAATAGCATTTATTTCGCCACGAGAACATGCTAGATGCAATAAATTATTTCCATTAATTTTTATATCTCTCGGATTAGAATAAAGTCCAACTATTTTTTCCCAATCTTTATTTTTTAATAATTCTAATAAATATTGTTCATTATATTCAATATTATATTCAATATTATATTTAATATTCTTTTTTTCTTTTTTTTTACTACCTCCTATTTGAATAAAATTAAAATTACACATATTTTTAGTAAGTTTAGAATAATTATTTGTCATCATTATAATATACTTTTACAATATATTTTAATTCAAATAAAATAAATAATTATGCAGAACATGAACCGCATTCTGATAATTTAATACCTGGACGCCATTTGCAAACTTGTTCGCTAGGTTTTAAAGTATCAATTTCTTTTTTGAGTTCTTTAATCTCTTCTACATCGATACCAAAATTAATTGGATCAGTTGCTGGTCTTGAACGTAAATAATACATGCCAGTTTTTAATCCACGGCTCCATGAATACATATGAGCACTATGTATTTTATTTCTATCAGATTCTGCTAAAAATAGATTGAGTGATTGACTTTGATCAATAAATACCCCACGATCCGCGCTTTGATCTATGATGTCTTTGAGTTTAATTTCAAAGGCAGTTTTATAGATTTCTTTATATTTAGCAGGTATTTCAGATATATTTTGTATAGAACCATTATCTATAACAATTTTCTTTCTAATCTTTTCAGACCATAAATTTTCACGAATTAAATCTTTCATAAGATTTTTATTTACTACTATAAATTCACCTGCCATTGTTTCCCTGATAAAAATATTAGAATGATATGGCTCAAATGATTCACAATTGCCCATAATTTGAGCAGTCGAAGCAGTTGGCATTAGGGCAGTTAATAAACTATTACGTACTCCATATAATTTAATATTTTCTATTAATTTTTTCCAATCAAACCCCATTAATAAATCAGCTTCTGTAAGGCCCCACATATGATATTGCAATATTCCTTCACTTATTGGCGACCCTTTAAAAGTTTCATATGCACCAAATTCTTTTGCCAAATCATTAGATTCTAACAAAGAACCATAATAAATAGTTTCAAATATTTTCTTATTAAGTTTTTTTGCTTCAGGTGATCCAAATGCATATCCAAAAATATTATATACATCAACAAGCCCCTGTACACCTATACCAATTGGTCTATTTTTAAAATTAGTTTCACGACAACTTGAAACAGGATAATAGTTAATGTCTATAATTCTATTAAGATTGCGAGTACATAGTCTAGAAATTTCGATTAATTTATCAAAATCATAATATATAGTAGAATCTTCGCGATATTTAATAAATTGTGGTAGACATATAGAACACAAATTGCAAACTGCTATTTGGTCATCATCAGAATATTCTATAATTTCAGAACATAAATTACTGCTTCTGATAGTGCCTAAATTTTTCTGATTAGATTTTTGATTAGCATGATCTTTATAACAAATATATGGCATTCCTGATTGAATTTGACATTCGATAATTTTATTCCACAAATCAATAGCATTTACTTGTCTAACAAAACGTCCTTCTGATTCATACCTAATATATAGCTCTTCAAATTTGGCGCCATATGTACTTACTAAATTAGGACACTGATCGGGACACATCAATGACCATACACCACCTTCAGATACACGCTTCATGAATAAATCAGGAACCCATAATGCTAAAAATAAATCACGTGCTCGTAAATTTTCATCACCATTTGGTTGTCTTAGTTCTATAAAGTCAAATACATCAGCATGCCATGGTTCTAGATAAATTGCAATTGAACCATTGCGCTTTCCTCCCTGATTAATATATTTACCTTTTTTTTCTATTAAGATACACAATGGAATAATACCATCTGATTTACCATTAGTACCCCTAATTAAAGAACCTTTTGCACGAATGCCTGTTAAATGCAATCCAATACCACCAGCCCATTTAGAAATATAAGCCATATTGGTAATAGTTTTAAAAATTGATTCTATATTATCACCCATTCCTAATAAATTACAAGAACCAAGTTGTTGACGCAATGTACCAGCATTAAATAGAGTAGGTGTTGCATGTGTAAAATATTTATATGAAAGATTATCATATGTCTCGAATACTTTTTCTAAATTACCATTCCATAATGCTAGTGCTACACGCATAAACATATGTTGAGGACGTTCTATAATAACATCGTCTTTGTCTTTAATATGTGCTTTAATATTTATTTTTTTATCTTTATTAAAAGTACGCAATAAATAAGATCTTTCTAATGTTCTAATTGCAAAGAAATCTAATAAATAGTCACGGGAATAATCTAATTTTTTTTGTATTTCTTTTTTATTAAGCAATACTGTCATATAGAGTTCTTCATTGACTAAATGATAATTATTGCCTTGTTTGTCTTTATTATGATAGAGTTCGTGAATAACATCATAATAATTTTTACTAGTTTGTTTATGCAATCTAGTAACAGCAAAGTAAGATGCAATTGAATCAAAAATATAATGATTCTTAATTCTATTAGCAAAATAATCCGCTATATAATAATATAATTGATTTTCAGAAATTACTTTAGGTAGTTTACTATAAATGTCTTCTGAGTATTTTTTAATATCAAAAATTTCTAAATACTTAAATTTAATAGATTCTAAATAATTATAACAAGATTGTAATAGCTCTTGAATTTGGTCAATTGTCCATTCTTTATCTGAATAAAAAGACATATTGGCACTGAAAACAGACATTTAATAATCTATCTATATTGTTAGAAAATAGTTTTATTATTTAAAATTCAACTTTTTTAAGTTTTAGACTATAGTATGTCTAACCTATATTTTGCATTATTTTTACTTAAATTTTTAGATATAATAAAATCTAAATATTAAAAATCTATATATTTATAAAAAAAATTGATTATAAAATATATTCTAAAGATTAGTTATTATTAGCTACTACTAAAGATGGATCCGGTCAGTGATGAAATTATTGAACCTCTTCTTGATGAAAAAAATGAAAGGTTAACTGTATTTCCTATAGTTTATAAAGATATTTGGGATTTATACAAAGTTCAAGAAGCAGCATTTTGGAAAGCTGAAGAAATTGATTTTTCTAAGGACTATGATGACTATGAAACTAAATTATCAGAAGATGAAAAATATGTTATTAAAATGATTTTGGCTTTTTTTGCTGGTAGCGATGGATTAGTTAATTTAAATTTGAGAAAGAGATTCTTGAATGATATTAAAATTATGGAAGCACAAATAGCATATGGATTTCAAATGATGATGGAAGGAATTCATGGTGAAGTATATTCGTTAATGCTTGATAATATTATTAAAGATCCAGTAGAAAAAGAAAAATTATTTAATGCTATTAAAACAATTGATTCTGTAAAATTAATTACAGAATGGGGTAAAGAGTGGATAGACTCCGATAAATCTTTCGGCTATAGATTAATTGCATTTGCTATAGTAGAAGGCGTATTCTTTTCTAGCGCATTTGCTACTATATTTTGGTTAAAAAAATTTAGAGGCGGTGGTAAGCAATTTATGAATGGACTTATTAAATCAAATGACTTTATAGCACGTGATGAATCAATGCATACTAATTTCGCATGTTTATTATACAAGCATATTGTAAATAAAATTCCACAAAAAGATGTATTTGAAATGGTTGATCAAGCATTAGAAATTAGCAAAGTATTTGCACGTGATACTATTAAATGTCAATTGCTTGGGTTAAATAGCAAACAAATGGAAGAGTACTTAGAATATATTTGTGATAGATTATTAGTAAGTCTCGGATATATAAAAAAATATAATACGGAAAATCCATTTGACTTTATGGAAACAATTGGGCTTAATAAAAAAACAAATTTTTTTGAATCAAGACCAACAGAATATCAATCAGCATATAATAACAATGGTAATGATGCTTTGGTTATGCTAGATGATTTCTAAATACCATCTTATTTTTTTTATATAAATACGATTATATTTATTATATTTATATTTTTTAGTAACTAATTAAAATAATAGAACTGTGTATCATTTCATCAAAAAATATATAATAAATTAATTTTCAACTTTTATATATATGACAGATTTTAAAAACAAATATTTAAAATATAAATTCAAATATTTAAAATTAAAAAATCAAACTGGTGGAAATAAATTTATTATAACTGATCATTCGTGTGATGTTGAAAATTATGCCAAATTTATAGATTTTATAAAAAGTAATAATCAGTTAATTATAAAAATATATCAAAATTGTTATTATTTTGTAGAATTAGTTGTAAAAGATAAAGATTACAATGTTGTTGTTTTTATTGATAATAAAAATCAAATAATTTTATATTTTTTAAATAATTTATGTACATATGATGTGATACAAAAAGAGTTGGAACGACTTACTCGTCTTGACGAAAAAGAAATGGAAAAATTAACAAGTGGCGAGTATATAACAGAATTTGATGATAGTTTTGATGAAAATAATTATAAGAATTCAATATCGGGATTTATTGCAAGTAATAGTTTTATTCAACTATTTTTTACATCAAGTGATACAATAACTACTAAATTCGATTTTAATTTAATCGATGAAGAAAATACAAAATTAGGAACAATTATGAAATTATTGGATATTTTTTATATGTATTTTTGTTATGATAAAATAAAATTGTATGATGTGGCGAATTTTCAATGTCCTGGTTTAATAACTGATGACATAAAATATGATAATGGAATAAAATATGAGTATAATGCAGTTATTTACAGAATTTTTGCGACAGATAAATCAATTGATGATATTAGTATATATCACAAATATGGATATAATTATGATTGTAGTAATAAAGAATTAGATTTTGTCAGAAATTATTCTATTGGTTCTTTTATAAAAGTAGCAGATAAATATATCAAAGCAAATGATAATTTTTTTAAATCGTTTGATGCCAGTTTAACATTAGTAAAAATGAAGGATTGTTTACCTAGTATGCGTATGTGTGATTTTTTTAAACATATACAAATGAATACTATTGCTAGTTGTCAAGAAAACTTCCGAATTTTTAATTTTATAAATAAAATTGCAAGATTTGTTAATCATTCAATTGATGAAACCGGATTCATTGCTAAATTACAAAATTTAGTTATATGTGTTGGTAGTTTAAAAAAAAAGTTGAATAAAAAATAATTATCTCTTAAATTAATCTATATAAAATTAATCTATATAGAATTAATCTATATAAATCAATCATGAAGGTTAATTTCGATATTACAAAATTGGCAACTGCTAAAGATAAATTCATTTGGATCACTATTCAATATATTCTTAATATATTAGACAGACTTAAAAAACTACCAGATAATAACATCGATAATAATGCATTATTGTCAGATGTTCCAGAAATAAACAATGAAGCGTTCTTATTAGATATTCTAAAAATGAACATTAACACACTAAATAACAATTTATATATATATGACATAGATTTACTAAATTTTGTTGATTTTGACCAATTGAATTACGAAAATAAATTTATTGAGTTTATCAAACATGTTCCAGTAAATATGTGTGATTATGATATACTTGCCTAAAACTCATATTCAAGTGGTTCTTTATATAATTCTCCACATTCAGTAAATAAATTCTTTAGATATTTATAATCAGGTCTTTCATCGAATGATATTTTTCTTATATATTCAAGATATTTATAAAAACACTCAGGTAATCCTTCACATAATTTTTTATTGCCAGTTGACAATTTTGCTTCTCCAATTAGTTCTAGTTGGTCTACCCCTTTTTGTTTTTTTAATCCTTGCCATGGTAATACTCCTTTTAAAAAATAAATAAGCATATAACCAATAGATTCTAAATCATCGCGACGAGATGGTTCAATTCCTAAATGAACATTAATACTTGTATATCTGGCAGTTCCAACCAAAGATTTATTAGTTTTATATTCTATGTGTTTTTTATTTTTATAGAATTTCTTAGATAATCCAAAATCAAGAATATATAAATCATACTTATGTTTACCAACTCCGAACATAAAATTATTAGGTTTGATATCTCGATGTATAAATCCGCAATTATGAATATTTTCTATTAGATTTAATATTTCTATTCCTAATTTTAAAACAGTTTGCAATTTAAATTTTTTTTCATAACTAATAAAAATACTGTCTAAATTATCGCCTAATAATTCCATTACAAGAATATTAAATTTTGGTGTTTCGTAAAAAGAATATATTTTGGGTATTCCTGATTTTAATCCTTTAATGTCTAAAATTCTATAAATTTTGTATTCTTCTAATATTTTGCTTCTCTTTTTTGAATCTTTTTCTTCTATTTTAGAAGCTACTAATCTGCCATTTTGTATTACTTTTGTTAAATAAACTTCTCCAAAAGACCCACTCCCTAATTTTTTAATTATTTCGTATTCATTAGATACTAAATTATCTTTATTTTTATAGGATTCCATTAAACTAAATATAATATAATAATTATTATTCTTTAATATATTATTATATTATATAAATAATGGATAAATTCTCTAATAACTTTTTATATTTTGATAAACTAGATGAAGCTCCAAATCTTATATCAAATAATACTATTAATGAAATACAAAAAACAATTAACGGAGGAATATTAGAAACTCCATCTTTATCCGCATCAATAGTTCCTGAAAAAATTGTTAATGATGGAGCAAGTAATTTTTATGATAACTATATTAAGCCTAATATGTTCTTTATTATTTTAGCTACTTTATTTTTATTATTTTTATATTGGAAATATGAAACTAAAAATAGTACACACGAAAAAGAACTATATGGACAAGTTAAAAATAAAAAATATTATTCCAAAATAGATGATTTAATTGCCGACATAGAATCTGGCACTTATAACAGTATGAAAAAAGAACGCAAACAAGTAATACCAAATTTTAATCCTTCTATTCCAGTGTCGGCACAAAATAACTTTACCAATTATACAGATAATGAAGTTCCTCTTTTAATAAATAATAAAAAGCAAACATATGGTCAAGTATTTAAAAATCCATTAGAAGATCAAAAACTTGAATATATCCCCATTATTAAAAATAAAATAAATCGCGGCGATACCTATACTGGTTTATTTAATGACTATAATAATTATGAAGACCAAAATTATAATCATCCATTTGATTGGGAAAAAAACTATAATCAAAGTACTTATGATGCTATTAATTTTGCAACTGATCGAAATCGTAATAATATTGCAATATTAAACAACATAGTAGATAATGCTAATATAGATTTGGTTAGAAATATCGGATAAATTTTTTCAAATATAATTATATAATGATTGATATAGAATTATATTCTTTTTATTTAATTATTGGTATTTTTATATCATGGTTTTTAATCTATATAAATCTGCCAGACCCCCAAATATATGAATTTGAAAAGTTCAATAATAATCGCAATAAAAAAAATTGCTTTTGAAATTAATTTATCATTAACTAATATAATAAATGGCTGATATAAAAAATCAGGAAAATTTTAATAAAATATTTTCTGTATTTATCGGAACTATGCTAGTTGTATTTTTTTATTCATTGTTTAATAAAAATAGAGTAGTAATAGTAGAAAATATAAAAAATTAAATGTCAAGTACTTTAATAAAATTATTCGTTTCTATATTATCAATTGCGCCCACTAATTTGAGAGTATCTTGTATAACTCCTTGTTTTAGTATTTCATCACGTTTGTCTTTACTGCCTAAGTCTGGACCCTTATTTACTTCCATTATTTTAGCTCCTAATTGATTATCTACTGCAACATCTACACCAAATAACTGGAAAGACAAATGATTTTTTAATATTTCGCCATTACCGATCTTTCCATAGAAAGCAGCAAATACATCTTTAATTAATTTATAAATATTATTAAATACATAATTACTAATTTTTCTATTATTATATAATATTTCTTTTTCTACATCTGTATTATCTCGTTCTTTATCTAAATATTCTCTAAAATCTTGATGTGTTAGAGGATTAACGTCATATATCCATCTATCTATATAACCAGTAGTAATGTTAGGACCAAAATCGAGAGAACCTGGTTTATATTCATCTTTAGTATAATACATAAAACCATCATTATATACATATACTTTATAAGTGTCTTGATAACATATTACTAATACATAAACACGTAAATTAATTTTTCGATTATTAATTAAATAAGGATCTTGTAATAATTCTTGAGCAAGTACATAATCTGATTTATTTTTTATAATTTCATTTAGATTTTTACATATTTTTAGACCTTCTTGTCGTTGAACATTTTTTTTTAGTATATAAATATTATTATCTTGATAATCTTCTTTTAGGCGTTTTATATCATTTTTTTCGTATAAAATATATGTCATCGGAATTAAATCAAGAGTTTTTTCAAGACCATATTTCTTTAATAAATTTTTCCATAAATAATCTTTAGCTACTATTTGATCCGCTCCATGTATTATAAATACTTTATTTTGAGAATCTTTCTTTAAATTTAAGTTATTGATTTCTTTTTCTATATTATCATAAGTACATGGTAAATGTATTAGTGATTCTGAACTTAAATTATCAGTTTGCCTTTTGATATTATTTTTTTCAAAAACTGATTTTATATTTTCAGTTACTATATATGGACATGTATTTACAGTCCAACCTACTTTTATGATTTCTTGTTTTTCGGTAAAATTTTCTATTTCATGTGAAGGCATTGCTAATATTGATTTATCGTTTTTATTGAATTTATTTCTAGAATTATTTATATAAATATGGAATAATAATAATACAAGAGTTAAGAATAATAAATATTGTGTCAAAATAATATATTATTAATACCATAAAATAATTTTATTTTATAATATATATAAATAATGAAAGTATCTGATATTTTTATTTATACTATTCTTGCTATTGTAATGCTTTATGTTTTGGGAAAAATTAATGAAAAAATTAATGAATCATTTGACGAAGTAGATGCAATCCATAGAAAACATCATAAAATGGGTATCGCTCATAAAAGTATGGGGCCAAGACATCATTCTAATATGCATATACCTCATAAACATGATTTAGAAATAGAACAATATCCTGTAAAAAATAAAGATAATATACATCATATTAGTATACCAACTGTAATGGATGATAATAATATTAAACTCGGCAATATCCATGTTAGTGGTAGATTAGAAACTCAAGATGATCTACATGGTTATTGTCCTGATAAAAGTTTCAGTTTAGATAAAATTAAAGATGATTCAATAAAATTAAAACATAAAAAACATTCTACAAAATATTCTACAAAACAAACAAGATTCCAAGATGCTGAACATTTTGATGATCTTGCTAAAAATGCTAAAAATGATAGATGTACAGTTGATCATACTGATGAAGATGCCGATACTTATCTAAGAAAAAAATTATTAGTTGGTCCATCTTATAAAAGTGCTCCTATGAATTCTGAAGAATTAAAAAATTATCGTGATAATCATTTTGCTTTTAGAAATCAAGTATGGCAAACTTCTAAAGATGTAGATATGGTAGATAAAATTAATGATATGTATTTCTCCGGTAATGATGAACCTAATAGAAATACCCGCGGGCAAAAAATTGCTGATTTATTTGATGGTCTAACTCAAAATGAAGATAAATTATATCAACAATGTATCAGTAATTCTGGTGAAGATTCAAGAGTTCAACGATTAGTAAATCCTTCTACTTCTACAATTACTGAAACTGGGCACAATGGTAAATTTATTAGTAATATTAACTGGCAATATGAAAATGAAAAAATTATGAATGGTGGTCAATTTTTTAATAATATTAAACCTTTTGATGGCATTTGTTCAGTTAACCAAGCTCTATAAAATAGAGCAGTGATTAAACGTTCCTTGTTAACCAAGCTCTATAAAATAGAGCAGTGATTAAACGTTCCCTGTTAACCAAGCTCTATAAAATAGAGCAGTGATTAAACGTTCCCTGTTAACTAAGCTCTATAAAATAGAGCAGTGATTAAACGTTCCTTGTTAACCAAGCTCTATAAAATAATTGAAAAAATTATTTAAAAAATGTAAATTATTATTATAATATCATGAATTATCATAATAAAACTTTTATCAGTGAATACGACAATAGTGAGAAAAAGCTATTAGTTAATTATATATATTCACAAATTAATATTTCTAAATATAAGTATAAATTACTAGAAACTACTAACGACTTAGAAGGTTTTAACGATTCTTCTAAGTATTATGTTTCTGCCAATTTTTCTGGGTCAAATTGTCTTCTTGTTTTTTGTAAAATAAGAAATAAAAATTATAATTTTCTCATTGACAGAAAAACACTAAGTTTTAATTCTGAACAAATTAAATACGAATCAGTTAATATAATGCCTGTTAATATTAAACTAGATAATTCTATTTATAATGGAACTATTATAGATGGAATATTTATAAAGCATGATAAAAAAAAAGAAAAATTTTTTGTAATTACAGATATGTACTTATTTAGAGGCGTATCTACTGAAAAAGATAAAATTAATATAAAATTAGCAAATATCAATACTTATCTAGAATACAATATGAAAGCGTGTCAAAATATTATTCTTACTATTAATAAATTATATGAAATAGAAAATATTGACAAACTCATTGACGAAGATATTAAAAAAACTCGTGACTTTCATGTACGTGGATTATCTTTTTATCCTGAAATATCTGGAACTAAATTGATTTACGTTTTTAATGAAGACAAAGATAAAAAAATATCAACTGGGACACAAATAAAAGAACTGACTAATGAAGTAACAAAAGAAGTTCCCGCTAAATCAAATATAATAGAAGCAAATAAGAAAACAAAAACAAAATATATTATAAAAAAAGAAAATATTGGACAACAAATTATTTTTATAATGGAATTACGTAAAACTGAAATTTCAGATGTATATAAATTATTTGTAGTTGAAGAAGTAGAATATAATGGCAAAAAAATATTAAAAACTAAAAAAATGGGAATTGCATATATTCCAACAAAAGAAATTAGCTTTTATTGTAAAGAAGTTTTTAATAAAAATATATCAGGAAGAGCTCTATTTAAATGTCAATTTGAAGAAAATAGAAATAAATGGATCCCATTAGAAGAAAGCAAAGAAAATAAAATTCCTGCGAAATTATCAGATATTAAACTTAAATTAGAAATTATAGAAGAAACCGATACTGAAAGCGAATAATTAGTCTAAAAAATATACTATAATTGTCAGATTATCAGTAGAACCTTTAGCTAGAGCATATTCTGTTAATTTTTTAGCAATATTAATATTTTTATTTATTCTTCCATTAAAATTACTATCATAGCATTCATTTAAGATATAATTTACTACATCTTGATTAGATAATACATCCCATAAACCATCACATGCAAAAATTATAAATTTATCTGTTTTTTCTAATCGATATCGAAACACATCTGGATTATTAGTTAAATATGGTTCAGCGTCAAAATCACCAAAAGCACGCGATACAGATAAATCTTTAATACGCCAATCATCACCATCAAAATATGGTTTTCCTCCAAGACTTTCAATTCTTCGTTTTTCTTCCGGCCACATTGGTTTGTGATCTTTAGATAAAGCGATTGCAAAATTATCTCTACATAAGACAGCACGCGAATCTCCTACATTGATAATATTTAAATAATTCTGATCATGTTTTCTAAAATGCATTCCCAATAGACATGTAGAACCACAATGAATTGAATTATTGAGATAGTTTTTCTTTAATACTTTTTGTTGTAAATAATTAAATACTTGTGTTATATATGCTTTAGAAATTGGGTAAACTATTCTTTTATCAATAAAAAAACTATGTATAGTTTCACCCAAAAAATTAGAAACAAATTTACCACCATGGCCATCAAATACACCAAAAAAACTAATTGGTGCTAAACTATTGTCTTGATTATTAATATTATTGACAATTGTATGTCTATCTTCATTTTGAGGACGTAATCCTTTAATAGATACTGAATGTACATTCATTATAATATATTAATATAATATATTATAATGAATCGTAAAAAAATTAATTATTATATTAAAGATTCTATTCCATCAATAATTTTTCCTCTTCCAAGAATTTGCATAAAGTCATTATCAATAATACTAATTGTACAATAATCATTTAGTTTAGAACAGATAGGTCTATCAGTAAGTTCTATAATTAATTTAATTATTGGTTCTTTGACAATATTAATTATTTTCGCATGACAGTGTGCTGAATTTATATTAATAACTATTTTTTGTTCTTCAGTCAGGTCAAAATCATAATCTTTTCTAAATTGTTCAAATTCTAATTCTAAATTTTCATATACTTTATAACTATCACTAATACTAGATTCTAATAAAATATTTCCAACTAATTTATCATTAGCTGTCATTGTTGGATCTATATCTAATTGAACACCAATTAATCCACCTGATACAGCTTTAGACAGACTAGTTTTTTCAGAATTAATAGATTGCACTTTACTAACCAAAGGACAATATTTAAATCGATGTATTGAATCATTTGACTTAGTAAAATAACCAGGTTTAATAATAATATTATCTTCCAAATTAAGAGTACCTTTAATAATAGATCCTCCTATAACCCCGCCTTTAAGATTACTAATTTCTATCCCACATTTATTAATATTAAAAGATCTTACTATAAACATAATAGCTGGACTATTATAATCTTTATCATATGGTTTTAATTTTGTTAACTCCTGACATAATACATCTATATTAAGATTCATAGAAGCAGATATAGGAATTATATAAGAATCTTTTGCTTGTGTTTCTTGCAAATCTAGTTTTAAATTTTTCATAATTGTTTTAGCTTCGTTACGCTTGACTAGATCCAATTTATTTAAACAAATAACTGTATTTGGAATTTTAGAAATATTTGTACATAATAAATGTTCTATAGTTTGTGGCGCAGGTAGTTCTTTATTGACTGCCGATTCTATCAATATAGTACTATCCATTATACTAGTACCATTCATCATTGCTGACATAAATAAGTTATGACCGGGTACATCGCATATACTAAGATGATTTACTAAAGTCATAATACTATTACAATGTTTGCAATTCATAGTAGCTATATCTAATCCAGTAGATTGATAACATTTTGGCTCTTCACAATTGGGACATTTAAATATTTTACAATTAGCATATCCTAATCTAATTGTAATATTACGTTTTTTTTCATCAGTATGTGCTTGTGTGCTTTTACCAGTTAAACATTTAGTAACTGAACTTTTACCATTTGATACAGATCCAATAATGCCTAAATTAATAACAGGTTGAGTTTTAATAAAATCTAAATAACTCATGATTTAATAGATAATATAATATTATTATTTAGTTTTTAATTCAACTTTTTATTATTATATATTCTAATTATATTAATGTTCGAAAAGTTCAATATAACTATCAATAATAAAATATACTTTTTGTTAAAAATCCTAATTATATTTATCATAGTATTATATTTTATAAATAAAAACTGTGAAGAAAGATTTAATATAGAAGGTTTTAATATAGAAGGTGAAGAAAATATAAATTCATTATTTAGTAAAAATAATATGACTATCGGAAATTTATTTATAAATGGGACGTTTAATATGATTCCACGTGGTTCAGTCGTTGCATGGACAAAACAAACTATTCCAAAAGGATGGGCTATATGTGACGGAACTAATGGTACACCTGATTTACGTGGACGTTTTATAGTAAGTAGTGGTCAAGGTAAAGGACTTTCTAATAGAAAAGTTGCTGATAATGGAGGAGAAGAAAATCACTTATTAATAGCTGATGAATTACCATCACATAGTCATATAGCAAATACTTTTAATACTACTAGTTTTTTGTATAAAATAAAATTAGATGGTGATACATGTGGTCAAGTATTGACTGATGCAAATGGACCATATCAAGAAACGACCAATCCGGTATTAACATTAGTTCCACAAAAGACAGAACAACAAATTAAAGATCCAACAACAGGAAAAGTTATTGCAACTGTGCCAAAAATGGTTCAACCAGAATTATTACCATCAAGCGAATATTTAAATATGACCGAAAAAAGAATAATTTATGGAGAAGTTAAAGCTGAACAACAAACTGCAAATTTACTAAAAACTAAACCACATAATAATATGCCACCGTATTATATTTTATATTATATAATGAAATTATAATTAAATAAAAATTTTTATCATGATAATAATTATAAATAAATGGGCAATTCTTTTACTGGCCATTGTAATGGTGTTAATCCAATTGAAGCAAAAAAACTTACATCAGTAATTGGTTCTGAAACTAATGCTGGAATAAATAATATTCGCAATATTCCTGCAGAAAGTTTTGCAGAACAAGAAAATCTCAGTGAATGCCAACAATATACGCTAAATAATCCAACTTATCAAATACCTCAATTAAGCGATTCTACTATCGCAAAGTTATATTATCAAAATAAATTTACTGTAAATAATTTAATAGTAAATAAATCATGCAATATAATACCACGTGGATTAATTATAGCATGGTATGGGTCAGGTGTTCCAGATGGATGGGCATTATGTGATGGAACCAATTGTACACCAGATTTACGAGGACGAGCTATATTTGGTTATGATTCTATTAATAAAAAAACTAAAATTGGTCAATATGGAGGAGAAGAACAGCATTTGTTAACAATTGGTGAATTACCAATTCATGCACATGATTATAAACTTAATAGTGGTATACAACAATTTTTAACAAGTGCTTCAGGCAGTGGTAAACATTATCGACAAGGAAAAAAAGCTGGAACAAATAAAAATATATACACTTATAATAATGATACTAAAAATTTGCCACATAATAATATGCCACCTTTTGTAGTATGCTCGTATATCATGAAATTATAATTTTTTTCTGAATCAAATAATATAATGAAAATTAATATTATTGAAGAACTAATTAAAATATTACTAATAATTTTTATAATATTTTTAGTATCTCGATTGATTACTAATGAACATTTCGTATCAAAACAAGAAAATAAACCAAAACAAGAAAATAAATCAAAACAAGAAAATAAACCAATACAATCTACTGTAGTATCAAATACAAACAATGGTATTTCTCTTATTACTCCCCCACCATTACCATCATTATCAATGGGAGCAACAGATAATAATTTAGGTGATATTGCTGTCGAAAATTTAGAAGTAACCGGTTCAATCGATATATTTCCGGCGGGTATAGTAGCTGCATGGTCTGGTGATATTCCTCCTGACGGTTGGCTATTATGTGATGGAAAAAATGGAACACCTAATTTAACTAATAGATTTATTTTTGGCGCTGGTCAAGGTCATAATATGATAAATAGAAAATATGGTGATCGAGGTGGTGAAATAGAACATACATTAACAATTGATGAAATAGCAACACATCAACATTACTTTGATTCTGCTTTAGGAACTGTTGGTTCGTTGCGAAATATTTCAGGGAGTGCTAAACATTATGATAATGGTTTAATATCAACTGATGCAGATGATGCGCAAACAGGAAACACTGGAGGCGACTTACCACATAATAATATGCCTCCTTTCTATGTATTGGCCTTTATTATGAAACAATAAAAAATTGAAATTAAATATTATATATTATGATAATTACTAAATTAAAGAATCAATAAATACTTAATATGGACATTAATATCGAATCTAGCAATTATATTATCTATTTTGATAATATAATTGGTTCAGGTATTGATGGAAATGTATATTTGGCCAAAATAAAAGAAAGTGACATAACAATCGTTGTCAAAATAATGGATACATTGACAATTATAAATGAAAATCCAAAAAGTATTTCTTTTGATGAAAAAATAGAAGAATTTATACAAATTAATAAACTTGCTGCTATAACAAATATTGGCCCGCATATTTATGACATTAAAAGAATTATTGATCGAGATTCTGATCATGTTTATATATTTATGGAAAAATTTGATGGCGATTTAAAATCATTAATAGATCGTGATGTTAAAAATAATATTTCTGTTAAAGAAATAGAAAGCAAAGTTCGCAATATTGTCCGACCACTTCGTAATATTATGATAGATAATAAAATAATTATTGGCGATGATAATACTAATAATTATTTATATAAAATAGTCAGAGATAAATTAAAATGGGTGCGAATAGATTTTACAAAAAGTTATTTTTCTGAAAAATTACAGAAAAATAAATATTTTTGTATGTTTGATAATGTCAAAAAAAAATATAGAAAAATTTCTTTATAATCCCAATGTATATTTTATATTAAATAATACATTTGGGGATATTTACTTTTGCTATATGATTATTATTTTATCCAAGTTTAATAAAAAATTGAATTTAATAAAAATAATATGATAGTAATATAATAAAAAATGCAGTGTTGTGGATGTATTATACCAAAGGATAAAACAAAAGTATTTGTAATCAATGAATCAAAATTGCAGGCGAACAAACAAACAGTAAATAAAATTATCAATACAATACGAATTATTAATGGAAATAGATTTTATTCACTTGGAATTACAAAGTCACCAAATAAAAGAGTTAAAAAGCACAACATAAATAACAATTTAAAATATTTATATTTGTTTGGATTTGCTAATTATACTGATGCGATGTATTTAATTGAAAATATATCTGCTTTTTTTTGGCGAGATTATAAATTTATAAATGAATCAAATGTTCGAAAAATAAAATTAACAAATGATTTATATCATATCTATATTGCTTATAAAATTAAAATAAATGATAAAATAATAAAAAAATCAATATTATAAAAAATAAATTTATAAATTAAAATATATATAATGAATACTCTTTTTATTTATTCTTTTATGATTGTATTGATGTTCCTATTATCCGGCATTAACAAGATACAAAATATACAATCTACTGCAGAAAGTCTTCAAAAACGTGTCAATATCAATTTGCCATTTTTTACAGTACCTTTTGAATTATATACTCTTGCAATTATTATAGTAATATTATTGCAGATATTAGGTTCAATGATGATTCTTAAAAGCGCATGGACTGGTAAAAATAATAATATTGCATATTGGTCTGCTATTGCATTAGCAGGATTTACTATTATTGCCACAATGTTGTACCATTTTCCTCCTGTTGGTAAAGAATATTATACTTTTATGAGCAATTTAGCAGTAACTGGTGGCTTATTAATACTTGCAGACAGATTTAATTAAATTATTTATTTATAATATTATATATGGATAATCAAATAGAAAAATTAATATTGGAAAAATTAGAATCTATAGAAAAAAGACTCACAAATATAGAAGAAGAAATTACTAAATTTAATAATATTAAAGAAAGCTGTAAAAAAATGAATGATCATATAGATTTTATAGAAGAAACTTATAGTAAATTACGTATGCCTTTAAATTTTGTAAAAAAAAATGTAGAAAAAATTATGGGCACACAATCATCTAATCTTCCAATAAAAGATAAAGAGAATTAATAATATAATAATAAATAATACTTCTCGTACTGTTGTAATATTTTTTATTTTAATCTTTTTGTTAGGAACTAAAATATTAAATAATTCCATAGCATTTACTATGCTAGATTCCAATGAAGTAAAGCTATAATTACTCAATCCATTTTGCACCCCACAATTGTATAAATTACTAAATTTATTTGATTGATTTTCTAAATATCCCAATTTAGTAGTCATAAAAGCAGTATGTCTCGGAACCCATTTTTTATGTTCATAGTTATAATAATTCTGTGTCATCAAAGCATAATCTGGTTCTGGTAAATTTTTATAAATAGTTTGTAATTGACGAAATACTTCATATATTAAAATATCTTTATTAGAAATTTCATTTGGTGTTTTATTTAAATGGTCAGATTTATTGTACATCGTAATAAGGGATGTTATTACTGTTTGTGATCTAGCATCTTGAAAATCAGTATAATTAGAGAGTACTATATGACCAATTCCCCAACTTGTCTTAGGTAGTCCCCAAATTTTGGGTAAATTTAATTTAGTCTTCCAATGAAAAGTAATAGGTATATAAGTAAGATAATTTGTATCATTTGCCCATTTATTAAAATTATCAATATTAAAAGCATCATTAAGATTCATTGATTTAATAGAATATGGTGGAATGGCTAGAATAAATTTATCAGCATAATATTTATTATCTTTTGTTTGTATAGCTTCTATATTTGTATTGTAATTTGTATTGTATATAAACTTTTCGACAGGAGTATTTAGATAAATATCTACTTGTTGAGATTTTAATACTTTTTCCCATATTTTAAATAGTCCAATATCATTTGGCAATTTGGGTTGGTAAATAGTATAGAGTGAATTTTGATTAAGTATCTGTAAGAAGCTATAAAAAGTATACTTATCTGCACCTCCTCCATCAGTTAATCTTCCAATCCGATCCAAAAATAATTTTGCTTTTTGGCTAAAATTATGTGTATTACAAAAATCTTCTAATGATATTTTTTTATAAGAATTATTGAGAAATAAAAAAGCCAGTCCTAATATTATTATCTCACGAATACTTAAATTATTATATGCTTCTTTAATACTATCAGATAAACCAAATTGGTATGGAGTAAATAAATCATAAAAGCTTGTTCCAAATTCTTTTAGTAATTCTTGAAACATTAAATAATTATCTATATAAATTCTTGGCCCATGTTCTGAAAATAAACCATCAATTCTATGTACACCGTGACATCCACCAAGATAATTTTCTTTTTCAAATAATCCAACCGAATAATTATTTTTAGACAATAAATAAGCAAGTGTTAGACCAGTTGGTCCTCCCCCTATAATAATATAATCATATTTTTTCATTATATTATTAGTATATAAATAAATTTATTTAGTAGATTAATCAACTTCAGCTACTTTGGGTTTATTAACATTTGGCATTTCTGATTGTTCTGCTGTTTGGGCTTTTTTTTCATAAGAAGACTTAATAATAGGTAGGATCATATCTTCAGCTTCTTTTTGTTTTTCGGTATATTCTTCTTTAGTTGCATTTTGATTATCATCAATCCATTGAATATATTTTGTTACTAGTTCCATGAGTTTCTTATGATTATCTTCTCCGACATTGTCTTTAAATTCGGCTGTAGAACAAGAAGATTTCACATTATGAAGATAACTTTCAAAGTGATTCTTTGCTTCGACTCTATCACGTACTAGTTTATCATTTTCGGCATATTTTTCTGCCTCATTTAACATATGTTGTTTTTGTTCATCTGATAGACGACCACTCTTATTTTCAATTACTATTTCTTTGCTCTTCCCTGTAGATTCTTCTTTAGCACTTACATTCATAATACCATTTGCATCTACTTTAAATTTTACCAAAATCTTTGGTTGTCCACGAGGCATAGGAGGAATACCAGTTAAATCAAAAGTTCCAAGTGGATTATTATCACGTGTCAATGCGCGCTCCCCTTCAAAAATTTTAATAGTAACTGCTGGCTGATTATCGGAATAAGTACTAAATGTTTCTTCTTTTTCACATGGAATAGCAGAATTTCTTTTAATAAGAGTAGTCATAACGCCTCCTGCTGTTTCAATACCTAATGATAAAGGTGTAACATCTACAAGAACTAGTGAATTTGTAGTATCATCTTCTACTCCACTTAATACAGCGGCTTGAACAGCCGCACCATATGCTACAGCTTCATCTGGATTAATATCCATCTTAGGGTCTTTACTAAAATAATCCTTAAGCATTTGGCGAATCTTTGGAATTCTAGTAGATCCACCAACTAGCACTATATCATCAATTTGTTCTTTACCTAGTTGTGCGTCAACCATTGCTTTTTTAACTGGTTCAAAACATTTTTCAAACTCTTCTGTACAAAGACTTTCAAACTTGGCACGTGTAATAGTAACTTCTAGATCATTACCATCATAGAAAGAATCAACTGATACAGTACTAGTGCTAGAACTAGATAAAGTTCGTTTGGCATTTTCACATTCTTTCTTGAGTCTTGCTACACGGTTAAGATATTTTGGATTCTTAAGAATATTAGTTTCTACTTCTTCTGGTGACATTTTATATTTCTTGCCAAATTCTAAAGCACAATATAGTTTTAATTTTTCATCAAAATCTTCACCACCAAGTCGTGTATTACCACAGGTAGATTTTACTTCAAATACACCATCATCAATAGTTAGTACAGAAATATCAAGAGTACCGCCACCTAAATCAAAAATTAGAATATTACGACAATCTTTCTTATCAAGTCCATAGGCAATAGCAGCAGCAGTTGGTTCATTGATTATACGTAAAATATTAAGACCTGCTATCACACCCGCATCTTTTGTTGATTGACGCTGAGCATCATTGAAATAAGCAGGAACGGTTACTACCGCATTATGTACTGGTACGCCAAGATATGCTTCTGCTACTTCTTTCATTTTAGTAAGAACTGCAGCAGAAATTTCTTCAGGGTATAGTTGCTTAGTTTCACCCTTAAATTCTACTTCTATTTTGGGTCTATCATTTCCATCATTAATTACTTTAAAAGGGTATCTCTTAATTTCAGCTTGTGTTACAGGGTCAGAAAATTTACGACCAATTAATCTTTTAGCATCAAAAATAGTATTTCTTGGATTAGAAGTAGATTGTGCTTTTGCTGGTTCACCAATAAGACGTTCTTCATCTGTAAAAGCAACCCAGCTAGGCATAGTTCGATTTCCCTGTTCATTTGCAATAATTTCTACTTTACTATCACGATAAAAAGCTACACAAGAATAAGTAGTTCCAAGATCAATACCAATACATGGACCATTAACATTTTTTGACATGATTAATATTTATATTTATTTCACAAATCTTTAAATAAAAAAAATTGAAAAAATAATTTATATATTATAAAATTAAATAATAACTATTACACTATCTAATATGGATTCGAAAACAACCGATTCTAAAAATGATTATATTGTCCAAGTATTTAATCATGAAATGATGCTCGATAATATGGAAAAAGGTATAATGATAGAATTTAAACCAACTGATGAACCAACTGATGAACCAACTGATAAACCAACTGACAAACCAATTGTAGAAAAAATTATGGGATTCCTTATTAAAATTCTAATTAAATAATAGTTTTTAGTTTGTGTATGGCTTCTTTAATTTTGGTTATAATTTTTTTATTATCGAGTGTTTTTATTAAAAACATTGTAATATGTTCCTGATGGACTTTTGGAATTAATAATGATACTGAATTTATATTAATTTTCTTAACATCTGGAATGTCTTTTTGTAATAATGATTTAGTAGAATAAGAATAAATACTATCTAATGGATTTTTTTTATCACCAGATACTAACCCAATTTTAGTTTTAAAAATTATTAATTCTTCTGATAATATATTTTGTGTTTTTTTATCAAAATTCTGCAAAAAATAATCTATTGTAATATCAAATTTTTCTTTAGTAATTATTGAGTCAATAAATTTATAACTTGAATGCGTATTTAGTCTATCTAATAATTTTAAAGCTTTACTAATATTTTCAGGTATTTTTATAGAATCTTCTAATAAATAATTATTCAAGAAATCAAATATTGTATTATCTCCATAAAGTATAAATTTATCGAGATCATTAATAGATTGTGATAATTTTAAATTACTATCTATCAATTTCATAATATCAATAACAATTAATTGAGAACTAATTGTAGATTTATGAGCATATACCGTTTTGTGTAAATTATATCGTAAATTAAACATATTATATATTTCAAATACAACTTGCTCTGGATAACATATATTATTATTTACTACAATTACTTCATCAACTAGTCTACTTACATCAAAAGATAAATGTAATCCTAAAACTTTAGAATCTCTAATTAAATAATCATATTTATCAACATCAAGACCATTTAAATAATTTGATACAATCTGATATAAAAATCCAGTATCTTCTTTTGTTGGATTTATTAAATGTTTTATAAAGTCTATTTCATCATCAAGAATTATTTTTTTTAATACTTCGTCTGATTTGATAATTTTTTCTATTAAATTAGCAGATCTTGACTCATGTGTTAAATTAATAGTATCTACTTTATAATATAATGGTAAAAATTCATCATCAAATAAATGAGAAAATGGACCATGTCCAATATCATGACACAATGCAGCTATTTTAACTAATTCACATATATATTTATCTAATCGAGGTTTTCCAAAATATTTAAAATTAAAATAATTTTGTAGATATTTTATTTTAGACAAATAATCATTAATATGTACTTGTTTAGTATTTTGTATTATACAAGTCATAATACGAGAAGCAAAATTATAAGTTCCTAATGAATGCTCAAATCTTGTATGTACAGCATTTGGAAATACATAATATGTTGTACCTAATTGTTTTTTATTTCGTAATTGTTGAAAATATTTACTATCTATAATACGACATGCATAATTACTAATAGAAATATATCCATGAACCGTATCATGAATTTTCTTATAATTAGTAACTAATGGAATAAAATAGCGTTCTGCTATTACAGGTGAATTTTCTTCTTCAGATAAATATTCCATTTTAATAATAATATTTTAATCAATTAATTTAATTATCAATTTTTTTATAAAATTAATTTTATAAAAACTTGTTATAATAATCAATAAAAGTATAAATTTAATCTAACTAATAAAAAAATAATTTATAAATCATTATGACAGATTATATAAAATATATATATCAAATAGATTAGTAATATTAATCTATCAGTTCAATAATACATGCCATCAATTGTAAATCAGAAGCTAGACCCTTTGATATAATATAAGCATAATAACATAATTTATCCATAAATTTTATTCGCAAATCTTCATTTATTTCATAATCTGATTTTAATAATTGTATTAATCCTAATACAATGTCTGATTCACTATACCCATTTTTTTTAAATCCAAATATTAAATTTTTTGCCGGTAAAAACTCTTTATCAATACAGCATTTAATTATATTTTTTAATATTTCAGGTTGGGGTTTAGAACAAACTCTATAAATATTTTCCACTGTTATTTTATCACATGAACGATATACTAATTGCAAATTATTAATAGCACATCTTAAATCACCATCAGCTATTTCAGCAATTGTTTTAAGTGGTTTAAATTTTATAGTAATATCTTCTAGTTTGCATATTTGTTCAAGTCTTTTAATTATTTGATCTTTTTGCAATCTATAAAATCGCATAATTATACATCTAGATTGTATTCCTTCTATAATATCAGAACTACTGTTACATGTAAACGCAAATCTAGTAGTTTTATGATATTTTTCCATTAAATTATTAATTAGTCTTTGTGCTTTATTTGTCATATTATCTGCTTCATCTAAAAATATAATTTTATGTGTACAATAAATTGGAGTTTTATCTGGATTATCATTAAAAGTTATTTGTTTTTTACAAAAAGATTCTATTTTTTCTTTTACTGCTTTAATACCTCTATCATCAGAAGCATTTAATTCCAAAACAGCATCATTGCTATAGTGGCTATATAGTGCTCGAATTATACACTTTATAGTTGTAGTCTTTCCAATGCCAGGAACACCTGGTAATATCAAATTAGGCATTTCTTTATCATCAATAATTTTTTTTATTTTCTTATAAATATGTTCATCTAAAATGATGTCTTCTAATTTAGATGGCCTATATTTTTCTATCCATGGTATTTGATCATATCGAGACATAATATTATTAATTAATAATTATACTTTTAAATTATTAATTTTCAATTTTTTTAAATATCAATGGTCTTTAATATAAATAAATTGTTTTACAAAATATTTATATGTTTCAATAATAAATTTTTGTATCCATCATTTGGAAACTTATCTAAATGTGGCTGATGTAATCCAATTGGATCATCATAAAAAATAGTTTCTATTGAAAATTTTTTTGCTATTTCTATCGATGGAATATCATAATTTAATTTTATACAATAAGTAGAAAAATAAATATCTTCATTTTGTCCTGTATATTTATATTGATTAACTATTTCAAGCATTTTCTTTGTATTTCTCAAAGATAAGCCGCCATTTCCTACTTCAAGGAAACCATTCCATTTAACACACCATGGAGCGCCAACATAATCATAAATAAAAAAATCTTCAAGATTATTTTTAAACAACAAAGTGTCTATTTGAAAAGTCAATACATATTTACATCTAAATTCCTCAATTAGTTTTTCCCAAAATTGTTTACTAGCCATATACTTACTATATTCTAAACTCGTAAAATTTATAACACCTGTATTTATATAATTGACATTTTTCATATTTTTTAACTCTTCTTTAATAAAAGTTTCGTTATTTATTCCATGATATATTATTAATCCCCAGTTTTTATCTTTTAGTTTATACATAAAATTTTTTATTACTAATGGTAACAAAGGAGTTATACGTGGTTCTATTATTATTGCATACTTATCTGTATTGTTGCTAATATTAAATGTCTCATTTGGATAATTAAATTTAGCTAAATATTCTGACCAATATGGTTCATAATTTTGATTTATCATTTTAATATAATAATACATATTGAGATATTACTTTATATCTTTTCGCTGATTCATACATTATTATAATTTTTAATAATGTTTGTGATATTTTAGAGAATTGTAAAATACAACTTTTTTCTTTTTATTTAGACTGATTGTTATTACACCTTTTTCACTGAAAAATGGGACAGTAAAAAAAAGTAGTTATTGCACCCTTGAACCGAATCTTTTTAACGGGCATGTATTTATTTGACACCTTTAATAAGGGGGTTAGATACTTTTATATTTAAAACTACTATATAAAAAGCCTTATAATTTTGCTTTGAAAGCTTAGGAATTTCAGTAGGAGTGAATGGGAAATATATAAACCATATTATAACTGATATTATAAACTAACAAAACTTTAAATAGCTGTCTCATTTTTCAATGAAAAAGGTGTAATAATTAGAATTATAAATACTAGTAAAACTATTATACCATTAGACAGTGTACATATTATTTAGTTTACATAATGATCCTTCTATCGACATTTAATTTCTCTGGATTATATATTCTTTCTCTTTATCAACATAATTTTTATAACTAGAACATATATTCTCCAAAATCAGTTACTTCTTTTACACCATCTTCTAAATCACTTAATTCTTTTTTTTTCTTTTTTTTATCTTTTACTTTCTCATCAATATCATTATTTTCAATAATATCATCACATATTTTATTGTCATCATTTGAATCATCTAAAATATTTTCTAATTTAGGAATTTCTTTATCTTCTAATGTTAAATATTTATTTATTTCTTCATCTGTAAATTTTTTAAAGTCTTTCAAATACGATTCATAAGAAATAAATTGATCATTATTTATATAATATAATTTTACTTCATATTTGCTAATATTATAATCACGTAATCTAATTTCTCCTTGTCTTTTAAATATAGACAATTCATCACACAAATCTATAATTATTGGTCTTATATCACCTGTCTTTAATATACGGCGCATAATACGGCCTACTGATTGAATAATATTTTTTTTTGGAGTTGCTAATATTACAGTATTAAGTCTGTCTATATCAAGCCCCTCGTGTGCCATATCATAAGTGGCAAATAGTATATCAGCTTGAGTTTCTGCTTCTTTACGTTCTTTTTCTTTCATACCACCTAAATAATAATAAGTTTTACATTCGTTTTCAAGAATCTTTTTTTCTTGAATATCTTGTTTAATATTATTATCAACATTATCTTTAAGAAATTTTAAATGTTCTCTTCGACCAGATAGAACTAATATTTTACGATCTGGAAATTTTCTTATTTGATTAATTATATTTAACAAATGTGTATTACGTTCTTTCATTTCTACAAGATTATTTATCATTTTTGGAGCATGTGCTTTAGATTGTCCATTTCTATATACTGTTTGTTCTACAAATAATTTATTTTTACTATGGTATTTAAATACTTTAGTTAATACTTGCTTATTAGGACGACGTGATTCTTTATAAATAGTAGGTCCTAAATACCAATCCATTACTTTTTTTAATCCATCTGGTCTATCAGGTGTAGCAGAAAGTGCCAACGTATAATTTGCTCCTGTTTTATATAAAGCTCTTGAAAATATTTTCGAAGCACAATGATGAGCTTCATCGTAAATAACAAATTTAAATTTATCAAAAATTTCTATATCATAATCTCTCATAGAAATAGATTGTATCATTGCAATTACTATATCTTTATCTTCTATGTCTACTTTATCTTGACGAATTATTCCAATTTTTGCATCAGTGAATTGTTTTATTCTTTCTACCCATTGATCTTGCAAAAAAGTCTTATGTACTACTACAAGTGTTTTTGCTTCTAATAATTGGGCTAATTTAATAGCCATCACTGTTTTTCCTCTACCACACCCAACAGATAAAAGCCCACCACCTTCACTTTTAATTTTTTCTAAACATGCATCTACTATAGAAACTTGATAGTCGCGCAAATCACTCAAAAAATTGAATTTTCTAGTTTCTCCCTTAAATTTTATTTTATATGGTATACCATATTTTTTTATACCCCAATATCTTGGAACAGTAATAAATCTTTCAGTTTCAGTAAATACTTCAAATTGTTCTTTTTCTGAATTATCGTCAAAATCTCCTAAAAATGGTTTTACTGTAAGTTTTTCTTTAATATATTTTATTTCTGATGTAGATAAGTCAGATTTTTTTATAGTATATCCGCGATGATTTATAAAAGGCATATATTATAATAAATTAATATATTATCATATACTTATCCTATTTTTTTCACTTTTTTAATTTAATATAAAAAAATTTATAAATCTAATTATATATAATGAATTCTGATAACTTAATAAATTTAACAAGAAAAATTACCGACCCATTAAATAGTAATAGATACATCCATAATATATTAGGATTAGTTTTAATCACTGCTTCTCATTATTTTATTCCCCATCCAATTATACCAATGAGTGTAATTCGAACTATTAGAAATAATACAACTATATCATTTTTACTAACAGTATTATTAGCTTATTTATTACAAAAAGATATTAATGCCGCATTAGTTTCTGCTATTGTAGTATTTGTTTTAAGTCATATTGTAAAGAAAAATGAAAACTTCGAAAATAACGATTATGTTACTTTGATGATTAATGAATATAATTATGATTTAGATAGAATGGTTGATAAAACTAAATCTAATCATAATAATAAAATTGGATTTGCAATGCCCCATCAAATAGTATCTTCTATTAATAATAATCCTGTTCTAAAACCAGTTAATAATATTTCTACTACTCAAATTAAAACTCCAAATAATATCCAATCAACTCATATTCCTAAGAAAGAATTAACTAATGTACACGCGCAAATTAAAAATGATTTTGAATTTAATTCGGATAATCTTAGATATTTAAACTATAATCCTCAAAAATTAATGGAATTTCAAGATATGGTTTATAATGATGAATTTACTGGAAATACATTTAATCCAAGACTCGAACGATTAAATTAAAAAAATAATTTTTATATTATTAAATTATAATAATATGAAATATATGATATTTATAATTCTTTTTTTTATATTAATAATAATAATTTTTATAGATACTTTCTTCTGTATACCACATACTGAAGTATTTGCAGATATAAAGAAAGAAATAATAATTGAAAATAAACAAAATGTCAAAAATAAACAAAATGTCAAAAATAAACAAAATGTTAAAAATAAACAAAATGTCAAAAATAAACAAAATGTTAAAAATAAACAAAATGTTAAAAATAAACAAAATGTTAAAAATAAACACAATAAAAAAACTCACAAAAAAAAATTATTAAGTAAAGCAGAAAGTAAAACAAAAAGTAAAACAAAAAATGAAGCAGAAGAAGAAGCAGATAGTGAAGAAGAAGCGGAAAAAAAAACAGATAGTAAAGCAGATAGTGAAGCGGAAGATGATGTAGATAGTGAAGCGGAAGAAGAAGCTGATAGTGAAGCGGAAGAAGAAGCTGATAGTGAAGCGGAAAA
>Ga0194124_10001397_pt1 | contig 30500 bp, 28 predicted proteins | sample TA2KigCas0mmetaG_FD_148605 | JGI IMG/M metagenome (GOLD analysis project Ga0194124, IMG submission 148605) | Freshwater microbial communities from Lake Tanganyika, Tanzania - TA2015031 Kigoma Deep Cast 0m | ecosystem: Environmental > Aquatic > Freshwater > Lake | place: Tanzania: Lake...
GATCCTCCTGCGACCCGCCCCCGGCTTGGGTGGCTGCAAGCATGGTTTGCAGCCTCAACGCAAGGCCGGCAGACGCGTAGACCACGTCGCCACCGAACCAGCGATCCGGCCGCTCGAGCGCAGCAAAGTCGGGCAAAAGTCCCGGGTTGACCTGTGCGGCGCGGAACAGGTCGATGCCCCAGATCTCGATCGAGGCGGTCGCATCACCCGCACGGCCGGTGGCCAGACCCGTGATCGTCACCGGCAGGTGAAGAATCGGTGCAGCCTCCCGCACCCGCGGATCGTTGGCCACCTTGGCAAAGATGCGCGCATCGAGGTGGCCGCTGGCGCTACGCAGGCTGGCGTCCGCGTTCCCGTTGATGCTGGCCAGCGCCCGCCTGAACTCCTCGAGCGCACTGCGGTTCACGATTTCGATGGCCAGTCCCATCGCCACACCGAGCGCAATCGCCAGCACTGCGAGCGCCTGGCGCGCGCGGTAGGCGCGCAAGCTCTCGAAGCAAAGGCGCCACGCGACCGGCCAGGGCATCACGGCGCGAGGCTCACGAGTCTGCCGTGTTGGAGTTTCCAGCAGAGATCCATACCCCGGATGCGGTCGCGGTCGTGGGTGACCAGAAGCAGTGCACACGGACGCCGGCGCAGCGCTTCGTTGAAGAGGTGCATGACCTGATCGGCAGAATCGGGGTCGAGATTACCGGTGGGTTCGTCGGCCAGGATCAGGTCGGGCCTGTGCACCAGCGCGCGCGCAATCGCCACCCGCTGCTGTTCACCTCCCGAGAGTTCGCTGGGCAGGGCGTGCTCACGGCTTGTGAGCCCGAGTTCGGCGATCACAGCCGAGGCCTCCTCGAGCGCAAGCGCTTCGCTGGATCCAAGGAGCAGCGGCGGTAGCGCAGCGTTCTGGACTGCGGTGAGGTGCGGCAGGAGGTGGAAGGCCTGGAAGACGAAGCCGATATGGCGCGCCCTGAGCCGTGCGCGCTCAGCTTCAGCGCGCGAATCCATCCGATGGCCGCAAACCTCGATCGAGCCGTGGCTGGCCTCATCCAGACCCGCGATGAGATGCAGGAGCGTTGACTTGCCGCAACCCGAAGGTCCGATCAGCGCAGCCTTGGCCCCTGGCTGGAGTTGCAGATCGATGTTGCCGAAGAGAGGCGCTGCGCCCGGGTAGTGCTTGGCGAGCCCGCAGATCCTGAGCACCGGGATCAGGCCGCGCTCCAGGATCTGGTGCCCACCTTGGCGCGGGTGCACCCTTCAAGCCTGGTCGGCGGCGAGTACCCGTGTGGCCCGGGGATTACCTGGCGGTGAGTACCCACTTGGCCAGTGTTTCGGCTTCGCCGGCCGAGACCTGCGGATTGGCAGGCATAGGGATCTGCCCCCAGACGCCCACGCCACCCTTCTGGATCTTCTGGGCAAGCATTCTTGTCGCGTCCGCGTCCTTGGCGTACTTGGCGGCGATATCCTTGTAGGAGGGTCCGATCAGTTTCTTGTCGGCAGCATGGCAGGCGAGACAGTTCTTGGCCTTGGCAAGATCAGCGCTCGCGTTCGCCGCGGTGGCCGCGAAGGCAGCGCTCATCGCGGTGCACAGGGTGATGGCGAGCGCAGGGCCGTTGCCCCTGAACGGGCGATATCGGATGCTCATGATGGTTTCCTGATTGGTTTTGAAGATTTTTGTGGCGTGCGGGATACCCTCAATCGGTTACCGCACCAAGACTGGCTGACCCGGTCAGTTTGGCGAACTTGTAGAGAACGCCTTGAGTATAGCGAGGCGCAGGCGGCGTGAAGGCCATGCTGCGCGCCTGCAACTCCGCATCGCTCAGGTTGAGCTGGAGAAGCAGCCGATGGGCATCGATGGTGACCGAGTCGCCCTCGTGCACCAGCGCGATCGGACCGCCGACCGCAGCCTCCGGGGCCACATGTCCCACGACCATCCCCCAGGTGCCGCCTGAAAATCGGCCGTCGGTGATCAGCCCCACCGATTCGCCCAGACCCGCGCCGATCAGAGCCGAGGTTGGCGCGAGCATCTCCGGCATTCCGGGCGCTCCCTTGGGGCCGAGGTAGCGCAACACCAGCACATCACCGGCATGGATGCGACCTTCCATGATCGCCTCGAGCGCGGAGGCCTCATCGTTGAAAACCCGTGCCGGGCCGGTGATGACCGGGTGCTTCAGGCCGGTGATCTTGGCCACGCTGCCCTCGGGTGCAAGGTTTCCCCTGAGGATGGCCAGATGACCCTGCGGGTAGAGCGCCTGGTCGATCGGATGGATCACGTCCTGATGGGGCGAGGGCGAAGCGGCGACGTCGCTCAATTCCTCGGCGAGCGTGCGGCCGGTGATCGTGAGACAGTCGCCGTGCAGCAACCCGCCATCGAGCAGCAGGCGTAGTACCTGCGGAATACCGCCTGCGCGGTGAAGATCCACCGCCATGTACTTTCCCGAGGGCTTGAGGTCGCAGAGCACCGGCACACGCTTGCGGATCGTTTCGAAGTCATCGATGCTGAAGGGGACTCCCGCGCTGTGCGCAATCGCGAGGTAGTGGAGCACAGCGTTGGTGGATCCGCCAGTGGCCATGATCAGGCTCACCGCATTCTCGATCGCCTTCCGGGTGATGATGTCGCGGGGCCTGATGCCTTTGCGCACTGCGGCGATCAGGACTTCCGCCGACCGGGCCGCCGATTCGGCTTTCTCTGCGTCAGGATTGGCCATGGTGCTCGATCCCAGCAGGCTCATGCCGAGTGCCTCGAACGACGACGACATGGTGTTGGCCGTAAACATGCCACCGCAGGAGCCGCTGCCGGGGACCGCGTTGCGCTCGATGCCATCGAAGTCTTCCTGGCTGATCCGGCCATGGCTGAACTCGCCCACCGCCTCAAACACCGAGACGATCGAGAGGTCCTTGCCCTTCCAGCGCCCGGGCTTGATCGTGCCGCCGTAGACGTAGATCGCGGGCACATTCGCACGACAGATTCCCATCATGCCCCCCGGCATGTTCTTGTCGCACCCACCGATCACGAGCACACCGTCCATCCACTGGCCCTGCACCACCGTTTCCACGCAGTCGGCGATGACTTCACGCGAAACCAGCGAGTACTTCATCCCCTCGGTACCCATCGACATGCCGTCCGAGATCGTGGGCGTACCGAAGATCTGGGCGTTGGCACCGTTGCGCCGCACCGCAGCCTCGGCGGCATCGCACAGAACCTGCAACCCCGAGTTGCAGGGAGTGACGGTGGAGTGGCCGTTGGCAATCCCGATGAACATCCGACTCATGTCCTCAGGCTTATAACCCATCGCGTAGAACATCGAGCGGTTTGGCGCGCGCGCCACACCCTGGGTGATGGTGGCAGAGCGATCGTTGTCGGCCATGTGCAGTCTCCTCGTTCGCAAAGCGGGGATGTTAGCGCCTCTCCCGTGCCCGATCCCCGCAATGAACCCGGGCCCAGTCGCGCGGGAGCGCTGCCCGCGGGCAGGTGGCGTGCCACAATCGCCGTCCATGATCCACCCGCAGTTCGATCCGGTTGCCTTCAGTCTTGGCCCGCTCGCGGTTCGCTGGTATGGCCTGATGTATCTGCTCGCCTTTGGCCTCTTTTTCGGTCTCGGGGTGCTGCGCCTGCGCAAACCCGCGTTTCAACAGGCCAGCGGACTCGACCGGCAAAGCTTCGAGGACTGCCTCTTCTGGGGGGCGATCGGTGTGATCGTGGGGGGGCGCCTCGGCTATGTGGTGTTCTACAAGCCTGGATACTTTCTCGCGCATCCGGAGCAGATCTTCGCGGTCTGGCAGGGTGGCATGGCGTATCACGGCGGGCTGCTCGGGGTGATCGTTGCGATCCTTGTGCTCACCCGCCGCAGGAGAATCGCATTCTGGCCTGTGATCGACTTCATCGCACCGCTGGTTCCCTGGGGACTTGCCGCAGGCCGCCTTGGCAACTTCATCAACGGTGAACTCTGGGGACGCCCGAGCAGCATGCCCTGGGCGATGATCTTTCCACAGGCGGGGGACAATCTGGCGAGGCATCCCTCGCAGCTTTACCAGATGCTGGGCGAGGGCATTGCGCTTGGCGTGATACTTTGGATCTACAGCGCAAGGCCGCGCCGTGCCGCTCGGGTGAGCGGTTTATTCCTGCTGGGCTATGGCGCTGCGCGATTCGTGGTGGAGTACTTTCGTGAACCCGATGCGTACCTCGGTGGTCTCGCGCTCGGGCTCACGATGGGACAATGGCTCTCCGTGCCCATGGTGCTGCTGGGCGTGGGGCTCCTTGCGCGGCAAGGCCCCAACACCCCTGATGCGCAGGTCGCGGTGCACGAGCCATCGACCCGCCCGGGCTCTCCGGGGGGCAATCAACAATAGCGATGAAGGAGACTCTTGTATGAACACCTGTTTCAGACCCCGTCGTGAAGCCAGGGCAGTCCTCCACGACAACCTCGACGATGCAGCCAGCGCAGCGCCATCGGCCGGCGCACCCCGGCACTGCGCGCAGCGTGCCGTGCCGGCATCGCTGTCGGGCGCGCGCAGGGGTTGGATGAAGGCGATAGCAGCGATGCCACTGCTTGGTGGGGTGCCAGCGGTGGCATGGTCGCAGGCCTGGCCCGCCAAGCCGGTGAAGCTGATCGTGCCGTTTCCCGCAGGCGGCGGTACCGATGCTTTTGCGCGCCCCCTGTCGAAGGTGCTTGCGGCAACCCTTGGGCAATCCTTCGTGATCGACAACCGCGGAGGTGCGGGGGGCACGCTCGGCGCGGAGGTGGCTGCCAAGTCGCCCCCGGACGGCTACAACTGGCTGGTGGGGGCAGTGCATCACACGATTGCGGTGTCGCTCTATCCCAAGCTGGGCTACGACCTGCAGAAGGACCTGATCCCGTGCACGATGGTGTCGTCGGTGCCGAACGTGGTGGTCATCAACCCGCAGCGCCTGCCGCAGATCAGGACCTTTGCCGATTTCCAGGGTTTCGTGAAGGCCAATCCCGGAAAGCTCAACTACGCATCCGCAGGTAACGGCACCGCGCACCACCTGATCGTGGAGATGTGGAAGACGGCAACCGGCTCGCAGGCCCAGCACATCCCCTACCGGGGCGCCGCACCGGCGATGGCCGATCTGCTTGCCGGGCAGGTCGATTTCATGTTCGACGGCTTGGGTACCTCGGTCCCGCACATCGGGGGCGGCAAGCTGCTGCCGCTTGCGGTCACGAGCGCCAAGCGCTCGTTTGCGCTGCCTGCAGTACCCACCCTCGCCGAAGTCGGCGTGCCGGGATTTGACGCGGGTACCTGGTATGGCTTGTGGGCGCCGGCGGGCACGCCAGGCGACCTCGTGAGCCGTTTGCAACAGGAAGTGGCCAAAGCACTCGCCGGAGCCGAACTCGCCGGGATCTGGAAAACGCTGGGTGCTGAGCCCGGCGGGCAGACTCCGCAGGAGTTTGCCAGGCTCATCGATGCCGAGGTGCGCAAGTGGGCCAAGGTGGTGAAGGATTCGGGGGCGAAGATCGATTGAGGTTGCTCCAGCCTCCCGCTCACCCATCAGCCTTGCGCTCACCTTTCTGGCTCCCGCTCACCGGAGCAATCCCAAGCCCTTCACCTGACACAAGCTGGAGCACCTATGGCCGGGCCTCTATCGCATCTTCGTGTACTCGACCTCAGCCGGGTACTCGCCGGGCCCTTCGCCGGGCAGAACCTCGCCGATCTGGGTGCGGAGGTCATCAAGGTGGAGCGTCCGGTGAAGGGCGACGATTCGCGTGCCTTTGGTCCGCCCTACCTGGCGGATGCGCACGGCGAGCCGGGTACCGAGTCGGCGTACTTCCTGGCCGCCAACCGGGGCAAGAAGTCGATCACCATCGACCTCTCCAGGCCCGCAGGCCAGGATCTGGTACGCCAACTCGCGCAGCGTGCCGACATCCTTCTGGAAAACTACAAGTTCGGCGATCTCCAGCGCTACGGGCTCGACTATGCCACCTTGAGCAAGCGCAATCCCAGGCTCGTGTATTGCTCGGTAACCGGTTTTGGCCAGACCGGGCCCTACCGCGAACGGCCCGGCTACGATTTCATGGTGCAGGGCATGAGCGGGCTGATGAGCGTCACAGGCCATGCTGATGGGGTTCCCGGAGGCGGGCCGATGCGGGTTGGTGTGCCGATCATCGACATCCTTACCGGGATGTATGCGAGTCTGGCGATCTGCGCGGCCATTGCGCACCGCGAGCGCAGCGGCGAGGGCCAGTACATCGATATGGCACTCCTCGACACTGCGATGGCCTTCCTGTCGATCCAGGGAATGTCGTACCTGTGCACTGCCGAGCCGCCGGGTCGCATCGGCAACACGCATCCCACGATCGTCCCCTACCAGGTGTTTGCCACGAGCGACGGCGCCGTGATCCTTGCCTGCGGCAACGACAATCTTTTTCAGAAGTTCTGCAAGGCGGCCGACTGCTCCGAACTTGCGCAGGATGCGCGCTTTTGCACCAACGCACGGAGGGTGCAACACCGAGGGGATCTGGATGCACGGCTGGGGGAGATCTTCGCGCGCCGTACAACCCGGCAATGGGTGGCACTGCTGGAAGACGCCGGGGTGCCCAACGGACCGATCAACAGCATCCACGAGGCCTTTGGCGAGGAGCAGGTGAAGGCGCGTGGACTGCGCTTCGATCTGCCCCATCCCACTGCGGGGACCGTGCCGCAAATCGCCTCGCCGATGCGCTTTTCCGCCACCGATCTGCGTTTCGAGACCCCCCCGCCCACCCTCGGTCAACACACGGAGGCGATCCTGCAGGAGCTTGGACTGACGGCAGACGCAATCGCCAGGCTTCGCGCCGAGGAGGTCATCTGATCGAAGGATCGCCAGGCTTTCGCAGGGAGCAGGCTCTCAGTTACGGGCGGTCTTGCCCAGGGCCCCTGCCTCCCCAAGCGCCGCGATACGCGCTGTGTCGTAGCCGAGTACTTCGCGCAGAATCTCCGCGTTGTGTTCGCCAAGCAGGGGCGAGCGGCGCACCTGCGCGGGCGAGGCCGAGAGCTTGATCGGCATCCCCACGTTGTACCAGGTGCCGCGCTGGGGATGATCCAGGGCGAGGATCATGTCGCGGCCGAGGACATGGACGTCTTCGGCAAGGTCGGCGGTGGACATGATCGGGCCGCAGGGCACATCGAGTTCGTTGAGGATCACCATGAACTCGCGTTTGGTGTGGCCGGCGGCGAAACGGGTGATCAGCGCCCACATCGCATGCTGATTCCTGCGGCGCTCGGCGATGGTGGCAAAGCGCGGGTCGGTGTGGAGCTGGGGTTGTCCGAGCGTTGGGCCGATGCGCTGTGCAAGGGCACCCCACACTGCCTCCTGCACCACAACGTAGAGATAGTCGTTGGGGCCGCCGGGCTTGCACTGGATTGCGTTGCCGAGCTGGCCGCCTCCTGAATCGTTGCCCGCCCTTGGGGTTTCGCGCAAGGCCCCGGTGGGTACGGAATATTCCTCGAGCGGGCCGTGCGCCAGGCGCTGATGGTCGCGGAATTTCACCCGGCAGAGATTCATCACAGCGTCCATCATCGCCACCTCCACATACTGGCCGAGGCCGGTCCGGTGGCGCTGCTGAAGCGCACCGAGCAACCCGATCGCCAGGTGCAAACCGGTGCCTGAGTCGCCAATCTGCGCTCCGGTCACGAACGGAGGGCCTTCAGGTACCCCGGTGGTGCTCATTGCACCGCCCATGGCCTGGGCAACATTTTCGTAGGCCTTGAATTCGGCATAGGGGCCCGAGGAACCAAAGCCCTTGATCGAACCCATGATGATGCGCGGATTGATGGCGTGGATGCGCTCCCAGCCAAAGCCCAGACGCTCGAGGACTCCGGGGCCGAAGTTCTCCATCACGATGTCGCACACCTGTAGCAGATCCACGAAGACCTGCTTACCCTCGGCGGATTTCATGTTCACCGTGATCGAGCGCTTGTTGCAGTTGAGCATGGTGAAGTACAGGCTGTCGGCTCCGGGGACATCGCGGAGTTGGCCGCGGGTGGCATCACCCTGGGGGGGTTCGAACTTGATCACATCGGCACCCAGCCAGGCAAGCAACTGGGAGCAGGTGGGCCCGGCCTGCACATGGGTCATGTCCAGGATGCGGATACCCTCGAGCGCTAGACTCATGAAGACCTCGCAGAAGGATGAAAGCGTGGGAAAGGCGCTTCAGGCCGCGCCTGCTGGCCCCACGAAGCGCTCGCGCAAGCCCGCGAGCAGCGGCCAAAGGAGCAGGATGAGCGCAAACGCAGTGATACTTCCCACCAGCGGATTCGCAAAGAAGATGCGCAGGTCTCCCTGAGACAGCAGCATCGACTGCCGAAAGGAGTCCTCGGCACGGTCACCCAGCACCAGGGCCAGTACCAGCGGGGCAAACGGGTAGTCGAGTTTCTTGAACACATAGCCCACAACGCCGAAGATCAGCATCAGCCAGACATCGAACATGGAACTGTGGACGGTGTAGGCCCCGATTGCACAGATCACCAGAATCACGGGCGCGATGATCGCAAAGGGGATCCGCAGGATCGCCGCAAAAAGCGGCACGGCGCTCAGCACGAGCACAAGGCCCACCACGTTGCCCAGGTAGATGCTCGCAATCAGCCCCCACACAAAGTCCTTCTGTTCGGTGAAGAGCAAAGGCCCGGGCTGAAGTCCCCAGATCAGGAGTCCGCCGAGAAGCACCGCTGCGGTTGGCGAGCCCGGCACGCCGAGCGTGAGCATCGGCAGAAGCGCAGAAGTGCCGGCGGCGTGCGCCGCGGTTTCGGGTGCCACCACACCCTCCATCTCGCCTTTGCCGAACCGCGCCGCGCGTGGCGAGAAGCGCTTGGCGATGCCGTAGCTCATGAAGGAGGCCGGTGTTGCACCACCGGGCACCACGCCCATGAAGCAGCCCACAGCCGAACTGCGCAGGGAAGTCAGCCAGTAGCGCGGCAATTCCTTCCAGGTGTCGAGCACCGTCCGCAGGTTGAGTTTTGCCCGACTGCCCTTGAATTCGAGACCCTCCTCGAGCGTCTGCAGGATCTCGCCAATGCCAAAGAGCCCGATCACTGCGATCAGGAAGTCAAAGCCCTTGAGCAGTTCGGTCTGCCCGAAGGTGAGCCGCAACTGGCCGGTCACCGTGTCGAGTCCCACCGAGGCCAGGGCAAAGCCGAGCATCATGGATGCGATCGTCTTCACTGCGGAACCCCGCGCCATCCCCACGAAGGCGCAGAAGGTCAGCAGGTAGACCGAGAAGAACTCGGCCGGACCGAAACGCAGGGCAAAGCCAGCCACCAGCGGCGAGAGAAAGGTGATCATCACCACCGCCACCAGCGCGCCGACGAAGGACGAGGTGAACGCGGCGGCAAGCGCCTGTCCTGCCTTGCCGGCGCGCGCCATCGGGTAGCCGTCGAAGGTGGTGGCCACCGACCACGGTTCGCCTGGAATGTTGAAGAGGATCGAGGTGATCGCTCCGCCGAAGAGTGCTCCCCAGTAGATGCACGACAGCAGGATGATCGCCGAGGTTGGCGGCATGGTGAAAGTGAGCGGCAGCAGGATCGCAACCCCGTTGGCGCCACCCAGGCCGGGCAGTACGCCGATGATCACGCCGAGCAGCACCCCGATGAACATCAGCATCAGGTTGAAGGGCGACAGGGCGATGGTGAAGCCCTGCATCAGCGCGTTGATTTCGTCCATCTCAGCCGAACCCGAGTGCCGCCTCGATCGGGCCCTTCGGCAGGGGCAGGGTGAACCAGATCTCGAACATCGCAAAGAGTGCGCCGCTCACGCCGAGCGACACCGCAGCGACCAGCGGTATCCGGTATCTGCCGAGTCGCCACATGAACGCTGCGATGAAGAGTGATGACGACACGTAGAGTCCAAGCCACTGGATCGCCGCAACATAGACGACGGTGGGGATGAGCACGGTGAGCACCAGCCGCAATGCACGGGTGGACACGAAGGAAACATCCGAGCGCATGCGCAGTGCACCTGCGAGGGTGTAGAGGCTGGTCGCGCAGAGGATCACGCCAATGTAGAAGGGGAAGTAGCCGGCCTGAGGACCGTCGTCGGCCCAGCTTGCCCCAAGGCGCAGGCTGTCGAACACCACGACGCTGCCAAGAAGGAGGAGGAGGAGGGCCACCACCATCTCCATGCTGCGTCGATTGGTGGCGGAGCGCTCCCCGGTGGGCTCTTGCTCGTGTTGCACTACTTGCTTCGCCCTGCAAGGAAGCCGGCCGAGCGCATGAGCAGCAGGTGGCGCGCCTCTTCCTTGCCGAGCCAATCCACGAAGGGCTGCCCGTTCATGGTGGTGGTGTTGAAGGCACCACGCTCCATGAACTCCTTCCAGTCGGGGGTCTCGCGCACTTTCTGCAGCAGATCGATGAAGAACTGCTGCTGTTCCGCGCTGACCCCGGGCGCCATGAAGATGCCGCGCAGCATCACATACTCCACATCGAGCCCCGACTCCTTGCACAGGGGGATATCGGACCACGCCATGGTATCGGTGACCTTGGCCTTGTAGGGCATGCGCTTGCTGTCGAAGACGCAAAGCGGGCGCAACTTGCCTCCGCGCCACTGGGCCACGGCCTCGATCGGATTGTTGACGGTGGAGTCCACATGCTTGCCCACGAGCTGCACCGCAACTTCGCCGCCTCCCTTGAAGGGCACATAGGTGAACTTCACATCACCCTGCTTTTCCATGGCCACCGTGATGATCTGGTCCTCCTGCTTCGAACCGGTTCCGCCCATCTTCAACTTGCCGGGGCCAGCGGTCCTGGCCGCAGCCACATACTCCCTGGCGTTCTTGTACGGGGCTTCGGCATTCACCCAGAGCACAAACTGGTCGAGCGCCAGCATCTGCAGCGGCGTGAGGTCGCGCCAGTTGAACGGTACGTCGGTGGCAAGAGGGGTGGTGAAGAGGTTCGACAGCGTGATCACCAGCTTGTGCGGGTCGCCTTTCGAGCCTTTCATCATCAGGAAGCCCTCGGCGCCCGCGCCCCCGCCCTTGTTCATGACCACGATGGGCTGCTTCATCAGGTTGTGCTTCGAGACCACGGTCTGGATGAAGCGCGCCATCTGGTCGGCTCCGCCGCCGGTTCCCGCGGGAACGATGAACTCCACCGCCTTGGCGGGCTCCCAGGCGTGACTGCGTGAAGGGCTCAGGCCAAACGCCATCGCGGTGGCAAGGCCGACTGCTGTGGCCGCGCTGCCAAGACGTGCGCTCCAGCGCGGAAAGCCTGGCCGCAGCCTGCCTGCCGGATCAGTCCGTTCGCTGCGCTCTGTGGGTTCAGGCATGGTGCTTTCGCGGTGCATGCGGGGTCTCCTGGAAATGCGTTGTTGGGGATCGCAGCGTTGACCTCTGCCAACGAAGTCCACTGCGAAGCGTTCAGAACAATCCGACGACACGACCATCGACAAGGTCGATTCGCGTGGCCGACGGCACCTTGGGCAGGCCGGGCATCGTCATGACATCGCCGCAGATCATCACCACGAATTCCGCACCCGCAGCCAGTCGTACCTCCCGGACATGGATGCGATGCTGCGTTGGCGCGCCGCGAAGCTGCGGATCTGTGGAGAAAGAATACTGCGTTTTCGCCACACAAACCGGATAGTGACCGTAGCCATCGTCTTGCAGCGCACGAATCTGTGCCTTCACCTTCGCATCGGCCACAACTTCGTCGGCGCGGTAGACGCGCCGGGCAATTGCGCCGATCTTGTCCCACAGCGAATCCTCGTCGCGGTAGACGAAGGTTGGGCTCGAGGGCTGGTCGCAAAGCTCCACCACGCGCCGAGCCAACTCGGCTGCGCCGCGACCGCCTTTGGCCCAGTGGTCGGCCACCACCACCTGTACCCCCAGTTGGTGGAGGCGATCGCGGATCCGATCGAGCTCAGCCTGGGTGTCGGCGCTGAAGCGGTTGATCGACACGATGCAGGGTATCGCGTAGAGCTTTGCAACATTCTCCACATGCCGCTCGAGGTTCACCATGCCGCGATCGAGGCTCTCGAGATCCTCTGCCGTCAGCGATGCGAGGTTGGCTCCACCGTGGTACTTGAGCGCTCGCACGGTGGCCACGATCACTGCGGCCGAGGGCCTGAGTCCCGACTTCCGGCACTTGATGTCGAGAAATTTCTCGGCGCCAAGATCGGCACCGAATCCTGCCTCGGTCACCACATAGTCGGCGAGGCGAAGCGCCGATTGAGTGGCGATCACGGTGTTGCAGCCGTGCGCGATGTTGGCGAAGGGGCCACCGTGCACAAAGGCAGGGTTGTTCTCCAGCGTCTGAACGAGATTGGGAGCAAGCGCATCCCGCAGCAGCACGGTCATGGCGCCGTGCGCCAGAAGGTCGCGCGCACGGACCGGTCGCTGCGCGCGGGTGGCGCCAATCACGATGTTGCCCAGACGGTGCCGGAGGTCCTCGAGCGAGGTGGCGAGACAGAGGATCGCCATCACTTCCGAGGCCACCACGATGTCGAAGCCGTCCTCCCGCGGATAGCCGTTGGCCGCTCCGCCGAGCGACTGGACGATGTCGCGCAGCGCGCGGTCGTTCATGTCAACCACCCGCCGCCACTGAATCCGCCGCGGATCGATGTCGAGTTCGTTGCCATGATGGATATGGTTGTCGATCATGGCGGCCAGAAGGTTGTTGGCCAGCGCAACGGCCGAGAAGTCGCCTGTGAAGTGCAGGTTGATGTCTTCCATCGGCACGATCTGGGCGTGGCCGCCTCCAGCAGCACCGCCCTTCACCCCAAACACCGGGCCGAGCGAGGGCTCGCGCAAGCAGATCATGGCTTTCTTGCCGATCCAGTTCAGCGCATCACCGAGGCCCACCGTTGTGGTGGTCTTGCCTTCGCCCGCCGGGGTGGGGTTGATGGCCGTGACAAGGATGAGCTTGCCTTGCGGCCGCTGATCGAGCGTGCTGAGGTAGTTCAGTGCCACCTTCGCCTTGTAGCGACCGTAGGGTTCCAGAAACTCTTCCGCAATGCCGAGTCGCTCCTCGGCGAGTTGCACGATCGGCAGCATCCGTGCCGACTGGGCGATCTCGATGTCGCTTGCCATGCTGGGGTCTCCTCGATGTGGTGGACCTGGTTTGAAGGGGGATGGAGGTGTGCGCTGCTTCGGGTGCTGCCAGGGCCTCAGGCGTGCACCGCCCGCCAGAGCATGTAGGCCGCGAGAAGGATCAGGAAAAACGCGAAGATCCGCCGAAGGAGAACGGTGGGCAAGCGGTGGGCAAGCGCCGCGCCGCGCGGGGCCGAGAGCATGCTTGCGGTGGAAATGGTGAGCAGCGCTGGCACATGCAGGTAGCCCAGACTCATGGGCATGTGGAGCGACCATCCGGAGACGATGTAGGCGCTCGTGCCTGCAATCGCAATCGGGAATCCGCAGGCGGCACTCGTGCCGATCGCGACTGCGGGAGCGATGCGGCTCCAGACGAGAAAGGGCACCGTGATGAACGCCCCGCCAGCACCCACCACCGACGACAGCGCGCCGATCACCGATCCCACCGCGATGAGTCCGGCGCGTCCGGGCAGTTGACGTTCTGCGCGGGGCTTGCGGTCAATGAGCATCTGCGAGGCAGTGACGGCGAGAAAGAGACCGAACCACGCGAGCAGCAAGGGTGTGCGCAAATGTGCAGCCACCACAGCCCCAAGCGCGCTCCCGCCGAGAATGCCGGGCGTCATTCGGCGCGCGATATCCCAACGCACGCCGCCACGCCGGTGGTGCGCGCGCATGCTCGAGATCGAGGTGAAGGCGATGGTGGCGAGCGAGGTTGCGATCGCCATGCGCAGGCTGTGTTCGGGCGGGAGCCCACGATGCGCGAGAAAGGCATCCACGAAAGGCACCATGATCATGCCGCCGCCAATGCCGAGCAGTCCGGAGAGCAGCCCTGTACAAACGCCAAGACCGAGGAGTCCTGCGATCTGGGCAAGGTCGATGCCGAGCAGTTGCATCGCCGGAATCTAAGGGTCCACCACCCGCGCACGCGCCAGGCGGTTTCCGGAGCGTTGCAAGCCTTGCGGCGTTGATACCCCCGGTTGGGTGCGCACCGCGTGTGACGCGGGTGTCTGCAAGCCCTCCGGGCACGGCCCCGATGCCTGAAAGCCCTCCGGGCATGGCCCCGATGCATGCAGGCCCGGGTCTTCGAAACCTTGGAACTTCACAGGGTGGGGTGTCCCGCAGATGCCGTCAGGCCGGCATCCTGAACCGAGGGTTCAGATCGGCCATGGTGGGCACCGCATCAGGTTCGTCCGACGGGGGACGCTCACAACAGCAGTGCACGAACTACCACGACCTGGATGCACTTTCGCATTGGTTCAAGGAATGTATGACCTTGACGAACACCGCAGGACACGCCCGAGTGTACTCTGCGCCACGGGGCAAGGAAATCCTGCCTCAGACTGCGCCCGGGTGCAGGGCCTGATCGAGCCGTTCGCTCAGGGCATGCAAGCGGGCGAGAAAGGCGTGCTCGGCTGGATCGGCCGCTCGGGGCACCAGGGCGGCCTGCTCAGCCTGCTCCGCGTGCGCGACTCCAGCGGCCCTCGAGGCTGCGGCCGCCTGCGCGAGCTTGACCGCTTCGAGCGAAGACTCGAGCGCGGCCATCACCGCGATCCGGTCGGCAGCGAGCACCTTGCCCTGCTCGCGGATGTCCCGCATGCGTGCATCGAGCCGCGCGGCGGCGGCGATGAAGTCCTCGCGCTCTGCCTCGCTGACGGCAATGCGGTAGTCCCTCTCGAGCAGGCGGATGTTGACTGCTGTTCTTGCTCCGGCGGGAACCGGGACTGCCGCAACCGCTGGCTGCGGTGAGGTTTCGGAAGACTCACTCATCTCGGCCATCACTCCATCGGTTCGGGCGTGCAGCAGCCACTTCGGACTAGTTCTGCGATGAATCAGAAAATTCAAACAGATCAGGAGTTTGGGGTGGCAATACCTCAAGCGCCTTGCGCACCCTCTGCTGCGCTTGCGCCATTCTGTGACGCAGCTCGTCGATCTGCCGGTCGCGTTCCCTCAGGGCCTGCTGGTGCTCGAGCAGGCCGTGGCGGTACTCGCCCAACTGGCGATCGCGCTCGGCGATCAGGAGGTCGCGCTCGGCGATCCAACGGTCGCGCTCGGCAAGGAGGTGTTCGTGGTGGGCCATGGCCTGCGCCTGCAGCGCCAACCTTGCATGGTGCTCCGCGATCGCCTGAGCCTGGCTTGCGATGGATGCCTCCTGCTCGCCGATCAGGTGCTCCTGCTCGGTGAGGATCTCCTCGCGGGCGCTGAGACGCTCACGCAGCGTTTCGGCCTCTTCGCGAAGGCCTGTCGCTTCCTCGCGCAGGTCCCCAGCCTCTTTGCGCAGGTCTCTGGCCTCCCCGCGCAGGCCGGCATTCAGGGCGATGAGCTTTTCCACACGATCTTCGATGGCTTCAAGGGCCTCTAGAGCCTCGATCCTGACGTTCATGCTGGCACCCGGTTTCGCGCCACGCAGCCGGCGCTTGAAGATCGATCGGAAAAAATGTGCCCTGGAGAGGACAAGTACACACGGCGGGGAAGGGATAGCTCCAAATCGGGGAGAATATCCCGCATGCAGTGTCTAAGGCAACTTGAGCAGCGCGACACGGGTGTGCAGCGCGCTCGACCGGCTGCGGCCCCTCATCCCGCTCGCGCCTGGGGCGCCGCGTTTGCTGTTCTCCTTGCGCTGGTTCTGGCCTTGATTCATCCGGCCGCGCTCACCAGTCCGCGGTCGTCCGGACTGCTTGCCGGACTGACCGCAGCGCCGGAGCCGGTGGAGGCAAGCCTGCACCGGGATCAGGCGCCAGCTTCGCCGGGTGCGGCGATCTGGCTGGGATTGCAACTGCGACACCTTCCAGGCTGGCACACCTACTGGATCAACCCTGGCGACTCGGGTCTGCCCACCTCTTTTGCCTGGGAACTGCCTCGGGCGTGGCCGGAGCCTGTTCCCTCGTGGCCAATGCCTGAGCGGATCGCGGTGGGTCCCCTGATGAATTTCGGTTACGAGGGCGACCTCTGGGTGCCGCTGCGGCTGCAGATCCCGGCTTCGGCGGGAGCCGGAAACTACACGCTCAAGGCGCGGATCAACTGGCTGATGTGCAGCGATGTCTGCATTCCGGGCGGTGCAGACCTCGCCCTGAACCTCGAGCTCGGTGCCGCGCAGGGCACACCGTCGCGGGTCGAGCCGGCGCTCGCGGCGCTGAAGCAGGCGCTACAGGCGGTGCCGCAGCAAGAGATCGAGGCGAAGGCCGAAGTGCAGGGTGAGCGCGTGATTCTGAAGCTTGCAAGGCCCCCGGGCGACATGCCGGCCAAGGTGCCTGCGGTCGCCTATTTCCCGGAGCAGGCTGGCTGGATGGTCAACGCTGCACCGCAGGAATTCAGGACGGATCCGCAGGGGGCGTGGTGGCTCTCGCTGGCCCGGGAAGCAGGATTCACGGAAGCCATCGACCCGCGCGGCTACTTGCGCGTTGGCGAGGTGAGCTACCGGATACGGCCTCCAGGCGCCCCGGTCGATCCGCGCAGTAGCGCTGATGCGCCAGGCGCGGCAGGCGATCTGCCGCCGGGCGCCACAGAGCAGCAGAAGGCATCCCTGCCGAGGGTTGCGCCTTCCGGTGCAGCGGATCCCTCGCTCGGCCTGCTGGTGCTGATGGCGCTGGCCGGGGGCCTGATCCTCAACCTGATGCCCTGCGTCTTTCCGGTGATCAGCCTGAAGCTGCTCAGCCTCGTCCCGAGCCATGCGGGGGCCACGGCGTGCACGGGGGGTGGCACAGCGCGCGCCGAGGGTGGCACGGCCCGCGCGGAGGGTGGCACAGCGCGTGGGGAAGATGGCTTGGTCCGGAAGTCGGCACTGCTCTACGGCGCCGGTGTGGTGTGGAGCTTCTGGCTTCTCGGACTGCTGGTTGTGCTGCTGCAATCGGCGGGCCAGGCTGTCGGGTGGGGTTTTCAGTTGCAGCAACCGGGCTTCGTGTTGGCAATGTTCCTGCTCTTTCTCCTGATCGGTGCCAATCTGATGGGCCTTTTCGAGGTGGGCGGGGGCGCGATGCGCTGGGCATCGGCGCCCCAGTTCGGAGCCTTCGGCTCCGGGGTACTTGCCGTGATCGTGGCCACGCCCTGCACCGCTCCCTTCATGGGGGTGGCGCTTGGTGTGAGCCTGGGTCAGGGGCCGATCGAAGCGATGGCGGTGTTCACCGCGCTTGCGCTTGGCATGACCTCGCCCTACCTGATCCTGGTGTTCAGGCCGGGACTGATCCGCCGCTTGCCAAGGCCGGGGGCGTGGATGGACTGGATGCGCAAGGGGCTCGCCTTTCCCATGTTCCTTGCGGCGGTCTGGCTTGCCTGGGTCTTTGTGTTGCAGACCACGAGCCAGTCGGTTCTCTGGCTCGGACTTTCCTCCGTGCTGCTCTTTGCCGCCTGCTGGCTCTACGGAAGCCATGTCCAGCCGGGTCTGATGCGCTCGGAGCCCCGCAGCGTGAGCGCCGGGCTGAGCGTCTTGCTGCTTGCCCTTGCGGTTCTTGCGCCGCTCGCAGCGCTCACGCCCGAGGAGCCCCTCGAGCCTTCGCGCGTGGGCGAAGCGCCGGGCAGTCTGCGCAGCGCAACGCCGGTCACCGCGCTGGCCACTGCGCCAGCGTCCCAACCCGGTCCGGCCGCAACTGCGGCGTGGGCACCGTGGTCGAGGTCGGCGGTGGAGGCTTCCCTCAACGCAGATCGCATTGTGTTCGTGGATTTCACCGCAGCCTGGTGCGTGAGTTGCCAGGCCAACAAACAGCTCGTGCTGGGAACTCAGCGGGTGAGTGAGCTCTTCAGTACGGCAGGGGTACACAGCTTTCGTGCTGACTGGACCCGCCAGGATCCCGAGATCACGCAGGAGCTTCAGCGCTACGGCAGGCGGGGAGTACCCATGTACCTGGTGTTGCGTCAGGGGCGCGAGCCGCTGGTACTTCCCGAGGTACTCACCTACGGTCTGGTGCGCGACGCAGTTGCTTCGCTCGGGCGTTGATCGGTGACCAGGCCGATGCGGCGCAGGCCGGCCTCCTGGGCGGCGCCGATCAGGAACGTGATCTCGCGGTAGGCCAGGGCAGCGTCGGCGCGCAACTGCAACTCGGGCTGGGGCCTGCGCTGTGCAGCCTCGCGCAGGAGCGCAGCTAGGTCTTCCCGGCGCGCGAGGGGCTCGCCTGCAAATCGAAGGCGGCCCTCCCGATCGATCTCGAGCAGAACCGGCTCTTCCCCTTGCGCTTCGGGCTCGGCGGCGGCATTGGCCACCGCCGCAGTCGCCTCGGGCAATTCCATCTTCATGCGTGGAAGCAGCGCTGGGGTGGTGACCATGAAAATCACCAGCAGCACCAGCATCACATCCACAAACGGCGTGACGTTGATGTCACGGATGGCGTCGCGCCCCTCGAGCGCCTCACGTCCCGGATAGGTGCCCGGGCGTTTCAGCGGGCTGTCCCGGCCCGGAGTGCCCCCGTGGGGATCTGCGGCGTTCACGGCGATTGAAGTGCCGCGCAGGCTGGCGTTATCCGCGGGTTGCCGCAGCGGTTGAGAAGCGGGCATCGTCGATCCGGCGAAGATCGTCGGCCATGTTCCAGAGGGCCTCGGCGAGATGCGCCCGTTCGCGCGAGAAGCGGTTGTAGGCGATCACGGCCGGCAGGGCCACCACAATGCCCGCAGCCGTCATCAGAAGCGCCTCGCCCATCGGCGCAGCCACCTGCTGGATCGATCCCTCACCCGCGTCGGCGATGGCGGTGAGCGCCTCGAAGATCCCCCAGACCGTTCCGAAAAGTCCCACGAAGGGCGCGGTGGATGCGATCGACGCAAGCATCCCGAGACCGGTGCCAAGTGCCCGGTCGAGTTGGCCGAGTGCATCGCGCAGGGCGAGGTCGCGACGCTGGGTGGAGGGCAGCTGGGCGTAGGTGCCGCTTGCAAACGACCCGGGCTCGAGCGCTTCCAGCAGGCTGTCGCAGGGGTTGCCACGCGTTGCGAGGGGTGCTTCGCGGGTGCCGTCTGCACCCGGGGAGTGAAAAGGAGACGGCAACTCCGCGCGGAGTTGCCGACCCAGTGCGTCGAGTCCGCGACGTACCCCGCGTTGGGCGAGCGCCTGACGGACGATGATCGTCCAGGAACCGAGCGACATCACCAGCAAGACCAGACTCGTGAGGGCAATGACCGTGTCAATGACCATGCTTGAGGCCGAAGTGGATGTTTGCGGTGAGAAAGCCCTGCTTGTTTCCGCAGTCAAAACGCTTGCCACCGAAGCGGTAGGCCCACACGCCGGCGGTATGGATCTCCTGTGCGATCGCATCGGTGAGCTGGATCTCTCCGCCGCTACCGGGGGCGAGTCCGGCGAGCGTCTGCAGGATCGCTCCGCGCAGGATGTAGCGGCCCACAATGGCGAGGTTTGAGGGCGCCTCCTCGGGCGCGGGCTTTTCAACCACGGCACGCAGTCGCATCAGGAGCCCGAGGTCATCCTCGGGGTTGACGATGCCGTAGCGGCTGACCTCCGACCCAGCAACCTGCTCGACCGCGATCACGCTGCCGCGCTGATCGCGCGTGGCCTTGAGCATCTGCGACAGCACCCCGCCGGGCGAACCATCGATCAGGTCGTCGGGCAGCAGCACTGCGAAGTGCTCGTCGGGGCTGATCAGCGGCGCAGCGCAGGCGACTGCATGGCCGAGCCCGAGCGGTGCCGCCTGACGGACAAAGAGCACCCGCACGTGCGGCGGGATGATGTTGCGCACCAGGGACAACGCCTCCAGCTTACCCTTCGCCTCGAGCTCGGCCTCGAGTTCCGGTGCGCGGTCGAAGTAGTCCTCGACCGCCCGCTTGGAACGCCCGGTAATGAAGATGAGGGTGTCGCAGCCCGCCTCGATCGCCTCGTCGACCGCATACTGGATGATCGGCCGGTCGACAATGGGAAGCATTTCCTTCGGAATGCTCTTGGTGGCCGGAAGGAACCGCGTGCCCATGCCGGCCACCGGGAAGACTGCCTTGCGGATACTCAAGCTCATCGAGGGGTCCCTGTGAGGATCAGCGGGCATTTCCGAGCCCGAGCACATCGCGCATGGTGTAGAGCCCGGGGCCGGGGCCTTGGTGATGCAGGAAGCGGCACGCCCGCAGGCTGCCCTGCGCATAGTTTTCGCGGCTGCTCGAACGGTGCGTGATCTCGATCCTCTCGCCGCTGCCGATGAACATCACCGTGTGGTCGCCCACGATGTCGCCGCCGCGAATCGTTGAAAAGCCGATCGCCCGTTCCGGTCGTGGTCCGGTGTGGCCATGGCGGGCAAAGACTGCGTGCGGCTGGAGGTCGCAGCCAAGACCCCGGGCAACCGCCTCGCCCATCGCCAGCGCGGTCCCCGAGGGCGCGTCCACCTTGTGTCGGTGGTGCGCCTCCACGATCTCCACATCGTAGGACTGGCCGAGAAGCCGGGCAGCGATCTCGAGCAATTGCAGATTCACGCTGACGCCCACGCTCATGTTGGGCGCAAGCACGATGCCGATCAGGGCGCTGGCCCTGGCGAGCTGCTCCTTGTGATGCGCATCGAGTCCGGTGGTCCCGACCACGAGGGCGACACCGCGCGCTGCGCAGGCCTGGGCGTGGCCGAGGGTTGCCGCCGGTGTTGTGAAGTCGATCAGCACATCGGCGTGCGCGAGGCTGAGCGCGAGGTTGTCGCTGATCGCTACGGCGGTGGCCAGGCCCAGGCTTTCGCCGGCATCCCGTCCCACGAGCGGATGCCCGATCACCTCGAGTGCGCCCGTCAGCTCGGCATCCGGCGCAGCGCAGATGGCCGCAATCAGCATCCGACCCATGCGCCCTGCGGCGCCTGCCACAACAACCCTCATCCGCGCCTGGCCTTGAGCATCGCGCACTTCAGCGCGCATTGCCGCGCGGCGGCCGGTATCCGGGCACTGCCGGATCCCTGCCGTCGTCACGGAGAGGCAAGTCATCGGCCTGCACGCGCGCAACACGTCGTTGCGCATCGAAGTACACCGTGACCCGGCGGGTGTCGGCGCGCAGATCGGCCCACTGCATACGGAAGACATACTCCCAGCGGTCGTCGCGAAATCCGGCGTTGAGGAGCGGCTGACCGAGCAGGAACTGCACCTGCGAACGGGTCATGCCCTCCTTGAGCTGGTCGAGCTGCTCGCGGGTGAGGTAGTTGCCCTGCTGCACCGTGGGCCGGTAGGGCGTGAAGATGCTCCCGAGTCGACTGCGATCGCCTTCGGTCGGGGTGGCCGCTGCGGTGGGCTCGCGCCCGGCGCTCCGGTCTGCGGAGCCGCCGGTGCTGCGGCTGGCTTCGCCCGAGACCGCGCGGTCCCAGAGTGCGCCGATCCCGCTTCCCACCGAAGACACGCTTGCACATGAACCAAGTCCGAGCACTGCCACAGCCGCGGCGCACCCGAGGAGTGGGAGGGTGTTCCATCGTGGTGCCGATGCCGCCCCTGGGTGCATGGGTCCGCCGCAGGCTGGATCTGCAGGATGGAAGGCAACTGCTGGCATGGGAGGTGCTTGCTTCAGGGGCATGGTGCTTTACCCGGCTCGCCGTGTGGAGCCAGTATGATACGGAGAACTTCCGATGCCTGGACATGCCAACGCACGAAGAACTCAAAAGCATGGGTCTGAAGGCCACGCTGCCGCGCCAGCGGATCCTTGCGGCCTTCCAGTCGGGGCGGATGCGGCACATGAGCGCCGAGGATGTTGTGCAGGCGCTGCGCGCAGAAGACATCGCGCTCGGACTGGGCACGGTGTATCGCGTTCTGCTCCAGTTCGAGCAGGCCGGGTTGCTGCGGCGCGCCAACATCGACGCAGGGCGTGCTGTCTTCGAACTCGAGGAGGGCGAGCACCACGACCATCTCCTTTGCCTCGACTGCGGGCGGGTCGAGGAGTTTTTCCATCCGGAGATCGAAAGGCTCCAGAGCCTGATCGCGCAGCAGCGCGGGTTCCGTCTCGAGCAGCACAGCCTTTCGCTGCATGGCCGGTGTGTCCGGAATCCCTGTGAGCACCGTCGCAGCGTCAAGCCTCTTTGACGAGATGTTCCTCCCCGACGGCGGGGTGCGGACACACTATGCGTCGTACGCCGACTGGCTTGCAACCCAGTCGCCGGAATCGATGGCGCACAAGCGCGCCGAAGCCGATCTGCTGTTTCGCCGCATCGGCATCACTTTTTCGGTGGCTGGCGATGAGGGTGGAACCGAGCGGCTGATTCCCTCGGACCTCCTTCCACGCATCATCGACGCTGCCGAGTGGGACGCGATGGAGCGCGGCCTGATCCAGAGGGTGAGGGCGCTCAACCGCTTTCTGCACGATGTTTATCACGATCACGAGATTCTCCGGGCCGGGGTGATTCCCGCCGATCAGGTGCTTGGCAATCCGCAATACATGCAAGGGATGCAGGGGCTCGACCTTCCGCACCAGACCTATGCGCATGTGGTTGGGGTGGATATCGTGCGCCACAGCGATGGGCGCTTCTACGTGCTCGAGGACAATCTGCGGGTGCCGTCGGGCGTGTCGTACATGCTCAGTAACCGCAAGATGATGATGCGTCTGTTCCCGGATCTCTTCCGGCGGGTGGCAGTGCGACCGGTGGAGCATTATCCGGCCTTGCTCCTGCAGACGCTGAGGTCCTCGAGTCCGGTCGATCAGCCCAGTGTGGTGGTGCTCACGCCGGGGCGCTACAACGCGGCCTATTTCGAGCACGCCTTTCTCGCCAAGCAGATGGGGGTGGAGCTGGTGGAGGGACAGGATCTGTTCGTCCGCGAGGGCGGGGTATACATGCGCACCACCGGTGGCCCGCAGCGGGTGGATGTGATCTATCGGCGGCTCGATGATGTCTTCCTCGACCCCCTTGCCTTCAGGGCCGACTCGGTGATCGGTGTGCCGGGCCTTGCCGCTGCCTACCACCGTGGCGAGGTCGTGATCGCCAATGCCCTGGGCACCGGCGTGGCCGACGACAAGTCGATCTACCCCTATGTACCCGACATGATTCGCTTCTATCTGGGCGAATCACCAATCCTCGAGAATGTTCCTACCTGGCAATGCCGCAGGTCCGAGGACCTCGGGTATGTGCTCGCAAACCTCAAGGATCTGGTGGTGAAGGAAGTGCACGGCGCGGGTGGCTACGGCATGCTGGTGGGCCCTGCCGCTACGGCTGCCGAGATCGGGTCCTTCGCGCGGATCCTCAAGGCCAATCCCGCCAACTACATTGCGCAGCCCACGCTGGCACTTTCGGCGTGCCCGACCTTCGTGGACCAGGGCACCGCGCCGCGCCACATCGACCTTCGCCCCTTCGTGCTGGTGGGGCGCGACATCCGCATCGTGCCCGGAGGTCTCACCCGGGTGGCGTTGCGCGAAGGGTCACTGGTGGTGAATTCCTCGCAGGGCGGCGGCACCAAGGACACCTGGGTGCTCGAGGCCGGGGCCGTGTGATGCTCGCGCGCGTGGCTTCCGAACTCTACTGGATGTCGCGCTATCTGGAGCGTGCCGAGAGCATGGCGCGTATTCTCGATGTGTGTTCCTCGATCGCCCTGCTGAGCTCGCGCTCGGGGGATCCGCCCGACATGCTGGTGTCCGAGCCGCTGGTGATCACCGACACCGAGAAGGCCTTTGCCGCCACGGGGCGCGACTTGCGCATGGATCAGGTGGCACAGTTCCTCGCGTGGGACACGCAGCACCCTTCCTCGATCGGCAACTGCATCGCGGCCTGTCGGGAAAACGCGCGGTCGGTGCGCGGGGCGATCACGGCCGAGATGTGGGAATGCATCAACGACACCTGGTTGCTGCTGCAGCAACGGCGCCAGGGCGGCGCGAAAGCCGAGCCACCCATCGATTCGGCCTTCTTCGACTGGGTCAAGGAACGCTCGCACCTTTTCCGCGGGGTGAGTTTCGCCACCTTGCAGCGTGGTCAGCCCTATCTCTTCATCCGCCTGGGCACTTTCATCGAGCGCGCCGACAACACTGCACGCATCCTCTCGGTGAAGACACGCGAGCGCGAAGACAGCGATCTGGTGGCCGATTACTATCGGCTCGGCGCGGTGTTGAGGTCGGTCTCGTCGATGGAGGCCTATCGCGACATCTACCGCGATGCCATCGAGGCCGACCGGGTGGCCGAGTTGCTCATCTTCAGCGACCAGGTGCCGCGATCGCTGCGCTTTTGCGTGGACGAGATCTGCCAGATTCTCGAGCGACTGCCCGCAGGAAGCGGCAGGAGAGCGCGAAGGCTGGCGATGCAGCTGCAGGCGCGCCTCAACTACGGCGACCTCAAGGAAGTCTATGAACGCGGCCTCTATGTCTATCTCGATCGGTTTATCGAGTACAACAACGAAATGGGTGCCGCAATCAGCGAGGGTTACCTCGAACTGCGCAACTAGGGGAGGGGCGTCGTGACCTATTGCGTGGCCATCGCGCTTGCGAAGGGGCTCCTCTTCGCCTCGGACTCGCGGACCAACGCCGGCGTGGATCATGTGTCGAGCTTTTGCAAGATGTCGATCTTCGAGCGCGCAGGCGAGGGCGCACTGGCGCTGCTCAACAGCGGCAACCTCTCCACCACGCAGCAGGTTGTCTCGCGCCTGCGCAAGCATGAGGTGGCAACCGGCATGCCTCTGGCCGCCAGCGACTCGGTGTTCAGCGTGGCCGAACTCGTGGGCGAAACACTGCGCGCGGTGATCGCCCACACCCGCGGGGAGAGTGTCGGTCAGTCCGACGTGGACTTCACCGCAACCTTCCTGGTGGGCGGGCAGGTACGCGGCGAGCAACCGCGGCTCTTTCTTGTGTATCCGCAGGGTAACTTCATCGAGTCCACCGAGGACACCTCCTTCTTCCAGATCGGCGAGAGCAAGTACGGCAAGCCGATACTCGATCGGGTGATCCGCCCCGACATTGGCGTGGCCGAGGCGGTCAAGTGCACTCTGGTGTCCTTCGACTCCACGATCAAGAGCAATCTCTCGGTGGGATTGCCGATTGATCTGGCGCTGATCGAAAGCGGCAGCTATCGGGTCACGCAGCGCTACCGGATCGGAGTAGACGATCAGTACTTCCGCGATCTCCGGCAAGGATGGGGTCAGGGACTGCGCAGGGTGTTCAACGACCTGCCTGCTCCGGACTGGCTCGGTGAGGAGCGCTCCCAGCGTTGAGCATCGGGGGGGGTGATGCTTGCGGGCCGATCAGGGCCAGGCAATCAGAGCCAGCCGATCAGGGCGCGTCGATCAGGGCGCGTCGATCAGGGCGCGTCGATCAACTCGCGTGCGTGCTGACGGGTGATTTCGGTGATCTCGCGCCCTCCGAGCATGCGGGCGATCTCCTCAACCCGGGCGGGATGGTCCAGCGGCTCGACCGCGCTGGTGGTGATCCCATCGCGTTCGAGTTTGCTCACCCGCAGGTGCTGATGCGCACGGCTTGCCACCTGGGGAAGGTGGGTTACACACATCACCTGACGGCTCAGGCCGAGTTCACGCATCATGTCGCCGATCGCCTGCGCGACTGCGCCACCCACGCCGCTGTCGGCCTCATCGAAAATCAGGGTTGGTGTTGGGCTTGCCTGTGCCGCAGCGGTGGCAATGGCCAGCCCGAGCCGCGACAGTTCGCCGCCTGAAGCCACCTTTCCGAGCGGTCGCGCCTCTGCGCCTGCGTGCGGCTCGAAGAGAAGCACCACGCGATCGGCACCATGCGCTGCGGGCTCAACCGCGTCGAGGCGAAGCGCGAGCCGCGCTTTTGGCATCCCGAGCGCCGGCAGGAAGCGGTTGACCCTGGCGGCCAGATCGAATCCTGCAGCAAGTCGCTTCTCGCGCAAGGCAAGTACCGCAATCTCCAGTTGTGCCATCGCGGCCTCCTCCTCCTTCACCAGCGCGGCGAGATCGGAGAGGCGCTCGAGTTCGAGCACACGGGGCCGGGTTTCGTGGAAGTGTTCCTCAAGCCTCTGTGGCGGTATCCGGAGCTTGCGCGCCACCTCGTGGTAGCGGCCGATGCGATCCTCCACCGCTTGAAGGCGCTGCGGGTCGTCGGCGGCGGAGCCGAGAAGGCGCTTGAGCGCTTTGGCAGCCTCCTCGAGGTCGATCGCTGCGCCCTCGATCAGCGTCACCGGTTCGATCAGGCGGTGGTCGATTGCGAGCAGACTGTCGAGCGCGCTCACCGTTCGGCGCAACAGGGTCGCAAACGCATCGTCGGCCTCGATCAGTCGATCGATCGCCTCGCGCATTGCCTCACGAAGCTTCTCGCCGTTGGCGAGCCTGCGTTGCTCGTCGTCGAGATCCCGCCACTCGCCAGCGCGCGGACGGAGGCTCTCGAGCGCCTCGAGGTTCCAGCGCAGTGAGGCGAGTTCAGCCGCGCGCTGCGCATCGCTCTCCTCGGCCTGCTCGCGCTGCCTCCGGCAGTCAGCCCAGCGCTGGTGGGCGCTGCGGCAGGTGTTCAGCAACGCGCCATGCTTGCCGTGCCGGTCAAGCCACTCGCGCTGCGCTTCCGCGCCGAGCAGCGACAGCGCAGCATGCTGTCCATGGGTGTCGATGAGGCGTTCGCCAAGTTGCCGCAGCTGTTGCACCGTTGTCGGTCGGCCGTTCACAAAGGCGCGTGAGCGGCCGTCGGCTTCGAGGGTGCGGCGCAGGATCAGCTGACCGTGTTCGTCGTCGAGCCCAAGTTCCTCGAGAAGGCGATGCATCGAAGGGTCCTGCGCCAGTTCGAACTCGGCCGACAACTCGGCGCGCCTGCAGCCCGGCCGGATCATGGCCGGGTCGGCCCGCTCGCCCACCAGCAGACCTAGCGCGTCGATGAGCAGCGATTTGCCGGCGCCGGTCTCGCCGGTGAAGACTGTGAAGCCTCGGTCGAGCCGGATGGTTGCCTCGGCAACGATCACGAAGTCGCGCAGATGCAGGTTGCGGAGCACGGCGTTCCTGGCTAGCGTGGGCTGTGCTCATGCACCGGCAACTCGTGCCAGTTGAGCTTGGAGCGCAAGGACTCGAAGTAGCGGTAGCCTGGCGGGTGCACAAGGCACATCGCGTGGGGCGCGCACTGGATCCGGATGTCGTCGTCGATGTGCAGGTCGCCGAAGACCTGCATGTCGCCCGACACCCTGGGCTCGCGTCCCTCCACCACCCGGATGCGGATCCGCACGTCGGCGGGGAGGCAGATCGGGCGATTGGAAAGCGATTGCGGCGCAATCGGCGCAAGCACCAGGCCGGCGAGTTGTGGATGCAGTATCGGACCGTTTACCGAAAGTGCGTAGGCGGTTGAGCCTGTGGGAGTGGCCACGATCAAACCGTCGGCGCGTTGCGAATACATGTGCTGATCGTCTACCTCCACCTCGAGTCCGATCATCCCTGCGCGCGAAGAGCGTGTCACGACGATGTCGTTGACCGCGAGCGTGGACCAGACAGGGTGACCGCGGCGGCTCACGGTGGCCGAAATCATCGCGCGGCGCTCGATCCGGTACTCGCCGGCGAGTACCCGCGCGAGCGACTCCCGCCATCCGCTGAGCGTCATGTCGGTTACGAAGCCTACCCGCCCGTGATTGATGCCAACGAGCGGCGTTTCGCTCGCGCCAATCTGTCGTGCCGCGCCCAACAGGGTGCCGTCGCCGCCCACCGCGATCACCAGGTCGGCATGCCTGCCGATGTCGTCGAAACTCGCCGAGCGGAGGTGCTGCAGGGCCACGCAACTCTCCCATACCGCATGCTCGATCAGGCAGTGCACCCCGCGCTCGGCAAGGAAGCCCGAAATCGCCTGAAGCGTTGCCTCGAGCCCCGCCGTCTGCGGGCGTCCCACGAGCGCAGCAGTCTTGAAACTCGCCAGCATGAATCCGTGTGAGAGCTTGTGTGAAGTCGCAAGTGTAAAGGCGCGTGAAGTCGGCGAGTCGAAGCACCGGTGAGCCGGTGGGTAGCGTTGGCTGGCTTCATCGACTAGTATGCGTGGAGCAAGCGGCGAACCGGGCGGCGAACCGGGTAGGTAGCCGGGTGGGTAGCCGGGTGGGTAAGCGGGTGGGTGGCCGGGTGGGCAGCCGGGCGGCGAACGATACAGGCAACGATGCGGGGAATGTAACCGGACCTGGTTCAGGCAGCGATGGATCAACGATCGAGACTTCTGCTCAAGGCGCTCGTCGAACGCTACATCATTGACGGGCAACCCGTGGGCTCACGAACCCTGTCCCGGCATGCGGGGCTCGATCTGTCGCCTGCAACGATCCGCAACGTGATGGCCGATCTCGAGGACATGGGGCTGATCGCTTCGCCGCACACTTCTGCGGGTCGCATCCCCACTCCGCGCGGCTACCGGCTCTTCGTGGATTCGCTGCTCACCGTGCAGCCGATCGAACTCGGCAAGGCGGAGGAGATGCACGACCGGCTCCAGGTCACCGACCCCCAGCGGGTCCTGGCCTCGGCAGCCTCGCTGCTTTCCTCGCTATCGTCGTTTGCCGGGATTGTGCTCACCCCGCGGCGCAGTGCGCAATTCAGGCAGGTTGAGTTCCTGCGCCTTGGGAGCCGGCGCTTTCTGCTGATCATCGTGACCGACGAAGGTGATGTGCAGAACCGGATCCTGCTCACCGAGCGCGACTACAAGTCTGAAGAACTCGTGGAGGCGGCCAACTACATCAACCACAATCTTGCCGGCCTCGGCTTCGACGAGATCAAGTTGCGTCTGCGGCAGGAACTCGAAAACCTGCACGCCGACATCTCGGCGCTGATGCAGGCTGCCATCACCACCTCCGAGACCGCGTTGTGCGAAGACACCGACCCGGTGGTGATCTCCGGTCAGCGCAATCTCCTCGGCGTGACCGACCTTGCCGACAACATGGATCGGTTGCGACGGCTCTTCGATGTGTTTGACCAGAAGACTTCGCTCCTGCAGTTGCTCGACGCCTCGAGCCGCGCCCGCGGGGTGCAGATCTTCATTGGCGGGGAATCGGATCTGGTGCCCATGGATCAGCTCTCGGTGGTGGTTGCGCCCTACGAGGTCGACGGCAGGATCGTGGGAACGCTCGGTGTGATCGGACCCACCCGCATGGCCTATGAGCGGGTGATTCCGATCGTGGACATCACCGCGCGACTGGTTTCGGGCGCGCTTCACCAGCTGAGTCACTAGCCCGCGCCGGTCTTCGGTTACCCTTGGCGGATGCCCCAGTTCACTGCTGCTGCGCGTTTTTCCCACGACCAGCCCGCGCTCAGCGCAGTGCTGCTCGTGCAGCTTGGCACGCCGGATGCACCGGAGCCTGCCCCGGTGCGCCGTTATCTCGCGCAGTTCCTTTCCGATCCACGCGTGGTGGAGATCCCCAGGCCTTTGTGGATGCTGATCCTGCATGGAATCATCCTGCGATTCCGGCCTGGTGCCTCGGCGCGCAAGTACGCTGCGGTGTGGACGCAGGCGGGCTCGCCGCTCGCAGTCCACACCCAGGCGCAGTCGGCGGCGCTTGGAGCAACGCTCCTTGAGCACGCGCCGGGCGTGCAGGTGGTCTTCGCGATGCGCTACGGTAACCCGTCGATTCCGGAGGTCCTGCTGCGCTTGCGCGAGCAGGGATTGCAGCGCCTGCTCGTGCTCCCGCTCTACCCGCAGTATTCGGCCTCCACCACCGCAACCGTGTGGGATACGGTCTTTGACGCGCTGCAGCGCTGGCGGAATCTGCCCGAGTTGCGTCTGATCCGCTCCTTTCACCGGCATCCAGCCTACATTGCCGCGATGGCGGCCCGCATCCGTGAGCACTGGGCCGAGCACGGCCGCGCTGAAAGGCTGGTGTTCAGTTTTCACGGAGTACCCAAGCGGAGCCTGCTGCTCGGCGACCCTTACCACTGCGAGTGCCATGCAAGCGCGCGTCTGCTTGGAACGGCGCTCGGACTCGTCCCCGGGGAGTACCTGGTGACGTTTCAGTCGCGCTTTGGGCGCGCCGAATGGTTGCAGCCCTACACCGAGCCCACCCTGATCGACATGGCCTCCAAGGGCCTTCGCAGCGTGGAGGTGTTCTGCCCGGGCTTCGTGTCGGATTGTCTCGAGACGCTCGAGGAAATCGCCATGGAGGCAAGGCAGAGCTTTCTCGGTGCAGGTGGGCGGGACTTCCGTTACATCAGTTGCATGAACGATCGCCCGGGATTCATCGGCGCGCTGGCCGAACTGGTGCGCCAGCACGGACACGACTGGCTTGTCGATCCGGGTGAGGCCGAGGCTGAAGGCACGTTCGAGCCCTCCGGCAGCCCGGCGTCACGCAGGCGCCGACTAGAGCGCGCGCGCGCGCTCGGCGCGGATCGGTGAAGGCACAAGGGCGCGGGAGGCCTGGATCGAAGACCTGGCGAGAGACGCGCCGGTCGAGGCGTTCCCGCCAAAGCTGCACAGTCAGCACGGTCTGCACGGTCTGCACGGTCTGCACGGTCGATTTCACCCGTTGGGCGGGGCTTGAAATCGCGTGGCTGCACCCCCATCCCCTCAGAGTTGCCGGAATGCCCGGCCGCAGGCTTTGATTGCGAGGTTTTTGGAAGGGTCGTTCTTATGTCGAGTTTTCGTTCCAAATCCACAAACGGCTACGCTGCATACACGGCGGGCAACTCCACACACGAAGCTGAGGGCGCACCCGAGTCCGGTGCGTCGTCGGGGGAGGGGGG
>Ga0194124_10001400_pt1 | contig 30447 bp, 30 predicted proteins | sample TA2KigCas0mmetaG_FD_148605 | JGI IMG/M metagenome (GOLD analysis project Ga0194124, IMG submission 148605) | Freshwater microbial communities from Lake Tanganyika, Tanzania - TA2015031 Kigoma Deep Cast 0m | ecosystem: Environmental > Aquatic > Freshwater > Lake | place: Tanzania: Lake...
CGAACGGTGCTCGCCAGCGCCGTGGCCTCCCAGGTGGAGGAGCACGCGCGCTGGGGCGGGGTGGTGCCCGAGATTGCCTCGCGCCGCCACGTCGAGGCCCTGCCCGGGCTGATCGAGCAGGTGATGAGAGGCAGCGGCCTGGCCATGGCTGAGCTCGATGGCATCGCCGCCACCGTCTGTCCCGGGCTGGCGGGGGCCCTGCTGGTGGCCTCGGTCACAGGGCGCACCCTGGCGCGGCTGCACCGCAAACCCTTCCTCGGCATCCATCACCTGGAAGGGCATCTGTGCTCAGCGCAGCTGGACTCCGACCCCCCCCAACCGCCCTATCTAGTGCTGCTGGTGAGCGGTGGCCACACCGAGCTGGTGCGGGTGGATGCACCGGGGCAGTACCGGCGCCTGGGGCGCAGCCACGACGATGCCGCCGGCGAAGCCTTCGACAAAGTGGCCCGGATGCTGGGTCTGGGCTACCCAGGCGGGCCGGCGATTGCGGCCGCCGCCGAAGGCGGTGACCCCCATCGTTTTGCCCTGCCCAAGGGACGGGTGTCGCGCCCCGAAGGGGGCTTCTACCCTCACGACTTCAGCTTCAGCGGCCTCAAGACGGCGATGCTGCGGCAGGTGCGGGCGCTCGAGGCCAGCGGCGCCATGCTGCCGGTGGCCGATCTGGCCGCCAGTTTCGAGCAGGTGGTGGCCGAGGTGTTGGTGGAGCGCAGCTGCCGCTGCGCCCGTGATCAGGGTCTCGGGACCCTGGTGCTGGTGGGCGGGGTGGCGGCCAACCAGCGGCTGCGACGGCTGCTGGAAGTCCAGTGCCGCGAACTGGGATTGCGCTGGCGCCTGGCGCCGCTGGCCTATTGCACCGACAACGCCGCGATGATCGGCGTGGCGGCCTGCCAATGGCTCAGCCACGGCACCGACAGCAGCACGGCGCTGGGCATCGCCGCCCGCTGGCCGCTGGAACAGGCCGCCGAACTGCAGGTGCGGCCGGCACCCTTCTGAATCGGTTTAGGGTGGGCAGTGCACAACGGCATGGCCCATGGAACCTGGGGAGCAGGAACCGGTGAGCCCCAGCGAGCTCAATGCCTGGCGCCGCGGGTTCACCCCCCAGGCCGAGATCTGGAATGGCCGCCTGGCCATGCTGGGGCTGTCGGTGGGGCTGAGCGTGCTGCTGATCGCCCGCCTGGCCAACCACTGAGACAGGGGAAAGCTCAGGTGCGCCCCCGCAGCGCCTGGGCCAGCTCATTGGGCTTGAGGCTCTGGGCCAGGGCATCGTCGGCCGTGCAGCGCCCGTCCTCGACCAGCTTCTGCAGGGCCTGATTGGCGGTCTGCATACCATCAAAGCCGCTGCGGCCCATGATCTCCTCGATCGCATCGAGCTCGCCGCGCAGGATGTAGTCCTTGCAGGCGTCAGTGTTGATCAGGATGTCGTGCTAGGCGCAGCGCTTGCCATCGCTGGTCTTGAGCAGGCCCTGGGCCACCACCCCCAGCAGCGACTCGGAAACCGAGCGGCGGATGGCGTCCTGCTCGGCAGCGGGGTACATGCCGAGAATGCGCTCAATCGTCTTGACGGCCGAGTTGGTGTGCAGGGTGCCGAACACCAGGTGACCGGTCTGGGAGGCCTCGATCGCCGTGGCCAGGGTTTCCTGGTCGCGGATTTCCCCGATCAGGATCACGTCAGGGTCTTCGCGCAGGGCCGCCCGCAGGGCGTTGTGAAACACCTTGGTGTGCTGGCCCACTTCGCGGTGGCGCACCAACGACTGGCGGCTTTCGTGCACGAACTCCACGGGATCCTCAATCGTGAGGATGTGGCGGCTCATGTTGCCGTTGATCCAATCGATCATCGCGGCGAGCGTGGTGCTCTTGCCGGAGCCGGTGGGCCCCGTGACCAGGATCAGTCCCTTGGGGCGGGCCGCCAGCTCCTGCAACACATCGGGCAGCTTGAGGTCTGCGAGTGTGGCGATCTTCTGGGGGATCAGCCGTAGCACCATCGCCTGGCCGCGCAGCGAGTCGAGCAGGTTGATGCGCACCCGCACGAAGCTGAAAGCGTGGGAGCCGTCGTACTCCTTGTCGCGCTGGAAGCTGTCGATCTCGGCCGGGCTGAGGATTTCGCGCAGCCAGCGGGAGAAGGTGGCTGCATCGGTCACCGGCCAACCGGTGCGCAGCATCTCGCCGCGGGCGCGGTAGCGGGGCTCCTCGCCGATGCCCAGGTGCACATCGGAATGGCCCTTGTCGTAGGCGATGCGCACGATCTCTTCGAGCGTGGCCGGAGCACCATCGCTGCGGGGTGGTGCCGCCGGCACCGCAGGGGCGGGGGGGGCGACCGCCGCGGCAAATGCCCCAGTGGCAGGGGGTGGGGGCGGCGCCGCTGGGGCTGATGGCGCGGCACCGGGAAAGGGGCTGGCCGCGGGAAAGGGACTGGTGCGCGGGAACGGGCTCGCAGACTCAGGGGGCGTCATCGCAGCGAACGACAGCAGCGGCACCCCAGTGTTGCGTTGATTGCCGCCGCTGTGATGGGAGATCAGGGCGCGGCACACCACTGTCATGAGACAGTGGGCGCGGATGGTTCCTGCGACTTGACGCCCCCACCCCTGGTCACGATCGTGCTGGGCACCCGGCCCGAGGCGATCAAGCTGGCGCCGGTGATCCAGGCTTTTCAGCAGGCTCGCGACTTCAACACCCGCGTGGTGCTGACGGGGCAGCACCGCGAGATGGTGAGCCAGGTGATGGAGCTGTTTGGCCTCAGGTCTGACCACGACCTGGCCTTGATGGCGCCCAAGCAGACCCTGACCCACATCACCTGCTCAGCCCTCGAGGGGTTGAAGCAAGAGTTCGCGCAGCACAGGCCCGATCTGGTGCTGGTGCAGGGTGACACCACCACCGCCTTCGCCGCGGCCCTGGCCGCCTTCTACGAGCAGATTCCGGTGGGCCATGTAGAGGCCGGCCTGCGCACCGACAACCTGCTCGACCCCTTCCCCGAGGAGGCCAACCGCCGCCTGATCTCGCAGCTGGCCCAGCTGCATTTCGCCCCCACCGAGCGATCGGCGGCCAACTGCCGGGCGTCGGGGGTGGTGGGGGAGATCCTCACCACCGGCAACACGGTGATTGACGCCTTGCTGCTGATGGCCGACCAGGCCGCGCCATTCGTGCAGGAGGGGCTCGACCTGAGCCGTCAGCGCTTGATTCTGGTGACGGTGCACCGGCGCGAAAACGGGGGCGAGCGCCTGCAGGACATTGGCGCCGGCCTGTTGCAGCTGCTGCAGCGCTACGACGACGTGGCGATCCTGCTGCCGTTGCACCGCAACCCCACCGTGCGCGAGCCGCTGCAGGCGCTGCTGGGCCAGCACCCGCGCGCGTTTCTGGGCGAGCCCCTTGATTACGACCGGCTGGTGGCCGCCATGCGTGAAGCGACCCTGGTGCTCACCGACTCAGGCGGCCTGCAGGAGGAGGCCCCGGCCCTGGGCAAACCGGTGCTGGTGCTACGCCGCACCACCGAGCGGCCCGAAGCCGTCGATGCCGGCACCGCCAAGCTGATCGGCACCGACACCGCCGACATCGTGCGCGAAGCCAGCCTGCTGCTCGATGACGCCGGCGCCTACGACGCCATGGCACGGGCCCACAACCCGTTTGGCGATGGCCAGGCCTCGGGACGCATCGTCGCCGCAGCCCGCCGCCTGCTGCTGGACAGCTGAAGCTTCAGCGCTTCTTCTTGGCCCAGGGGGGCAGGTCGATGAACACCCGCGTGCCGGGCTTAAGGCCCGAGAGGATCTGGGTGCTGCGGCCGCTGCTCATGCCCAGCTCCACCGGCTGAAACCTGGGTTGGTTGCCCTGGCCCACCAGCAGCACGCCCGGGCGTCCATCTTCGGTGACCACCGCCACGGTGGGCACCAGGGTCTGGGGGGCGACCATGCCGATCTGGAACGCGATCTCGGCGGTCATGCCGATGCGCAGGTCGGGCTCAGGCTGCACAAAGGCCAGCTTCACCTCAAAGGAGTTGACGTTGTTGGTCTTGATTGCCCGTGGGGCGATCTGGCGAATGCGGGCCGGGAAGATTCGATCCGGATAGGCATCGACCTGCACGCTGGCCTGCTGGCCCACACGCAGGCGACCGATGTCACTTTCAGGCACCTTGGCCACCACCTCAAGGCCGCGCGCCACCTCGACGATTGAGGAGCTGGTGGCCCCCAGGCTGCTGGAGGCGGTGGTGGTGGGGGTCACGAAGGCGCCGCGATCGGCATAGCGCTGGCTGATCAGGCCGCTGAACGGCGAGCGCACCACGAGATCGTCACGCTCCACCAGTCGCTGCTCCAGCCGCTCACGGGCCGCAGCCAGGGCGGCCTTGTCGACCTCATTGGCCGCCAGGGCACGGTTGTAGTCGTCGGCGCTGATGGCGCCGCTGCGGTAGAGCTGCTGGCGGCGCTGCCATTCGCTGCGACTGCGCGCGAGGTTGGCCTGAGCCGAGCGCAGGTTGGCCTCCAGCTCCTGGCGCCGATCGCGCAGATCCCCCTTGTCCATGAGCGCCAGGGCCTGCCCCAGGCGCACCTGGTCACCCTCATCGACATAGAGCTCGGCCAGCACCCCCTGGCGCTTGGGGCTCACATTGACCCGCTCAATCGCATCGAGCTCGCCGGTGGCGGAGATCAGTCCCGGCAGGCTGCCCCGCTGGGCCAGCACGGTGAACCGCGCCAACGACGCCTTCTGCTCGCTGCTGCGCCGCCACTGCAATCCGCCCACGCCCAGCACCAGCAGCGCGGCCACCGACACGCCCACCCAGAGGCGGCGGCGCTGCCAGAACGCCGGAGCTGGCTGGCCGCTCACGGCCACGGCCAGGGGGCGTGGGGCAGTCGGGCCGGGTTTGGGCGACATCAGGGTGGAAATGGCCCTTGCAGCGGTTTGGTCCAGTTTCGCTGGCCGGCTGCCCGCCTGTGGGTTCGTAGATTCCGGGCATGCTCAAAGCCGGAATCGTGGGATTGCCCAATGTGGGCAAATCAACCCTGTTCAACGCCCTGGTCGCCAACGCCCAGGCCGAAGCCGCCAACTACCCCTTCTGCACGATCGAGCCCAATTCGGGCGTGGTGGCCGTGCCCGACCCGCGGCTCGAGCAGCTGGCTGTGCTCAGCAAGAGCAAGGAGACCATCCCCACCCGCGTGGAGTTCGTCGACATCGCTGGCCTGGTCAAGGGGGCCAGCCAGGGGGAGGGTTTGGGGAACAAGTTTCTCGCCAACATCCGCGAGGTCGACGCCATCGTGCATGTGGTGCGCTGCTTCGAGAACGACGACGTGATCCACGTCTCGGGCTCGGTGGATCCGGTGCGCGATGCCGAGGTGATCAACCTGGAGCTGGGTCTGGCCGATCTGGCCCAGGTCGAGAAACGGCGCGAGCGTCTGGTCAAGCAGGTGCGCACCAGCAAGGAGGCCCAGCTGGAAGACGGAGCCCTGGCCCGCATTGAAGAGGTGCTGGAGCAGGGCGGTGCCGCCCGCAACGTGGCCCTCACAGGCGAGGAGGCTCCGCTGATCAAGCCCCTGGGGCTGCTTACCGCTAAGCCGATCATCTACGCCACCAACGTGAGCGAAGACGACCTGGCCGCTGGCAACGCCTTCTGCGCGGCAGTGGCCGAGCTGGCCACCAAGGAGGGGGCAGAAACCGTGCGCATCTCAGCCCAGGTGGAGGCGGAGCTGATCGAGCTGCCCGAAGCCGACCGAGCCGAATTCCTCGAAGGCCTGGGCGTCGAGGAGGGGGGCCTGGCGAGCCTGATCCGGGCCACCTACAAACTGCTGGGTCTGCGCACCTATTTCACGACGGGCGAGAAAGAAACCCGCGCCTGGACGATCACGGCCGGCATGAGCGCCCCCCAGGCCGCCGGCGTGATTCACACCGATTTCGAGCGCGGCTTCATCCGCGCCCAGACGATTGGCTACCAGCAGCTGCTGGAGGCGGGCTCGCTGGCGGAGGCCCGCAACAAGGGCTGGCTGCGGGCAGAAGGCAAGGACTACATCGTCGCCGAAGGCGATGTGATGGAGTTTCTGTTCAACGTGTAGACCCACGGAACCGACGACAACGTCGAGCACGTGACGAACCAAGCACCTGAAGAACGGCGGCACGTGGCGATCACCGGGGCTGGGCAGCATCTCCTTGCAATAGCCTTGCAGCAGAATGGACCCGAGACCTGTGGTGCCATGACCGCTCAGCAGCCCCCCGACCCCGCGCCAGCAGCTGAGCATCCCGCTGAGCATTCCCATGACTTCGCGGTGCAGAAGCAGGTGCACCAGCAGATCCGCAACGACCCCGACTACGACGACTGGGAGTACGGCACCGAGCCCCTGCCCCAGGAGGCCTGGGTGCCGCTTCAGGGGGCGGGGCCTGAGTCGGATGCGCCGAGCTCGAGCCGGTAGAGGGTGTCTGGCCCAGCCCCCAGGGCAGCTGTGGCCTGGGCATCGGCGCCGGTGAGCACCGCCAGCAGCCGCCGGCGCTGATGCCGCTCGATCAGGGCCACAAGTGGCAGGGCGAGCAACACGGCAACCGTGAGCAGGGCCCAGACGCCCGCCCCGTGGCCCTGGCGATCGAGCAACCCTCCGGCCAGCGGGGGCGCCACCAGGGCGCTGAGGGCAAAGCATTGGCTGAACAGGGCCATGGCCAGGCCCTGGCGGCTGGGCGGGCTGAGTTCCACCACCGCCTCGGTGGCTGTGGGGAGAAAGGCCGCCAGCCCCACCGCCAAGGGCAGCTGGGCCGCCAGCACCAGGGCCACCCCCAGGCGCGCATCGAAGGCGCTCAGAGCCAGCAGCAGGCCCCCGAGCGCAAAGGCCAGCAGGCTGAGCCGCAGCCCCTGCTGCACCGGTCGGTCGGCCAGGGCCCGGCCCAGGGGCCACTGGATCAGCAGCAACAAAACCAGCTGCACCCCCACCAACAAGGCTCCCAGGCCTTCAGGCATGGGCGCACGCTGCAACCCGCCCCGCACCAGATCGAGCGGCAGGGCGCTTTGCATCAGCACCGGCACGGCGGTGGCCACCAGAGACAGCAGCAGGATCGGCAACAGCGGGGCGAACCACTGCTGAAACGGCAGCGGTGGGTCATGGCCCTGGTGTGAGCCTTGCCGGGCCGCCGGGAAAGGACTGCGCAGCAGCACCACGGCCATCAGCGCCAGGCCGCTGAGGTCGACGGCATAGATGCCGCGGATCTGGCCCAGGGCCGCCAACAGGGCACCCAGCAACGCACCGGCGGCGATCCCGAGGGCATCCGCCGTGCGGGCCAGGGCATACCCCCGGGGTGAACCCAACCCTCCGGCCGTGAGCGCCACCGCCAGCTCGATCGCCGGCCAGTAGAGCCCCATCGAGAGCCCCAGCAGCAGCTGACCGCCCACATAGGCCTTCAGGCTGTGGGCCAGCATCAACTGCAGGTCACCCGCCATGGCCAGCACCACCGCCAGCAGCACCGGCCAGGAGCAGCGCCAGCCCCGATCCAGGAGGCCGCCGCTGGCAAAGCGGCCGACAGTGCCAGCCAGGGCGGCCAGCGCCACCCCTGTGGTGACACTGGTGGCCGAAAAATCGGCGCGATGAAACACCAGCGGCGTCAGGTAGAGAACCCCTCCAGCACCAACCGAACCCACCAGGCGCACCAGCACCACCCGGCGCAGCGGCAGGGGAAACTGGCTCCACCAGGACGTCAGCGCTCTGGCCCCTGCCTGTGCCTGCTTCAAACGCCTACCGCCGTCTCGTTGGAGTTCTCGCCAGTCTGCTGCTGGTGGGAGCGCCGCGGCCGTTGCCGGCGGCCGAGGTGCTCGAGCTGCAGCTCGACGGCATGGCCATCCCGGTGGATCTGCGGCAACTGGAGGCCTGGAGTCAGGATCCGGCCCGCAGCCGTAACGAACTGGCGGTCTGGCTCAACCTGCTGGATCCCCGCAGCCGCCGGAACCTGGTGCAACTGCTCAACGCTCCCCTGCTGCAGGAGAAAAGCCTGGGTGAGCAACTGCTCAACAGCTGGAGTGGAGAGCAGCTGCTCTCTGAGGTGGCCCAGCTGGTGCAACCCGACAGCGGCCCAGGCGCCGACGAGCACGCGGGCGTCAACCTGCTGCGGCAGACGCTCGATGGGCTGCTGCAGCGGGAGCGCAAGGTGACCACGCTACAGCTGCTGCGGGCCCTGCCGGCCCGGCGCATCAGCCTCAAGCTCGACGGGGTGATCGAACTGGCCCAGCAGTGGCGCGAACAACTCGAGCAGCAACGGCTGGCCCTGCAGCAGCTGCGTCGGCTGGCCCTGCCGCTGCGTCAGACACGGCCATTGGTGCTGAGCCAGCAGGGCCGCACCGCGGGCATCCCCCTGCCGCTGCCGGTGCGGCACCGCAGTGAGAGCCTGCCCCTGGAGCTCTGGCCCGCCGAAGGGCGGCTGCAGGGCCCCTGGGTGGTGCTGATGCCCGGCCTTGGGGGCGATGGCAACCAACTCAACTGGCTGGCGGCGGGCCTGGCCCACTGGGGCTGGCCTGTGGTGGTGCTGGACCACCCCGGCAGTGACGAGGCCGCTCTCAAAGCCTCGCTGATCGGGCAGCGGCCGCCACCGGGGGGCGAAAGCCTGAAGGAACGTCTGGCCGATGTGGAGGCCGTGATCAATAGCCAGCGCCAGGGCTCACTGGCGGCGCTGAACGTCCCAGCGGGAGCACCGGTGGTGTTGATAGGCCATTCCCTGGGGGGGCTCACGGCCCTGCTGGCGGCCGGGCAGCTCCCCGAGCCCGGCCTTGAGCAGCGCTGCCGCCGGGCGCTCAAGCGCCTGCCCCTGACCAACCTGTCAAGGTTGCTGCAATGCCAGCTGCCCAAAGACATCGCCGCCCCCAGCCACGGCAACAACGTGGCGGCGGTGGTGGCCTTCAACGGCTTCGGCAGCCTGTTGTGGCCCAACCGCGGCCTGCGTGAGCTGCACAAGCCGATGCTGCTGGTAGGTGGCAGCCTCGACCTGATCACGCCGCCCCTGAGTGAGCAGCTGGGGGTCTTTGCCGGGCAGCACCACCCGCACAGCCGCCTGGTGCTGCTGGAGGGCGGCAGCCATTTCTCCCCCGTGCGTGTGACAGACCAGGACCAGGCCCTGTTTCAGCTGGGGGCCGATCTGGTGGGCATCAACCCCAGGCAAGCCCAGGAGCTGCTGCTGCAACTCACGATCGAATTTCTCAAGGGCCTGCAGCAACGGCTGCTGCTCTCGCCGCAGGTGCGCCAACAGAGCGGCATCCGCGCCCATGTGCTCGACGGCCGCCGGGCCCAGCGCTGGAGCGAGCTGCTCAGAACTCGAGCCGCGGATCCAGCAGCGCCACCAGCACGTCAACCGTGACCGTGACGGCCACCACCAGGGCAGCCACCACGAGCACGATGCCCTGCACCAGGGGGTAGTCGCGCTGGCCGATCGCTTCCTGCAGGCGGGCCGCGACCCCTGGCCAGGAGAAGGTGACTTCGATCAACAGGGCACCTCCGATCAATGAGGCCACCGTGATCCCGAGGATCGTGAGCACCGGCAGCAGGGCATTCGGCAGGGCATGGCGCAGGATCAGGCTCCGTTCGCTGAGGCCGCGGCAACGGGCCGCCTCCACATAATCGGAGGCCATGGCGCGGCGCAGGTTGAGCCGCAGGGCGTTGGCCACGATGCCGCTGAGCAGCACCGCCAGGGTGCTGGCCGGCAGCGCCAGGTGACGCAGGGTGCCCTGCAGCGGTAGCCAGTCGCCGAGGAGCAGCCCATCGCGCAAGCTGTCGAGCAGGTAGAAACCGGTGCCGACCGGTGGCAGCAGCGTGGGCGGGAAACGCCCCCCCACGGGCAGCCAGCGCAACCAGACCGCAAACACCAGCTGCGCCACCATCGCCAACCAGAACGACGGCAGGGCATAGGTGCCGATGCCATACAAGCGGGCCGCCAGATCCACGCGACCCTCAGCGCGCGCCATGCCGCTGAAGCCCACCGCCAACCCCACCACAGCGGCCAGCAGCAGCGCCACCGCCCCGAGTTCGAGGCTGGCAGGCAGGGTCTGGCCGATGACTTCGGTGACCGGCTGCTGGTTGGTGAGCGTGAGCCCCAGATCGCCCTGGAGCAGCTTCAGCAGAAAGCGGCCGTACTGCACCAGCAACGATTGGTCCAGACCCAGCTGGGCCCGCAGCGCTGCACGGGCCGCAGCCGACGCCCGGGTGCCCAGCAGGGCGTCAACGGGATCACCAGGCGCCAGCCGCAGCAGCAGGAACACCAGGGTGGCCAGCAGCCAGAGCATCACCGGAGCCAGGGCCAACCGGGCCAGCACATAGCGCAGCAGGCGGCCGGGGCGGCTCATCGGCGTCTCAGCTCCTGCAGCAGCACCCGACCGGAGCCATCAAAGCGCGGCGCGGCGAGCTCCGGGCGCACCCAGATGCGGGGTTTCACCAGCCACAGCGGCAGGTAGGGGCTGGCGGCGGCGGTCTGGCGCTGGATGCGGCGCACCAGCGCCAGGCGCGCAGCGCCGCTGAGGGTGGCGCTGCGCTGCAGCTCAGTCTCCAGCCCGGGCCTGGTCCAGAAGCTGCCGCTGGAGGCGCTGCCACCCTTGCGGCAGCGCTCCCCCTCGGCCTGCTGGCAACCCAGCAGCGGCACCAGATAGTTGTCGGCATCGGGGAAATCGCCCATCCAATCGAGCACGATCAGGGGGAACGCACCCTCCCCAAGCAGGCGATAGGCGGTGGTCGTTTCCATGCCCTGCAGCCGCAGCTCCACGCAATCGGCCAGGTCGCGCTGCAGCAGCGCCTGCCAGGTGAGGGCAAACAGGCGATCACTGGGCACATTGGAGCGGAAGGTGAGCTCGAGCGGCAGCCGCCGGCCGGCGCAGTAGCCCCCCTGGCGGTACAGCCGCCGGGCCGCCGCCGGGTTGTAGCGGGGCCAGGGCTGGGGCGTGCCGCCCGGCACCGCCGGCGGCACCAGGCTGCGCAAAGGGGCGTAGAGCCCCTGGCTGACGCGTTCGATCAGGCGATCGCGATCGAGGCTCAGGGCCAGGGCGCGCCGCAGCACTGGGTTATCGAGCGGCGGCTGATCGCTCAGCAGGCTCAGAAACACAATCACCAGGGCCGGGCCGGCCGCCTGGCGCAAGCGGCCGCGCTGCACCTGCCGCTGCAGCTCCACCTGGTGATCGATCTCGAGGCTGCTGGAGAGCAGACCATCCACCTCGCCGCTCTGCAGGGCACCGAACAGGGCGGTGGAATTGCTCAGCGACACCAGCTCCAGCCCGCGGTTGGCCGGCGGGCGCCCCCAATAGCCCTTGAACGGTTCCAGCCGCTGCTGTTGCGGGGTGTAGAAGGTGAGCCGGTAGGGCCCGGTGCCGATGAAGCGGTTGCTGAGCTGACGGCGGCTGTAGGGGCGGTACGCCGTGGGCGAGACCGGCGTCAGGTTGACTGCACTCAGCAGCTGGGCCATGGCCGCAAACGGCTTGCGCAGCCGCAGCTCCACCGTGTAGGCGTCGAGCGCCCGCACCCCCAGCACCCGATCCCCCAGCAGGTAGCTGAGGGTACCGATCGCCAGAAAGCGCTCAAAGCTGAACACGACGGCGGCGGCATTGAACGGCGTGCCGTCGTGGAAGCGCACACCGCGGCGCAGCGGCACCACCACCCGCAGGCCATCGGCACTGGTGCGCGGCAGGGCCACGGCCAGGCGCGGCTCGATGCTGCCATCGCTGCGCACCGCATAGAGGGGATCGCCGATGGCGCTGAGCAGCTGCATGGCACCGATGGTCGAGGCACCCGCCGGATCGACGGTGTCAATACGGTTGCGGCTGGCCACGATCAGGCGATCGGGATCGCGCCTGGGCTGGCAGGCCGCCACCAGGCTGAGCAGCGGCACCAGCGCCATCAGCCAGGCCAGGCCGGCAGACGGCAGGCGACGGCGAATCGTGGGCAGAGGGTTGGCGTGGGGCAGCAACGGTTAGAGCGTGCGCAGGCAGGCGGCCACTGAATCGACCACCGGCAGAGCTTCGATCGCCGCCAGCGCCGCTCGGAAGGCGGACTCCGGCACCTTGTGGGTGATCACGACGATCTCGGCGTGGGCCCCATCGCCGCCGGCTTGGGGTTTGAACTGCACGATCGACTGCAGCGACACGCCGGCATCCCCGAAGCAGGTGCCGATGCGCCCGATCACCCCGGCCTGGTCGCTGGTGCGCAGGCGCACGTAATTGCGATGGCGGGTGAGGGCCGGATCCACGAGGCGGCAGGGGCGCCAGCTGCCGGCGGCCAGCAGCGGATCAAGCGGCGCCGGCTGGCCGCTGGATCCCACCCCGCTCACCTGGCGGATGCCGGCGATGTTGAGAATGTCGGCGACCACGGCCGAGGCCGTGGGCCCCGCTCCGGCGCCAGGGCCATAGAACATCACCCGACCCACCGGATCACCCTCCACCAGGATCGCGTTGTTGACCCCATGCACCCCGGCCAGCGGATGATCCCGCGGCACCAGGGTGGGGTTCACGCTCACATCGAGTTCGGCGGCGCCATCGGCCGCCAGAGCCACCTGCTCGGCCACGGCGAGCAGCTTGACGCCATAACCCAGCTGATCGGCATAGGCCACATCGCGAGCCTCGAGCCGATCGATGCCACAGGCGGGGATCGCGCTGCGCGGCACCACACCGCCATAGGCCAGGGCAGCCAGGATCGCGATCTTGTCGGCGGCGTCACCACCCTGCACATCGGCGGCGGGGTCGGCCTCGGCATAGCCGAGCCGCTGGGCATCGGCCAGCACGTCGGCGTAGGCCGCCCCCTCATCGGCCATGCGGCTCAGGATGTAGTTGGTGGTGCCGTTGATGATGCCGCTCACCCGCTGGATGCGGTTGGCACCCAGCGACTGCTTGAGCGGCTCGATGATCGGGATGCCGCCCCCCACCGCCGCCTCGATCAGCACATACACACCCCGCTCGGCGGCGGCGGCGGCGATCTCCTCGCCATAGCGGGCGATGACCGCCTTGTTGGCGGTCACCACCGGTTTACCGGCGGCAATGGCCCGCAGGATCAGGCTGCGGGCCGGTTCCAGGCCGCCCATGACCTCGACCACGATGTCGACCGCCGGATCGTCGACCACCGCTTCTGGATCGGCGCTGAGCAGCGACGGGTCGAGGGCGATCGGCCGGGGTCGCTGCAGATCCCTCACCGCCACACGGCGCAGGGCCAGCGCAGCCACCAGGGGATGGCGGCCCTGGGGCGTGGCGAGAATCTGGGCCACGCCGGCACCGACCGTTCCCAGGCCCAGCAGGCCGATGCCGATGGTCATGGATGGCGGGCAGACATGGGGCAGATCCTAGAAATCACCGCAGCAGATCCCACCGGGAGGCCTCAGGAACCGCTGGCGGCCAGGGCGCGGGCCTGGGCCTGCATCAGCTTGAAGATGTTGATGAACCCATTGGCGCGTGATGGGGTAAGGCTGGCCTGCAGGCCGGTCTGGGCGATGAATCCGGGGTCAATGGCAGCAACCTGCTCTGGGCTCAGCCCCTCCAGCCCCTTGATCAGCAAGGCCAGCAGCCCCTTGGTGATGGCGGCATCGGAATCCCCCTGCCAGTGCAACAGACCTTCGTGCAGCTGCCCCACCACATAGACCTGGGAGACGCAGCCCTTGACCTTGAAGGGCTCCTGGCGAAACTCCTCCGGCAAGGGTTGCAGCCCCTTGGCCAGCCACAGCACGTATTCGTAGCGCCGCTTGGGATCGCTGGTGCCCGCCAGGCGGGTGACGATCGCATCCAGCTCCGCACTCCCCGTGGTCGCCATCATCAGGCGCCGCGGCGGCGGGGCCACCCCAGCAGCGCCCCAAGCAGCAGCAGTGGGGTGGCGGCCCAGGGGTGGATGCGCCCGCTGGACTGCATCGTTCCCCGCTCAGGGGCGACCGGGAGTTCGAGGTAATCGCGATGGCCGGGGCCCTGATCAACCCGTACTTCCCAGGCCGCATCGGCGGCGGCGGGGATCTGAAAGCGAAGCTGACCCTGGGCGTCGGTGGTGCCCAGGGCCAGGGTCGTGCCATTCGGGGCCACCAGGCTCACCTTGGCGCCCGCAGCGGGCTCGCCACTGCTGAAGTGGCTCTGCAGCTCCAGGGTGCGGCTGAGACCGGCCACGCGCTCCAGGCTGCTGTCGATGGCATGGGCGCGGGCAGGGGCGGGATCCAGCGGCAGCTGAACCGCAGCCCAGGCCAGCAGCGAGGCGGCAGCAGCCCGTCGCCAGCGACCAGAGGGGGGCAGTGCCGGCACTGGGTTCTGGCTCAGGAGGCTTTCCAACGGCTTTGCGGTGTCTTGCCGGCCTGGACCATGTGCACCATCGAGGAGACCATCATCGACAGGGCCCCATTGCTGCCGCCGCGGCTCTGCAGCTCGGCAGCCAGCACCCGCTCGGGGGCACTGAGGGCTTGCCGTGCCTCAGCTTCTCCGGCAGCAGGGGCAGGGCGCAGGGTCACGGGCACTGGCAATCAACGTCGTTCAATCCTGGCAAATCAGCCCCGGGGCGGCGGGGCGTGTGAACGGTTTGTCAAAACCGGCGCTGACACTGCCGCCCACAAGCCTCAAGCCAACCAGTGGCAACCCCCTTCATCGATCCAGCCATCCACGGGGATATCCCAGGGATCGGCGGGCAGGCGATCCACCACGCAGGCCGCTGGAAGCACCGTCAGCGCTGGAATGGCGCGCCAGGCGGGATCGCTGCGCAAGCGGTCGTACCACCCACCACCGGACCCCAGGCGCACCCCGCAGCGATCCACAGCCAGGGCCGGCAGCAGCAGCAGCGCCAGTTGAACCGTCTGAAGCTCGCCCAGCGAGACGGGCGGCGCGGGGATACCGCAGTCATCGGGCACCAGCTCCAGTCCCGGGGGCCAGGGGCGGTAGCGCAAGCGATCGGCCTCCACCACCGGCAAGGCCCTGGGACTAGCCAGCGGCCCCAGCGCCGCCCTGAGATCGGGCTCCCCCGCAAGCGGCCAGAACAGGCCGATGTGCTGGCCAGGCTGGCCTGGGTTGAGCGACGCCAACCAACCAGCCAAGGAGCTGTCGAGGTGCTGCTGGAGGCCAACAGCGTGCTCACGCCGCAAGCGGCGGTAGTGGCGACGCAGCTCCGGCTTCACCGCTGAAACCATCCGGTGAGCGCCACCGCCAGGGCATCGGCCGCATCATCGGGCCGGGGCGGCTCATCGAGCCCAAGCTCGCGCATCACCGCATCGAGCACCTCGTCCTTACGGGCATGTCCCGAACCGGCCAGGGCGAGCTTGATCTGCATCGGCGGAAACTCCACCACCGGCACCCTGAAGCGGGCCAGGGTCATCATCACCACACCGCGGGCCTGCACCACGGCGATGGTGGTGCTGGAGCGGTAGAAGAAGAACTTCTCCACCGCCGCCAGCTCGGGCCGCCAGGTGCGCAGCAGCTGGCGCAGGTCGCGGGCGATCTCGACCATGCGGTCGCCCTCGCTGAGGCCGGCGTCGGTGCGGATGATGCCGCAGTCGAGCAGCTGCTGCTTGCGGCCCCCCACCTCGATCACGCCGTAGCCCACGCGGGCCAGACCGGGATCGATGCCGAGGATCCTCACCAGGCCCAGGCCAGCAGGCGGCCCTGCATCAGGCGGCCAGAGCCAGCTCAAAGGCGCTGCGGTCGCTGCCCTCGGGGCGCTCGAACACCTTGCAGAACACCTTCACCACCCGGTCGCCCGAATCGATCTGCTCGAGCGGATCCTTGCGCAGGCGGTGGCGCAGGCAGCAGGCCACGACGCGGGCCACGTCGTCTTCGCTGACCTCGGTGCGGCCCTCGAACGCAGCCAAGGCCCTGGCGGCGCGGTTGGTGACGATGTCGCCGCGCAGACCATCGACATCGAGCTCACCGCAGATGGCGCTGATGCCGATGCGCAGGTCGTCGTCGATCTGCACCTGGGGCAGGCGCTGCTGGGCTTCGACCACGCGGGCCTGCAGGGCGTCCTGGGTGGTCTGTACGGCGGTGTTGAAGCCGTCGGGATCGTTGTCGAAGGCGGTGCGCTGATCCACCACCTGCACCCTGAGCTCGGGGTCGCGCACGGTGCGCACCTCAACGCTCATGCCGAAGCGATCAAGCAACTGGGGCCTGAGCTCGCCCTCTTCGGGGTTGCCGGAGCCGATCAGCACAAAGCGGGCCGGGTGGCGCACGCTCACCCCTTCGCGCTCGACCGTGTTCCAGCCCGAGGCGGCCGAGTCGAGCAGCACATCGACCAGGTGGTCGTCGAGCAGGTTGACCTCGTCGACATAAAGCAGGCCCCGGTTGGCCTTGGCCAGCAGGCCCGGCTCAAAGGCGCGCACGCCCTCGCTTAGGGCCTTTTCGATGTCGATGGTGCCGCAGAGGCGGTCTTCGGTGGCGCCCAGGGGCAGGTCCACCATCGGCACCTGGCGGGGCTCGACCGGCAGCGGCTCGCCGCGGCCAAGACGCTCACGCACCTCGGCGCTCTGCAGGTCGGGATCGCTCGGAGAGCTGTTGTAGGGGTCGCCGACCACCACCTCGATCTCCGGCAGCAGGTCAGCCAGGGCGCGGATCGTGGTGCTTTTGCCCGTGCCGCGGTCGCCCATGATCATCACCCCGCCGATGCGGGGATCGATCACGTTGAGCAGCAGGGCCAGCTTCATCTCCTCCTGCCCAACGATGGCAGTGAAGGGAAAGACCCTGCGCTGGCGGGCTGAACTCACGGGGCGGCTGCTGGTTCCTGTGGAGGCGATTGTTTCACAGGCAACAGGCTGAGCACCTGCGGCGGGGTGGCATCGGCCGGATAGAAAAGCCGCAGCCGCAGGGTGCGCTCGGCCCCGGGGGCCAGGGTCACCGTGCCCAGAGCCGGTCCCTGCTGGCCGTTGCGCAGCACCAGATGGAACCCCTGCCGACCGGCGGGGCGTCCACTGCTGCCATCGAGGCCGCTGACCTCGACGCTGCCGCGAAACATCACGGCGCGGCCAGGTGCGGCCAGGAAACGCAGACCAGCCGCCGGCTGATCGCCTTTGAGCGGCGATTCCAGCGCCAGCTGCAGGGCCAGGGGACTGGCGCCGGTGTTGCGCAGCGGCAGGCTGAGGTCGTACTCGACGCCGTAATTGCCGTGGGCTGCCCAGGCGGTGCCGGGGTAATAGGCCTGCAGCTCTGCGGTCTGAACCTGGGCGGTGCCCAGGGTGCCGCGCTCGAGGGCAGCGATCGGCCACGACAGCGGAGCGCGGTTGGCGCTCAGGAAGGGCTTGCCCGGATCGGTGATCCGCGCCGTCCACACACTGCCCTTCTGCACCCCGCTCACCCGCGAGTAGATGATCGCGCCAGGAGCCCCCTTGATGCTGGCCTTGTGCTCCCGCGGGCTCAACGGCCCATCCAGCAGCTGGGCCCAGGCCTGGGGAGGCGGCGGCTGGTCGTTGGGCCCGAAGGCCGCCAGCGTGGCGAGCGACAGCGGGCCATCGCTCTGCAAACGCAGCTGCAGATTGCGGCCGTTGAGCAGGGGGTCGAGGCCCCGCACCGGGATCGGCAGCACCAGCAGCGTGCTGAGCTCACCGGGTTTGAGCATCCACTGCTCGCCCAGCACGGGGCTGCGCTGGCGGGCCAGCAGCTCGGTGGCCACCCGGCTCCCCGGACCGGCGTAAACAGGCGTCATGCCCTGGGGCATCAGTGTCGGCAGGGGCAGAAACGGGGCGCCGGGCTGAGCCGGATCCAGCGATTGCGACAGGGCCGTGGCGCCGGCCATCAGCCTCAGGGTGACGGGCTTGTCGCCGCGGGGCTGGGCCACCACAGCCAGCCAGAGGGTGGAATCGAGCGTCTCCGGCTTGCCGGCAAAGACGTGGTGGCTGAACAGATCAAAGCGCCCCCCCAGAGGCACATTGAGGTGGGCATCGGGCACTCCCCGCCCGCGGCCATCAAAGGTGGAGAGCAGAATCCCGGCCGTGGTGATCAGCTCGGGGTTGTTGTCGTTGACGACCAACACCCCATCGAGGGATCCGGGCAGGGGCTCCACCACCTGGGGGCGCAGCAGGGGCGCCGGGGCGGCAGGTTGTTGAGCCAGGGCCGGCTGGGCCAGGCTCTGCTGAAGCTTGATCGGCTGGGCCATGGCGGGCCCGATTGGCACCAGCAGCGGAGCCAGCAGGGCGGCAAGCCAGGACATCGACACGCCCCTGCCGAGGGATATGGACAGATTGCGCAGGGCCATCAGCGTCTCCCCACAAGCGTTTTGGCCACCTCAGCGGCCATCGCCCGGATCAGATCGGCCTGGCGGGGGTCATTGAACGGTCCCTTGACCATCAACGCCAGCACCGCACGCTGGCCGGTGGGCAGCTGCACCAGCGCGGCGTCGGCATAGGCGATGCCGATGTCACCGGTTTTGTTGTAGGTGGTGATGCCAAGGCTGCGCAGCTCGCTGTCGGGATCGGCGGCGTCCTTGCCCAGCCCCTGCAGCAGTCCCAGCGGGATCAGGGTGTTGGTGCGGGAGGTTCCGAGAATCTCGCGGAACAGATCGCGGGCCCGTGGGCCCAGCTTGTCGCCGGTGTCGACCAGGGCGATGCTGCGGGCCAGATCCTTGGCGCTGGTGGTGTTGGTGCCATTGAGATCCGGCAGCCAGTTGTTGACCACGGTCGCCCCCAGGCCCAGGGCGGTGAACTTGGCATTGAGGGCCTGCTTGCCCCCCAACCGCTTGATCAACAGGTTGGTGGCGGTGTTGTCGCTCACCCGGATCATCTCGGTGGCCGCCTCAAACAGCGGGAAGCGTGTGCCCACAGGGCGGCTGGCCATCCAACCGGCGCCCCCGCCGATCAACTCCTTGGTCATCGCCAGCGGTTCGCTCCAGCGCAGCTGGCCGCCATCAAAGGCTTCAAGAGCCACCAGCAGAATCGGCGTCTTGATCGAACTGGCCGCCGGCAACGGCAGCTCGCTCTGCAAATGGGCAAAGCGGCCGTCGTCCAGCACCAGCAGAAAGCCCGAAGCGGTCAGATCCTGCTGAGCGGCGGCCAGCCGCTGCCATTGCTGCGACAGCGCGGCAATCTCGCTGCGCGGTTCAAACCGGCCCAGCCCAGGACCCGCCTGGGGCTTGGCCGGCCCGAAACCGGGGGCAGGCTCCTGGGGCCTGGGCTGGCTGGCGGCGCCCAGGGCCAGCCGCGGCGCCAGCAGCCGCAGGCTGGTGCCCGTGATCAGGCCGATCCCCACCCCCATCACCAGCAGGCGCAGCACCAGCCGCAGCGGTGCCATCCAGACGCGTTTGGCAGGGCGGGGCGCACGAGCGGGGGGCACCGAAGCTGAGCGGGAGTTCCGAAGCTAGGAGGTCTGGGAGCTGTGTCCAGCGGCCCAGCGGCACTGGCGCACCATGCCCCGCAACAAGGCCACCTCCTCCGGAGCCAGACCGGCCCGTTGCAGCAGGGCGCGCAGCTTCGCCATGCGGGCCGCGGCCGTGTGGGGGTGCAGAAATCCCACCTCCAGCAGCAGGGCTTCGGCATCGCCGAGCATCGCCTCGATGGTGCCGCGGGGAGCCAGCGGCGGGCCCTGCGCCGGTGGGGCGGGCGCGCCGCCAGCGGCCTGATGCAGGCCATGCAGCACCACCGCCACCGCATGGGAGAGATTCAAGGAGCGGTAGGCCGGGCCGGTGGCCAGCTGCAGCACCTGGCCGGCCTGCAGCAGTTCGGCGGCGCTGAGGCCGCGATCCTCGCGCCCAAACACCAGGGCCAGGGGCGCCTCGGTCGCACCGCTCTGGGCCAGCAACCAGGCCATCGCCGGTTCGAGCCCAAGCGGCGCTAACGGATCACCCTCGCCGCGGCCGCTCGTGGCCACCACGGCGGCGCAATCACTCAGGGCAGCGGCCAGATCAGCAAACAGCCGCGCCTGCTGCAACACCGGGCTGCCGTGCACTGCCATGCGTTCGGCCTCGGCGCTGCGGTGATCGCAACGCGGCGCCACCAGGCGCAGCTCGATGCCCAGCGCAGCCGAGCTGTAGTTGGCACACAGGCGCGCCACGCTGCCCACATTGAGCGGGCCCAACGGCTCCACCAGCACCACGGCCAGGCGCTGCCGGGGCAGGGGGGCCTGCGGGTTCAAACCAGGCTCTTGAGATAGGCGAGCAGATCAGCCATCGCCTGGGGCTCCGGTTGAAACCGCGGCATCGGCGGCGTGCGACCGCTGACCACCTGCTGGATCAGCTGGCGATCGTTCTTGCGCTGCGCCACGCCGTGCAGATTCGGCCCCACCAGCCCCTGGGCGGCGATGCCATGGCAACCGGCGCAATTGAGCAGAAACAGCCGACCCCCGTTTTCGGCCGAACCGCCCAATTCCAGCGTCGAGCGGGTGTAGGGATCGCTGCGCGCCGCCGGCAGCACCAGCAGCACCAGCACGATGCAGGCGCCGGCAAAGGCCACCACCAGGGCCGCCACCAAGGTGCGGCGGCTGGCCTGGGGCAGGGCGGAGGCAGAAGGGCTGGTCACAAATCTCCAGATCCAGTCACGGTGGCGGCCCTGCCCATGAAACAATGGCGGGGCGTCAGACGCCACGGCATCACCATGATCGAACCCCTGCTCTGCGGCATCGTGCTCGGTCTGATTCCCGTGACGTTGCTGGGCCTGTTCATGGCCGCCTGGAACCAGTATCGCCGCGGCAGCCTGCTGGACAGCTGAGCAGCATCAGTGTGGTGCTGCCGTAGCGGCGTAGATCCCGCTGCTCCCAGCCCGCAGGGACTGCCGGCAGCAGGTTGGAGCCACATTCCAACAACAGCAGTCCGTCAGGGTGTAGCCATCCCCCCGCGGCAATGGCTGCCGCCAGATCGGTGTACATCCCGGCGGCATAGGGGGGATCGCAGTAGATCAGATCAAACGTCTGGGGAGTGGCCGGCCCTGGAGTCTGCTGCAGCGGCTGCTGCGGAGCCTGGGGGCGTCTGAGCCACTGCAGCGCATCCTGGGTGTGCAGCTGCCAGCTGCCGGCCTGGGGGCCCAGCCCTTCGGCCACGGCCATCAGGTTGGCTCGAGCCACCTGGGCGATCTGGCGGTCCTGCTCGACGCCCACCACCAGCGCGGCTCCGCGCTGCAGCACCTCGCAGGCCATCACCCCGCTGCCGCTGCACAGATCCAGCCAGCGGCAGCCCGCCAGCCGCGGCGCCAGCATGTTGATCACCGCCAGCCGCACCCGCGACGGCGTGGGCCGGGCCCGATCACCGCTGGGGCTGCGCAGCCGGCGGCCGCCGCTGAGGCGCAGGCTCATGAACGGGCGGCCACCCAGGCCAGCCAGCGCCTGAGCATGGCTTCGCCGCTGGCCGCTGATTTTTCAGGGTGAAACTGGCAGGCCCCAACGCTGCCCTGCCACACCGCGGCGCTGATCGCCTCATTGGCGAAGCGCACCCGGGCCGTGGTACAGGCCGGATCACGGGGCTCGGCGGCATAGGAATGCACGAAATACATCCAGGCCTCGACACTGCCGCTGGGCAGCAGCGGGCTCGGCTCAGCCGGCAGCAGCGGCTCCCAGCCCATGTGGGGGATCGGGTGGCCGGAGCGCCGCGGCAGGGCCCGCACCCTCCCGGCCAGGATGCCCAGCCCCGCTGCCTCACCCTCATCGCTGCCGTCAAACAGCAGCTGCAGGCCCAGGCAGATGCCCAGCAGCGCCCCGCCCGCCGCGCACCAGCGCTGCAGCGGCGCCACCAGCCCAGCCTGGTGCAGCTGCGCCATCGCCGGATCAAAGGCTCCCACCCCCGGCAACACCAACGCATCACAGCCGGCCATGGCGTCTGGCCGCTGAACCGGCACGATCTCGGCCGCCAGCCGCTCGAAGGCCCGCTGCACCGAGTGCAGGTTGCCCATGCCGTAGTCGATCAGACCGATGCGGCTCATCCGCTGGATCCATGCAGCTGCCGTTCTCCAGGATGCTGCAGCGCTGCACAGGGCGTGAGATCGAGCCCATTGAGGTGATCGATGAGCTGGTACAGACGGCCGATGCGCCGCTTGTCGAGGTGGAAGCGCAGACACGGATAGAGGCGACCGGTTTCGTCACAGCTTTCACCGGCGGTGATCTGGCCCTCGGCGACCAGATCAGCAAAACTGAGATTGATGTGCTGCAGTTGAGGCTCCGACAGCACGGTGTGCAGCAGCAGCTCGAGCCGATCCTCGCCGGGTTGGGCGGTGTGAAACACCCGGTAGAAGCGGCTGATCAAGCCAACGGCCTGCTCAGCGCTGCTGGCCTCGAGCAGCAGCGATGGATCTTCAATCGAAATCAGCCCCTGGGCCGCCAGCCCCTGCTGCACATCCCGTTGCCAGCCCCGCCAGAAGGGGTTATCGGGCGGTGCCAGCAACACCAGCGGGATCGGCCGGTTGCGCCCCGTCTGAATCAGGGTGAGGGCTTCAAACAGTTCATCAAGGGTGCCGAAGCCACCCGGCAGCACCACCAGCGCATCGCTCTCGCGCATGAAGAACAGCTTGCGCGTGAAGAAATAGCGGAAGTGCAGCAGCCGCCCCATCGGGCCGCTCACATAACGGTTCGCGTGCTGCTCAAACGGCAGATCGACATTGAGGCCGAAACTGCAGGCCTGACCGGCCCCGCGGTTGGCCGCCTCCATCACGCCCCCACCAGCGCCGGTCATCACGAAAAACCCCTGGCGCACGGCCTCGGCGGCCAGTTCGGTGGCCAGGTGGTACGCCGGGTCATCAGGGCTCGTGCGAGCCGAGCCAAACACCGTGACCTTGCGGATGCCACGGCTCTCGCGAAACATCTCCAGCCCGTCGCGCACATCGGCCAGGGCATCGGTGATCAGACGCCAGGCTTCGGCTTCTGACTCGCGGTGGCTGATCTCGAGCAGCGTCACCACGGCCCGCTCGATGGCACGACGCTGGGGGTGCCCCTCCAGAGACGCGGCGAGAACATCAAGCGGGCTCTGGCCGGCGCAGAAGGCCAGGGGTGGCTGGGGACTGCTCAGGGAGGCAACAGGATCAGAGGACCTTGCTGATCGTGCTGGAGAGGGTGGTCTTGGGCACGGCACCGACCACCGTGTCGACCTTCTGACCGCCCTTGAAGATCATCAGCGTGGGGATGCTGCGGATGCCGTACTGACTGGCCACGTTGGGGTTTTCGTCAGTGTTGAGCTTGAACACCTTGATCTTGCCCTCAAACTCTTTGGCGATCTCATCGACAATCGGCGCCACCATGCGGCAGGGGCCGCACCAAGGGGCCCAGAAATCGACCAGCACGGGCACATCACTTTTGAGCACGTCTTGCTCGAACGAAGCGTCGGTGACAGCAGCGGCGCTGGACATCCTTGATGGGAACAGGGTTCCGGGAATCTAGCAAGGTTTTCTGTTCAGGCCACCGGTGGCAACATGCCGTTGCAGGCCTTGGGGCTCCCCGGCGCTGCTGCAGCCTGGTCGTGCGAGCTGGTGAGCAAGCGTCCTCTCGAGCGTCCTGTCGAGCTGCGGTCTGAGCTGCAGAGAGAGCTGAGGGTCGGCTAGGGGGCGAGCTGCCGGTCGGCTGCAGCCCGTGGGGAAGACAAAAAGCCCGGACGCGCCGGGCCGGGGGTGTGAGGAGTGTGCGAGCCGTAGCCCCCACAGCTCAACGATAGGGGCTTACTTGCCCATGCCCAGTTGTTGGGCTTTCTGATACACCTTGCCCTCGGTGAGCAGCGAGGGGGCCACCACCACTTCGACCTGCTGCATCTCCTTGAGGGTGCGGGCGCCGAGCGTCCCCATTGAGGTTCTGATGCAGCCGAGCAGGTTCTGGGTGCCATCGTCGAGGGAGGCCGGACCCCGCAGGATCTTCTCGAGGCTGCCGGTGGTGCCCACCTTGATGCGCGTGCCGCGGGGCAACACCGGGCTCGGGGTGGCCATGCCCCAGTGAAAGCCGCGGCCGGGGGCCTCGGCGGCACGGGCGATCGGCGAGCCGATCATCACCGCATCGGCACCGCACGCCAGACACTTGCAAATGTCCCCACCGGTGACGATGCCACCATCGGCCACGATCGGCACATAACGCCCGCTCTCGCGCTGGTAGTCGTCGCGGGCGGCGGCGCAATCGGCCACCGCCGTGGCCTGGGGGATGCCAATCCCCAGCACGCCGCGGCTGGTGCAGGCCGCCCCCGGCCCGATGCCCACCATCACCCCGGCGGCTCCAGCACGCATCAGCTTGAGGGCGACCTCGTAGGTGACGCAGTTGCCGATCACCACCGGGACGCCGAAGTCGCGGCAGAGGGCCTCCAGATCCAGGCTCTCCTGGCCTTCAGGGCCCACGTGCTCGGTGCTCACCACCGTGGCCTGCACGAAGAACAGGTCGGCGCCGGCCTCGGCGATGGCCTTGCCGAAGCGCAGCGCCGCCACGGGCGTAGCGCTGACGGCAGCGATGCCACCGGCCTGCTTGATGGCGGCGATGCGCAGCCGGATCAGGTCTTCACGCACCGGCTGGCTGTAGAGCTCCTGCATCAACGGCACGAACTCGTCTTTGCCCACTGAGGCAATGCGGTCAAGCACAGGGTTGGGATCGTCGTAGCGGCACTGCACCCCTTCGAGATTCAGCACGCCCAGGGCCCCCTGCCTGGTGAGCTCGACAGCCATGGCCACATCGACCACCCCATCCATGGCGCTGGCAATGATCGGAATCTCACGGGTGACCCCGCCCAGGGTCCAGCTGCTGTCGGTCACAGCCGGATCAACCGTGCGACCGCCGGGCACCAAGGCGATTTCATCGATGCCGTAGGCGCGACGAACGGTGCGGGAGCGGCCGAGCTGAATGGTCACCGTGTCAGAAAGCATTCGGACCACGGTATCAACCGGAGCACGGCTTACTGTGGGTTCAGGGCATGCCGCGAAAGCGCTTCCAACGCTGCGCGATCGCGCTCAGGGTCTGGTCGCGGTCGCCGGCACGGAGCAGGTGTCCCGTGGCAAACCGCGCCAGCCAGATCAGGCCAACCAGCTCGAGCAGACCACCCATCAGAGGCACGCTAGCGATGGTGTCGAGCACGGCCCCGTACACCTTCAGCACAATCAGGGCCGTGAGCACCACGGCCAGGAGCCGCAGCGGCCGCTGGGAACCCGTCCACAGCTCGTCGGGATTGATCGTCTCCAACCAGCTGGACAACCGCGCGATCAGCAGCTGCCATTCGCCGCCCTCGCCACGCTGCTCCTCGGCCTGGGGGTTCGGCTCGTCGGGCATGGGACCGTGCACTCGCGGGATGGGAGCTTAAAGGGACCGGCCGCAAGGGTCAGGGATCGAAGGGGCGCAGGGCTGGCCGCGACGGCAATGGGCACACCGGCCCCTGCAGGGGAAAGCGCCCTGCCAGCAGGGCCTGCCGCAGCTGCTCGGCCGCTGCCGCCGTCAGCCGCGGGCTGTGGGCAGGGGCGCAGCGAACGGTGTGGCCCTGAAGCTGCAGCTGACCGCTGGTCAGCTGCCCGTAGCTGGCCGCAGCGAGCTGGGGCTTCACCCGCCGGGGAATCGCCAGATCGAGCACCGGTGCCACGAGGGCATCGGCATCCGCCGCCGCCTGAGCCGCCAGAGCGCGATTCAGCAACAGCACCGGTGCTGCCAACGAAACGAGCAGGGCGGCGCCGTGCCCCTCAACAAAACAACAGCGCACGAACGCCGCATCGAGCGCCTCCAGATCGATGGCCACGGCCGCGGCCGCCCCCGGCGCGCAGGCGTGGCCACTGGCCTGGCGCCGCGGCGTTGGATTGTGCCCGCTGCCCGCACCCATCACCCAGCCGAGACCACCGCCCACCAGCACCGCTGAGCCGGGCCCCAGCTGCGACAGCCCCGGCATTGTGAGCCCGATGCTGCCGGCGCCGCCACAGGTATAGAGCGCAGAAACAAAGGGCCCCAGCAAGGGCCCATGGGGGGTGCGCAGCAACCCCTCCCCACCATTGAGCGCCACGATGCCGTTTTCGACGATGGCCCGATGCAGCAGCAGGCGGGCCACACCGAACTCCTGCAGGCTGGCCGTGCCGCTGAGCTCGAGCCGCGGTTGTAGCTGGGTGGGTTCACCGCTGCCGTTAAGCGGCAGCGCCTGCCCATCCAGGAGCTCGGCCAAAACCTGGGCGCCGCTGCGGCGGTTGGGATCCGACAGACCACCACCCAACGGCAGCAGCACCTCACTGCCGGATCCACCCACCTGGGCCGGCACCCCGGCGAGCTGCAGCTCGCGCAGGCGGATCGGGGGATCACAGGGGCCCAGGCTGAGTTGCAGGCTGCCCTGATCGCTCAGCAGCGTGTCGGCCGCACAGACCACATCGGTCTGCTGGTAGGCACGCTCAAGCCCCTGCCGCTGCACCAGGGCGCGAAAGGCTTCCGCCGTGAGCGCCCGCAGATCACCAGCGCGCTGCCTGCGTTGCAGGGCTTCGATGCTGCGCTCGTCAGTAGGGGCAATGCCAGAAGAGCGCGCGGGCATCGGCTCAGCCTCTCAGAAGCCTGGGTGATGGCGCCACAGAACGGCCAGAGCGCAAGGGTTTCGATAGACTGGGGGCTGTGCAGAGCGGTGACGCATGGCCGATCCAACCGGACCTGGCAATTCCAGCGAATCCGGCGGCGATCCCAGCTCCAGGGTCATCCAGACCGATCTGCGCAATGAGATGTCGCGCTCCTATCTGGAGTATGCGATGAGCGTGATCGTGGGCCGGGCCCTGCCCGATGCCCGCGACGGTCTCAAACCGGTGCATCGCCGCATCCTCTACGCGATGTACGAACTCGGCCTCACCAGCGACCGGCCCTACCGCAAGTGCGCCCGTGTGGTGGGCGAAGTGCTGGGCAAATACCACCCCCACGGCGACACCGCGGTCTACGACGCCCTGGTGCGCATGGCGCAGGACTTCTCCATGCGCATGCCCCTGATCGATGGGCACGGCAACTTCGGCTCGGTCGACAACGACCCGCCGGCGGCGATGCGGTACACCGAATCGCGGCTGCAGGCCCTGACCACCGACAGCCTGCTGGACGACATCGAAGCGGAAACCGTCGACTTCGTCGACAACTTCGACGGTTCCCAGCAGGAGCCGACGGTGATGCCGGCGCGCATCCCCCAGTTGCTGCTCAACGGCTCGTCGGGGATCGCCGTGGGCATGGCGACCAACATCCCGCCCCACAACCTGGGCGAGCTGATCGACGGCCTGCTGGCCCTGATCGCCAATCCCGAGATCACAGATCGGGAGCTGATGGCGATCATCCCCGGGCCCGACTTTCCCACCGGCGGCCAGATCCTGGGCCGTAGCGGCATCCGCGAGACCTACACCACAGGCCGTGGCTCGATCACGATGCGCGGCGTGGCGGCGATCGAAACGATCGAAGCGACGGGGCGTCCTGATCGCGATGCCGTGATCATCACCCAGCTGCCGTATCAAACCAACAAGGCCGCCCTGATTGAGCGCATCGCCGAACTGGTCAACGACAAGAAGCTCGAAGGCATCGCCGACATCCGCGACGAATCGGATCGAGACGGCATGCGCATCGTGATCGAGCTGCGCCGCGATGCCTACCCCCAGGTGGTGCTCAACAACCTGTTCAAGCTCACCCCCCTGCAGAACAACTTCAGCGCCTACATGCTGGCGCTGGTGGGCGGTGAGCCGATCCTGCTCACCCTGCGCAAGATGCTCGAGGTCTTCCTCGACTTCCGCATCGAGACAATCGAGCGGCGCACGCGCTATTTCCTGCGCAAAGCCGAGGAGCGCGACCATATTCTGCTCGGTCTGCTGCTGGCGCTGGATCAGCTTGATCCGATCATCGCCCTGATCCGCGCCGCCTCCGATACGGCGACTGCACGGCAGCAGCTGCAGGACCGTCATGGCCTCAGCGAGATCCAGGCCGACGCCATCCTGCAGATGCAGCTGCGCCGCCTGACCGCCCTGGAAGCCGACAAGATCCGGCTCGAGCACGAGGATCTGGTCGCCAAGATCGCCGACTACCACGACATCCTCGGCCGCCGCGAGCGGGTGCTGACACTCATCACCGAAGAGCTGGCAGCGATCCGTAACCGCCACGACTCACCCAGGCGCACCGAAATCCTCGACATCGAGGGTGGGCTGGAAGACATCGACCTGATCGCCAACGAACGTTCGGTGGTGATGCTCACCGAGAACGGCTACCTCAAACGGATGCCGGTCAATGAGTTCGAAGCCACCAGCCGCGGCACCCGCGGCAAAGCCGGCACCCGCAGCCAGGGGGAAGAAGCGGTCAAGCTGTTCATCAGCTGCAACGACCACGATTCGCTGCTGCTGTTTTCCGATCGCGGCGTGGTGTACACGGTTCCCGCCTACCGGGTGCCGCTGTGCAGCCGCAGCGCCAAGGGCACACCGATCGTGCAGCTGCTGCCGATCCCACGGGAAGAGCAGATCACCTCGCTGCTGGCGGTGAGCGAATTCGCCGAAGACGCCGTGCTGGTGATGCTCACCAGCGGCGGATACGTCAAACGCACCCGTCTCTCGGCCTTCGCCAACATCCGCTCCAACGGCCTGATCGCCATCTCCCTCGAAGACGGCGATGCCCTCACCTGGGTGCGCATGGCCCAACCCGGCGACAGCGTGCTGATCGGCTCGCGCAATGGCATGACGATCCATTTCCGTCTCAGCGATGAGGAGCTCAGGCCCCTGGGACGCACGGCGCGGGGCGTGAAAGCCATGAATCTGCGCAGCGGCGATCAGCTGGTGAGCATGGATGTGCTGCCGGTGGAGCTGGCCGATCGCGTCGAGGTCAGCGCCGCAGGCGCCGGCGACGACGACGGCGATGCCGAAACCGCTGACGATGAGGTCAGCGGCAGCGAGGGGCCCTGGGTGCTGGTGGCCAGTGCCAGCGGCCTGGGCAAACGGGTGCCGGTGGATCAGTTCCGGCTGCAGAAGCGGGCCGGCATGGGGCTGCGGGCGATGAAATTCCGGCGCGAGGGCGATGTGCTGGTGGGCCTCAAGGTGCTGGGTGCCGGCGAAGAGTTGCTGTTGGTGAGTGAGCGGGGTGTGATCGTGCGCACCAAGGCCGACGCCATTCCCCAGCAGTCGCGGGCCGCCACCGGCGTGCGCCTGCAGAAGCTCGACAGCGGCGATCGCCTGGCTGAAGTGGTGCTGGTGCCCCCTGCTGCCGGCGACGACAGCGAAGGCGTTGCCGAGGCGTTGGAGGACCCGAGCGAAACCATCGGCAATCCAACGGCGGATGCCGACTGAGCCGGACTCCTCGAGCGCCCCATGACCATGGCCGACAACCCAGCCGGCGGCAGCGATCTCTGGATCGCCAATTCGATCAGAGATTTGATTCAGGGTGATGTGCGCGAGCACCTGCCGATCGAACGAATTCCCCTGCAGGGGGATGTGCTCGGCATGGGCACCACCACGAGCATCGACAACGGCGAGCTGGCCTTTCTGCAGACGCCGGATGGCAACAGCGCCATCTGGAAATGTCAGGCCAGCGACGGCGGCATCCGTCAGTTGCACCCCGGCGACGGCAGCAGCAATTTCCCCTATGTGTGCTTCAGCAGCAATGCCACAGGCGCCGGCACCCGGGTGGACCTCAGCCTGCTGGCCGCACCCCCAGGCGCCCGCCTGCAGGATCGGGTGGGCGACGCGATCACCCTGCTGCGGCAACGGGGGCAGCTGGCCGAGGCCTCCATCTATGGGCTGCGGCTGGTCGCCAACTGGCGTTCCCTGATCATCACCGTGGCCTCCAAGCTCTGCATGGGGCAGCAACGGCGCAACACCAGCATCGCCAGCAGCGAAGCCAGCGGCGCCACCGCCAGCCGTTCGATCTACGAGCTGCTGCAGCACTACCGCCTGGCCGCCGACGATCCTGGCAACGCCGACGATCCGATTCGCTACCTGGGTCGCTCGCTGCAATGGGATTGCTGCGGTTTCTGGGACAGCGATCCCATGAGCGGCCGCGTCACGGTGCCCGTGGAGGGCGCCCACCTGCACCTGCATGGCTACAGCACGGACCTGCGCTACGGCGGGCACCTGCACCATGAGCACCCCGAAACCGACCTGCTCGAGCTGGAACGTCTGGAGCTCTACCCGATGCAACGGATTCACCAACTGGCCAGCGACCTGGCGATCGAGGCCCTTCGCCTGGAGGACGGGCAGATTCACTTCAGCGTTTGCAACCGAGGCTCCATGGATGTGAGCGACGTCGGCGTGGCTGTTGTCATCGACAACTGCTACAGCTCCCATCGCTACCTGCGCCTGCCCTGGCTGAGCGCTGGCGAAGCCGAGGCATTCAGCCTCAACCTGCCACTCAGTCCAGGCGCACATCAGGTGGAGGTGATCGCCGATCCCGAACGCCACATCCTCGAAGAGCAACGCCTGCAGCTCAACAACCGGATGCGACTGGATCTGGTGATCCCCAGCTGATGGCTGCCTCGGCAGGCCTTGATGTGCTGGTGGTGGGAGGAGGACCCGCCGCCCTGGCGATCAGCACGGCCCTTGCTGAGCACAACCTGAGCGTGGGCGTGCTGAGCAGCAGCCCGCGTCAGCATCCCTGGGCCAACACCTATGGCATCTGGGGTGAGGAGGTGGACGCCCTGGGGCTCTCCCATCTGCTGTCGCACCGCTGGAGCAACACCGTGAGCCATTTCGGCAGGGGGGCGG
>Ga0194124_10001407_pt1 | contig 30358 bp, 38 predicted proteins | sample TA2KigCas0mmetaG_FD_148605 | JGI IMG/M metagenome (GOLD analysis project Ga0194124, IMG submission 148605) | Freshwater microbial communities from Lake Tanganyika, Tanzania - TA2015031 Kigoma Deep Cast 0m | ecosystem: Environmental > Aquatic > Freshwater > Lake | place: Tanzania: Lake...
CGCCGCACCAGCGGCGGGATGTTTCGTATCTCCGAACATTTCTCGGGGCGACTACTCCTCGTCGGCCGACCAACGCTGGGCCGTCACGGTCAAGCGCAACGTCGCGATCGGCGTTTCCTCAGCAATGTCGACCGGTGCTCGATCGAAGACCACACTGATCGCCCCCATCGCCGGAATCACCACTCCCGCCGGGAGGCGGGCACCGATCACCTCGAAGACCCGGCCCGAGACGTCGACGGCCGTTTGGGTGGGATTTCCCACGTGGGCCCTGACGACTCGACCCGACTCGTCCTGCTCGACAACCTCGACCACCATGTCGGGGTCGGTCGCTTGGGAGGCAGGGAGGTACTTGTCCGACTCGATATAGAGGCGTCGCTTCGGGACGACGTACTGCTCCATCAGGATTTGCTGCGCTTGTTCGAGAGACTGGCTCGCCCCGTACTGACCCCACGCGCGACGATCGAGTTCGGCGTCGGCGGCCATCGACGCGTACAAGTCCGCCACCCGCTGCTCCAGGAACCCGGGAGCGAGGAATCGGTCGGCCAGGGTTCGCGTGCGGCGATCCACCAGTTCGCGGAAGTGTTCGTTGTTGATGAAGATACCGGCTAGTCGGTTGCCTCCGGGATACTCCATCCACGGATCCGCCTTCACCTCGTCGCAACGGGCGTTGCACGGACTGGCGTAGCGACGTCCGAAATTCAGATCGAAGTCGATGGGCAACAAGCGCCACCTGTCGTCGGCGGGGTCGAGCACCACGAAGTAGTTCTTGTGTTGCCATTCCGGATGCTGAACCACGCGCATGGTGGCGATGGCCTCGATCACCTGCGGTACGTCCACGTGCTCGTAAGCGAAGCGCACGAGGTCGTCGCCTTTCAGGGTGCCGAGAATTTCGATGAGTTCGCGCAATCGACGATCACCGTCGTCCTCGTAGGTGCGGGAGAAGCGTTCGTAATGGGTTCTGAAGACGTCGTCTGAGAGATCGAGATTTCCGAGGTTGAGCCTCGATACGCGTTCGGCCTTGTACACCCACGAGTCCGCGGACAAACCGATCTTGTCGCGCCAATCCGCGTCCGAGGACTCGCCATACATGTACAAGCCGAAGAACTCACCGTTCCTCTCCAGACGGACGGGAAACACTTGTTGGCGCACTCCACCGGAGATCTCCTGCATGTCGGACGTGAGGATCTCGCGCGAATACGACTTGTCGGTGGCCGCCGGCAGCAGATCGAACTCGTCCACCGGCGACTCGAGCAGGCCGCCCATGTCCCATCGGTGGCCGGGAGGAAGCATCACCTTCCATTTGCGCTTCTTGTTCGAGCGCGCCTGATTGCCCTTGATCCGGATGGTGACGTTGTCCATGATCTCACCGTTCACCGCGAACACCGCCGGGAATCCGTCATCGCCGTGAAGCGTGGTCTCCACCCGGGCCGCGTCGTAGACGTCGTCGGGGATGAACCACTGGAAACGGGTCAAGGGAGACGGGGCGTCGGGTTCACCGGCCACCACCGTGCCCGAGTAGCGGGTGCCGTCACCGACCCGGGGGTGGAGACCGGTGATCGTTCCGTCGGTGGCCTCCATCCGGAACCGGATCAGTTCACCGGCCGGCTGACCCGGGATGGTGGCCGTCATCGTCTCGCCGTCCACCTCCATCCGGAGTGCGATCTCGTCGGCGAAACCCGCTCGATAGAACAGCGTCGCCGCCTCGACCTCGGCGCGCGCGACCGCTGTCACGACCAACGGCTCGTCGGGCAGTGGGGACAATGCAAAGTCGACTCGGTCGACGATCGGAATCAGACCGGCGCCGTCCACCGCCTCAGAGATACCGGGACTGGCCGGACGCGACTCCCAGTTGCCCGGTTCGACTCCCGACTCCCGTGGGTCGCGACGGTGCAGTGTTTCGCCATGTCCGTCGGCCATGGCCGGCCAGGGATGACGATCCTCGTAACGGACCACGTCGTGCACCACACCGTCGGCGGACAGCACTCGCAGGCGATCACTGTCGCGCGCCAAGCGCTCGAGCCCGACGGTGTCGGTCATCACGTACGTGGCGCCGGCAGCCACCGGTGTGGATGACGTCCAACACCATCCGATGCCCTCGACGCACCAACCGTTCAAGTCGAGCGGATCGGATGTGGTGTTGGCGAACTCGATGAAGCGTGCGGCGGGATCGTCGTCCTCGGGATGAAAGTTGATCTCGGTCACCACGACGTCACCCTCGGTGGCCTGCTCGGCCGCCACGTAGGCCGCTCCCGGGGTGGGTGGCGCCGACGACCAGGCGTCAGGATCCGATCCATCGCTCGCGAAATCCACGCGTTGCAACGAGTGCCCTCCACCGTCGGCCAACTCGGACCACGGCGCGCGGTCGGTGTACGACACCGTGTCGAATGTCTGTCCCAATGGGTCGATCACGCTCAACTCGTCGGACTTGTTCGACAACGAACCCGGGAACAACGCCCGCGGGAGCACCAGATGTCCACCGGGAGCCAGTGGCGTGGACTCCGCGACGCAGTACTTGATGCCTTCGACGCACCACCCCTGCATCTCCACGTCGGCGTCGCCAAGGTTGACCAACTCCACGAACTCCTCGTCCTCGCGGTCGCCGGGCGCGTGATAGTGGACCTCGGAAATGCGAACGTCGACCACCACCGGTGCACGGGATTCGGTCGACGGTGCGGGTTGGGACGCGGCGGTGTCGGACGCCTCGCTCGAGCAGGCAATGACGGTCACACTGCTCACGAGGGCCCAACCGACGAGCATCGCGATGAGACGACCCCAACGATGCATGCAAACACTCTAGAAGTCTTTAAACGCTTCTATACACTGGACGAACCGGGGTGAACATGGACAATCTCGACACGGCCGAACTGATACGGGATCTGGCGCTGAACCTCGTCTCCGTCTTCCTGCTCGTCTACGTCATCTACTTTCGACGTCATCGTCGCTGGGATCAGGTGGTGGGCTACGTGGCCTTCAACATCAGCCTGTTCACCGTCTCGGCGGCTCTGGGCTCCTCGGGTCCGCTGAACGTAGGTGTCGGCTTCGGCCTGTTCGCAGTTCTCAGTGTTGTTCGTCTGCGATCCGACGAGTCCGGTCAGATCGAGATCGGCTTCACGATGGTGGCCCTCGTTCTCGGACTGATGTCTGGTTTGCCGGGCATGGAGTTTGGAATCAAGGTACTCTTCGCCGCCTTGTTGGTAGTGGCCATGTTCCTGGTGGATCTGGGAGCCATCGGTCGTCGCTACCGCTACGCGCAGGTCAAAGTGGAGCTCGACCGCATCATCCACGACGAGGAGGCTCTGCTCGAGCACCTGCGCTCGACGTTCGGCAAGGCCGTCAAATCCGTGTCGCTGCGTTCCGTCGACATGGTTCGCGACACCATGACCCTCGACGTCGTCTTCCACGCCGAGTCCTGACGTGGACCATCCCTTGTTCCGACGATCGCTCGATCGTCTGGAGTCGATCACCCTCGACGAGGTGAACGCCGACACCTCTCTGATGCGTCGATACGACCAAAAGTACGTCTCCACCGAAGCGCGCACCAACGCGTTCGTTTCGTCGCTCGACGAACGATGGCGGGTCCTCGAAATCGCCTCTGGCTGCTCACCCCGGTACCACACCGTCTACTTCGACGATGTTCCGAGACGAACATACCGAGATCACGTGCAAGGCCGACGTCCACGTTTCAAGGTGCGCGTGCGAACCTACGAGGACGGCAGCTCGTTTCTGGAGGTGAAGCTGAAGACCGGTCGCGGCCAGACCGACAAGTCACGTGTCGCTCGCGTTGCCGAGACGTCGCCAGCGCTCACCGACACCGAGCACGCCTGGTTGAGCGTGCTCCTGCCTCACTTCGACACTCGCACCCTGCGTCGAAGTTTGTCGGTCGACTGCCATCGGATCACACTCCACTCTCCGTTGCACAAGGAGCGTGTCACCATCGATCATTCGTTGACGGTCGCCCTGGACGATGATTGGAGGCCGCTGATCGGCGGTGGTGTGGTGATCGAGACGAAATCGGAGACTTTCCGTAGCCGAGCGTCCCACCTACTGACCGAACTCGACATTCGTCCAGTCTCGTTCAGCAAATACTGCGCGGGATTGTCGGTGGTGGAACCATCGGTTCATCCCCGCATTCGAGTCGACGCCGAGCGAGCCGTGCGCCCGAGCGTCGCTTTCTGAACTACGAGAGTCCCAGCGCTCCCAGCGTCATCGGGCCGGCGTATCCGTCGACTTCGAGATCGAGCTGGAACTGCAGATCGAGCACGGCCTTGAGCGTCTCGTAGTCGAAACGATCGTTGGGAGCTTCGACGAGGAAACCCGCCTCGGATAGCGCGAGATCGAGGGCCTCCACACGAGGTCCGAAATGGCCGATGTTCAAGGGCCCCGAGGTGGGCTCGTCCATGATCAGGAACATCTCGTCACTCTCGAGGTCACAGGGGGAGCGAACGTAGAAGAGCGCAATCGCCTCGGGAAGACCATCCTCGACAGCGGCCTCGTAGCAAAGTTGGTAGAAGAAACCTCGGGACTCCCACTCGCCATCGACCATTTGGAGCATGTACGAACCCTCGCATTCCATATCGCAATTGGTCGGGTACGCGAGGAGCCAACCGCCGATGCAGAGCGGATCGGACAGTTCGTAGGACCGACCATCCGAGTCCACCGCCAAGTTTGCCGGGACCACACACTCGACCGGCTCGGCCATCAGCGACGTCGACGGGACCTCGGTGGCCGGCGGCGTGACGGAGATGGCGGGCTCGGTCGTGGGGGCTTCGGATGTCACCGAGGCCTCGGTGGTCGGGGCCGCGTCGGTCGACGTCGTGGTCTGATCGTCAGATCCACAGGCTGCCAACACGATCACGGGGGCCACGAGAAATGTCAAGAGAGTGCGCTTCATGCCTACAGATTACAAATTCGTATCCGCCTCGGAGCACATTCCGAATCAAGAGAGCGTCATCACGGCAACGTGTAGGTGTTCTCCAATTCGTCTTGTACCACGGTCGCCACCCGCGACGTGGTGTCCACGATCAACTCCTCGTCCAAGGTGCGCACCCGGAACGACCAGCCCGCGGGAAGCGACAGTCGCTTCCCCAACCCGTCGAGAGACTCGGCGGTCGTCGTGGGGTCGACACCGATGCAGTACGCCTGCATCACGAAGTTTCGGCCCGAGGGATCCACCAACTCGTGCACCCGGCGACCCGCATCGAAGAAAAACACCGCACCGCGATTTACCTGACGTTCGACGTACGGCACCGTCGCCGCGGTCGTACCCAGATCGACTTCGGCGATCCGGCGCATTGGTCGACCACGAAAATCTCGGATCATCGGCTCGATGACGGCCACCTTGGTACCGAGTCCGTCGAGCGTCCAGTGTCGAGGCCCGTTCAACTTCACCAACAAGGCCCCCAACTCCGCGGCCAGTTCATCGGCTTTCAGCGTGTCCCACCAATCGGGTGGACACTCGTGGAGCAGTTGCGTGCCCCACACCTCGGCCACCAGACCTTCACCACGGGCGTACACGGCTATCACCTCTCCGTACCGGACTCCACGCATGTCGGAGACGAGTCGTTGCGGACGCTCCTTGCTGATGATCGAATGATAACAAACCTACGATGATGACGTGAGTCACCCGAGCACCGATCGCGAACGCCTTCGGGGGCTCGATGGTTTGCGGGCTCTCGCGGTGATCGGGGTTCTGGCCTTCCACGACGATCGATTGAGTGGGGGCTTTCTCGGTGTCGACCTGTTTTTCGCCCTCTCGGGATTCCTCATCACCACGCTGATCATCGACGAACTCGTCGACAACGACCGCTTGGACCTGATCGGTTTCTGGGGACGTCGTCTGCGCCGCTTGTTGCCGGCGGTGATGGTGCTCTTGGTGGTGACAGTCGTGGTGTTGCGCCTGATCGCCGAACCTGGCGAGTGGATCGTCGCGCGACACGACGCACCGTGGGCTCAGTTTTACGCCGCCAATTGGCACCAGATTGCCGACGGCACCGGGTATTGGGACGCCTTCGCCGCACCGTCTGCTTTCGAGCATCTCTGGAGCCTGGCCATCGAAGAACAATTCTATTTGGTGTGGCCCGTGGTGCTGTGGGCCGCGTGGCGCTGGCGACGCACCATGGGCGTGACCGCGCTCACCGGCGTCGCCTTCGTCGGTTCGGCCACGGCGATGATCGTGCTCTTCGATGGCGGCGACCCCACCCGCGTGTACATGGGAACCGACACCCGGGTATTCTCGCTGTTGGCCGGGGCGATCGTGGCGCTTCCCGCGGTGCGGAGTTCGATCGCTCGGTTCTTGGAGCGCATTCGTGGTTGTGCCGAGCCGATCGTGGCAACGCTGCTGATGCTGCTGCTGGCATCGTGGTTCTTGATCGACGGATCGAACGACTGGTTGTTCCGCGGGGGTCTGGTCGGACATTCGATCGTCGCCGCAATGGTGGTGGTGAGCGTGCCCGTCATCGACGGCCGTCTCGCGTCGGTGCTCTCGACGAGACCATTGGAATACGTCGGGCGCCTCTCATACGCCCTCTATCTCTGGCATTGGCCCGTCTTCATCTACTGCTCACCGGAACGGATGGACACCGATGGTTGGCGACTCACCCTCCTTCGATTGTCGTCGACACTTGTGTTCTCCATGACGTCGTACCACTTGATCGAACAGACGATCCGCCACCGCGCCCGATGGGCTCACGGTCGCGGCGGGCGCCGAGCGCTCGTGACCTCGATGGTGGGTGCCATCGCCGTGTGGTTGGTGGTGACCGTACCGGCCACCACCAACGCGGTGGACGATGTCGCGATCGCCAGCGCGGTCGCGACCACCACGAGCGCCCCCGAGACGAGCGTGCCGAACCTCACGAATGAGCCGACGACGACCCTGGTGCGCGATTTCGGTCCACCCATCCGCAGCGTCTACTACCTCGGCGATTCGGTGGCCTTCGACATGTGGCCGGGGGTGGAGGCCGCACTGCGAGCGACGGGGTTGGAGGCTCGTTCCGGGGCATTCGGAGGGGTCGGTCTGATTCCGGAGAGTCCCGGCCCGACCCCTATCGAAGCGCTACGACTCACCCTCGACGACGTGCACCCTGACCTGCTGATAGTCCAACTCTCGGTGTGGGATGCCCGGCAGCCCGAGGACGTCCAGCGCGCGGTCCTCGAGGAGTTGCGCTTGTTGGCCGTCGAACGCGACCAACGAGTTCTGTTGCTCTCGTTCCCCACCTTCTCCCCCGAGCGCACTGAGGCGGGTCAAGAGGCCTTGGAGACCATCGCCATCGCGACCGCCGCCGCGTCACCCGACCTGTTTCGCTATGCCGATCAGACGTCGGCGCTGGGCGAGGTCTTCGACGTCGACATCGATGACGACGGTAACCCCGAACGCAAGCGCGACGGAATCCACGTCTGCCCCACCGGCGCGTTACGCAGCGCACTGTGGCTCGTGAACCATCTGGCCACCAATTACGCGGGCGTCGTTCCGGCCGCATCCGACGAGTGGATCCTCGAATCGTGGTCCACCGACGTTCGTTACGACAGTCCACCGGGCGCCTGTGCCCCCGTGTGATGGAATGATGCCCACATGTTGACCGACCAGAAGATTCTCGTCACCGGACCCGCCGGACAGATTGCGCGACCACTGGTGGAATTCCTCGCCGCCCACAACGAGGTGTGGGGCATCGCCCGCTTCTCCGATCCGGCGAGCCGTGACGAGATGGAGTCCTTGGGGGTCACCACTCGGACCATCGACTTGGCGCACCCCGACTTCGGTGATCTGCCCGAGGACTTCGATCACGTCGTTCATCTGGCCGCGTTCAAGACCGAGGGACTCGACTACGACCACGCGATCTCGGTGAACGCCGAGGGAACCGGACTGTTGCTACGCCACTGTCGGCGCGCCAAGGCCGCGCTCATCATGTCCACGCAGTCCGTGTACAAGCCGGTAGCCGATCCGTTACACGCGTTCCGCGAGACCGATCCGCTCGGAGACGTCAACTACATCATGTCCCCGACATATTCGATCTCCAAGATCGCCGAGGAGGCCGTGGCCCGCTTCTGCGCCCGTGCCTACGACCTGCCGGTGACCATCGCCCGCATGAACGCGTCGTACGGATCCAACGGCGGTCTTCCCACGTATCACTTGGATTGGGTGTTGGCCGATCAGTCGGTGGTCACCCGCTGGGACCCCTGTCGTTACAGCCTCATTCACCAGGACGACATCAACGGCCAACTGGAAGCCCTGCTCGACGCGGCCAGCGTTCCGGCCACCATCGTGAACTGGGCGGGCGACGAGACACCGTCGGTTCAGGAGTGGTGCGATTTCATGGGCGAGATCACCGGACGCACGCCCGATGTGAGATCGATCCCCATCGACGGCACCACACGTGGGTCTATCGCCGACGTCACGAAACGACGTTCCATCACCGGCTTGTGCACCGTGTCGTGGCGCGACGGTGTTCGACGGGTATTCCAGGAGCGGCACGGCGGTCGAGCGGCAATCACTCCCCGAGGGCAATCGGCGAAGCTTCTGGGTGAGGTGTCGAAGTTGACCGGCGAGACGAGCGGCTGAACGAACGGCTGAGTCAAACTGACGTTCTCGTCATGTTCCAGTCTGACCAACGAGGGCGATCGGTCTCGACATTTTTCGGCCATCGAGAAGGAGCACGGCATGCCCATGAGCCACTGGTTCGGCGTGATGGAAAAACTCGGTGAGGCCAAGTACGCCGACCAGTTGGCGCTGTTGCTGGAACATGGATTCAGTCGCACCCGCGCCAACGCCGTGGTCACGCACCATCGGGGCGTGGGGAGACGAACCCACGACGGTCTTCGCCGCCAGGTTGGCCGACTACGAGACCGACAAGAAGACCTTCGAGGTGCCCCTCGACTGGAGGGTCGACGCGGCGCTGCTGAATCGCATCGTGCGCTGTCGCTCGAACGAGATCACCCGAGTCGACGCGAACACGAACCCATGTGCTCCTCCGACGGGGTCACGGGGATGAAACGCATCTAACATTTCGACTGGATGAAAACAGTCCTCGCGTTCAATGGCTCGGCCCGCTCGGACTCCTTTCACGGTCGCATCATCCGGGCGTTGCCCGCGTTGGCCCCCGATGACGTGCGCATCGCCGAGTTCGATCTGAGCGAGATCCCCTTCTTCAACGAGGATTTGGAGGGTGACCGACAACCGACCGCGGTAGTGGCCTTGCGGGCCGCGGTGACCGAGGCCGATGGAATCATTTTCGCCGCCCCCGAGTACAACTACTCGTACTCCGCGCTCACCAAGAACACCATCGACTGGGTCACGCGTCCCATGGGAGCGGGCGCACTCCGGGGCAAGAGAGTCATGGTGATCAGCGTGACACCGGGTCCCGGCGGCGGACGCCGGGTTGCAGCGACCATCGCCGAGATCCTTCCCCTCTTGGGCAACGAGGTGACCAGCGTGGTCAATGCGTCCACCATCCACGAGAAAGTGGGTGCGAACGGCCGCATCACCGACGAGGAACTGGTGTCGGCCCTGAGTGCGGGTTTGGAGGCGTTCCGGTGAGGCGTATCCCGATCGTTTGGACCCGTCCCTTGGTGATTGCTCACGTGGCGGCGACCTTGTTCATGGTCGGCCTCATCTGGACCATCCACGTGGTGCACTACCCGCTCTTCGCCGAGGTGGGTGCGTCCAACTACGTGGAGTACCAAGCGGCGCACGTCGATCGGATCGGCTTGGTGCTGGCGTTCCCGTGGCTGTTGGAAGGACTCACGCTTCTCGGAGTGCTCGTGTTGGCCGTCGAGCGACGTGATCTGCGCGTTCCCGCGCTCGTCGGAGCCCTCGCCATGGCCGTGGTATTGGTGATCAGCGGCGTGTGGTCGGCGCCCGCCCACGGCGAGTTGGCCGACGGTTTCGACGCCGCCGTTCACGACCGCTTGATGACGGCGAACCTCGTGCGCACACTGGCCTGGACGGTGTGCGGTGCGAGCGCGGTGTGGGTGATGGGCCGCGTGTGGCGAGAATCGAACGATCACTGATGCGCCCCGACTGTGACCCGACGGCGGCAGAGGAGACGGGCACCGTCGCGGGCGACCACCTCGTCGAGAATCCCGACGTCGTGTCCACGCGTTGTATCGACATCGAGGCGTCACCCGAGGTCGTTTTTCCGTGGATCCGCCAGATGGGGTTCGGTCGCGCGGGTTGGTACAGCCACGATTGGATCGACAACCTCGGACGGCGCAGTGCCGATCGCATCCACGATGAGTGGCAGGACGTATCGACCGGATCGCCGGTACCGGGTGGTCCGATCGACTTCACGGCGGCGATCGTCGAACCGCCCAGAGTCTTCGTCCTCCAGGTGGGAGACTCGACCCGACGCTTGAATTTCACCCTCGCCTACGAGTTGCGTGACATCGACGAGGGGGCCCACACCCGACTCGTCACCCGCATGCGGGCCAAGACGCCCGGCGGTCGCTGGGTGGGCCGGGGGCTGTTGGGCCCGGGCGACGGGGTGATGGTCCGCAAGCAACTTCGCACCCTCGCCGCGCGCGTTTGCCCTCGATGAGGGTCCACAACGTCAGGACCGGGTGAAACGAAGGTTCAATTTCAACGTACCCAACATGATGCCGGGCTGGTGACGCCAATCGTTGTCATCGTCGTACTCGATGGAGCCGAGTCGGTCCAGTAGCACCCCCCACGCCACTTGTTGTTCGATACGTGACAAGTTGGCCCCCGGGCAAACGCGTGGTCCGGCCGAGAAAGCCAAATGTCGTGTGAGTCCGGCGCGGTCGAGATCGAGCTCGTCTGGACGGTCGAACTCGTCGGCGTCCACGTTGGCGGCTCCGAACCGAAGATGCAACAGCGAACCCGCGGGCACGGGAACCCCTTGGAACGATTCGTCTCGCGAGGTCGCGCGCGTGGAAAGGCCGTGCGTCGGTGAACGTAGACGCATGCTTTCCTCGGTGAAGGCTTTGATCTTCGAACGGTCCGTGCGCAGAGCCTCGAATAGACCAGGAATCTCACATAGCAACTGCGCCTGTTCAGCCAACGCGTACTGCGTGGTTTCGAGAGCGCCGATGACCATGGCGTGTACGATGCCGGCGATCTCGAGGTCGGTGAGCTTACGATCGAGGGCTTCGTAGTGGACGTCGCAGAGGAAACTCACCATGTCATCTTGGGGGTCGCGCCGCTTGGTCCGCACGTGCTCGTAGATGTAGTCCTGAAATCCCTCCAGCCGAGAGAACATGTCCTTGGCCTGCTCGGAGGAGATCTCGTGTTTGAGTCCGGTGCCGTGGACGAATGGAACCACGATGGCGTTGCCCCATTCGGCCAGCCGTGGGATGTCCTCGAAGGGAAACCCCAGGATCCTCGCGAACACTCGCTGCGGTAACGGGCGAGCGAACTTGCTGACGAACTCGACTGCGCCATCGTCGATCCATTCGGCGAGCAGATCGTCGGCCACTTTGGTGATCATCTCGCGATGACGTGGCGCACCGGTTCCGACCCACGGGTCGGTCAGTTCCTTTCGGTGCTTGATGTAGAGCTCCTGAGTGGGCCGGAGCGACACCATCGACGCCGTCATCAGGTTTCGCGACACTTCGTACGCGCGCTCGGCGCTGAACCCCTCGTCGGCCCACTCCCCCACGCGACGTTGCCCCATCACGATGAAACGATCTGGATCTTTCACGACGGTGGCGATGTCGGCGTGCTTGGTGAGTACGAACGCATCGGTGCCCGGCTTCAGGCCACCACCGGGGATGCGCAGCACCGGCGCCTCACGATGGAGTATCTCGTACATCTCGTACCAGTGCTCCTGCGCGCCCGCACCGAACAGATCGACCGATTGAAGGTCGACCGGGCACTTCATGGGCCCGAGTTCGTGGTTGACGTGCTTGGGGTGCGCACCCATCGCGGTGATCAGAGCACTCGATACACGTCGTAGTGAACTTCGTTCGCTCCCGGAGCACCAACGGCCACGGCTTGCACACCGTTCAACCACGAGTAGCGCTCGTCGCCCACCTCGAACAGTGGCGCGGTGATGATGCGCGGCCCGGCCTCGCCCGGTGTCATCACACCGAGATAGTGCATGTGAATCGACGCACCATCATCGGTGGTGATGAGTGCGCGCACGTCGAGTTGCGCGGTACCGTCGGTGCGCACCGTCAACCAGTCGGCACCCAAGTGGGCCACCGTTCCGTTGACCTTCGGACCCTTGGCGGTTCCGCCGTTGATTCCCACGATCACCCGCGTGCCGTGGGGGCCGTTCGCAATGACGACCGGGGCATCCAGGGTGGCGTGCAGGTGGAACAAGAACTCCACGTTCAGGGCTGTGATGTCACTCATGGGCGAAGAGTAGTCGGCCCACCTGTGATCAGATTCGAGCCGAGGAACCGCTGGTCAGGTCGGATGGCGCAGCGGTTCGAACATCTTCACGACGAGGTCGAACAGCTCGGGAGGGGCTTTGGCCGGCGCCCCGCAATCGAACGGCGGCTCCGGGTCGTACTCGATGGCCAACTGCACCGCACGTGCCATGTCGGCACCGGCGAGTTCGGCCACCAGCGTCAAACCCATGTCGATTCCGGCCGAAACACCCGCTGCGGTGATCACCTTACCGACCCGCACGACGCGCGTGGATGTCGGCTTGGCACCGAGTGCCTCGAGTCGTGCGTAGGACGCCCAATGAGTCGTGGCCTCCACCCCGTCGAGCACACCAGCCTGAGCGAGGAACAGTGCGCCGGTGCACACGCTCGTCGTCCAGGCCGTGGTGGGGTGAACTTTCTTGATGAACTTCACGACCGGATCGTCATCGTCGAGGTTCGCATCACCGAATCCGCCCGGCACGACCACCACATCGAGATGATGGACATCGGCGAATCGCCGTGCGGCGTGCATGGTCAAACGACCCGTGTGATCGGTCACCGGGCCGATCTCGGCCGCGATGAACGAAACGTCCAGACCCGGAACATCGACCAAGGCTTGAAACGGTCCGACGATGTCGAGCGCGGTGAAACGCGGGTAGAGGACGAGGCCGACAGTTGTCATGTCCGAAACGTTAAAGGCTCGCATCTCGACTTGGCGCTCCGAGGAACGCGCAACTGACGTTCCGGGACCTTGTCAGTCGTTGAAATGGTGGATCGGCCACCTCACGCTGTGAGGGAGGTCTCGGTGGCCGGTCGCGACGGAGGGGCCCAGTCACCGACGGCCGCTCCCACCGAGTGGTCGACGAGACCCATCCCCAAATTGACGTGCATCAGGACCTACATTTGAACATGGCACTCGAGAAAAAGGAGAAAACATGTTGAGAAAACTGAAGTCCTGGGGGTTCAGTGCGAACTTGTCGTACGCGCTCGGATTCCTGTCGGTCATCGGAAGCATCGTGGTGTGGTTCACCCAAGGTGGCACGGACGCCGGGGAAGCTGGTGCCGCGGGCGAACGCTTCGGCATCTTCGTCGGTCTCTGGGCACCGACCTTCATGGCGATCGGCAACGGCATCGACAATCTGCCCGACGACAAGTGACTCCCCGCGGTGCAGGGCCGCATCTGTCTCGTCAGAGCCGCAGCAGACTCAGGACGAACACCGCCACCGACACCGCAAGGACCATGACGGGAGCAACGAAGCGTTGGTACTTGGTCACTCCCGTAGTCAAGCAGAAACGTCGGGGTTTGTCTTGCCTTCTGGTCGACGCAATGTCGATGTCGTGGCTCTCCCCCGCGTGCGCGGAACACCCGGAGAACTCGACCGAAATCCCCTCGGTCGGCTCGTTGGGGTAGTCTTTGGCCATCGAATACCAAATCAGCGAACTCACTCCCCGTGACGTCGGGGCGGCCGTGCGGTTGCTCGAGGAACTCAGCTCGGTCCCTGACAGCGCGCCCGTAGAAATCGCCCAGTTCATCGCCGATGTCAACGAGGGTTCCGTTGTCGTGGTCGCGCATGCGCGCGGTGCGCTGGTCGGCCTAGTCGGTGCACGCGTCGCCGGGGACCGGGCGTGGACCCAGTTGGTTGCGATCCACCCGGAGTGGCGGAACTTGGGAATCGGCTCGGCACTCTCGGCGGGACTCGAGAACCGGCTCCTGCACCTCGGTGTTCGGCGGGTGTCCGCGCTCATGGGCCCCGGGCAAGTTGGTGAGCGGGCCCTGCTGAACAGAGGATTCACTCCCGTCGAGGGCCTGAGGTTGTACGAGAAGCGCCTCTCGATGGAGCCGAGTGAGATTCGCATCATCGACAAATGGGGAGGGCAGGTGCTCGACGGTGATCTCTGGGAGCAACTCTCGGGGATGGCTCGGGAGCGTGATCTGGTCGACCAACGAATCGTCGCCCCCTTGTCCAATCCGACCCTCGCGTCGACCGTCGGTTTACGTCTCCCCAGTGCGGTGCTCATGTTCGGTCCTCCGGGAACCGGCAAGACGACTTTCGCCAAAGCACTCGCCAGTCGACTGGGTTGGCCCTTCGTCGAATTGTTGCCGTCGAAACTCGCGAGCGGTGATGGATCTCTGGCGAATGAATTGCGGGAGTCTCTTTCCGAACTCGGCACGCTCGAACATGTGGTCATCTTCATCGACGAGTTCGACGAAATCGCCCCGGCCCGTGAGACCCGACCGGCAGCGGCCGGGGTCGTGAACGAACTTCTGAAGTCCATTCCCGACCTGCGTCAACGACCTGGAAAACTCCTGATCTGTGCGACGAATTTCGTGGAGGCGATCGACCCCGCAGTTTTACGACCGGGGAGATTCGATTTCCTGATCGGAATCGGCCCCCCGGATCGGGGTGCCCTGAACACCCTCTGGGCCCGCGCTTTGAGTTTCATGAACTTCGACGGAGAGGCCCCCACTTTGGAGTTGGCCGCCCGGTGCGTGGGTTTCACACCCGGCGATGTCGACCTGGCGGCGCAACGCGCCGCGGCATCGGCTTTCTCCCGGGCTCAGGTCGACGGTCAGACCCCGGTCGTCACGACCGACGACGTCATCATGGCCATCGACCGAACCAAACCCTCGATCACCGCGGAGATGCTGAACTCGTTCAACTCCGAGGTCGCCGTCTTCGAACGAATCTGAATCGACACGGTCCGGCTTCGCTGACCGTGTGCGGTCAGGTTCTCGGATAGCGGGAGCCGTCGGGGAAGTTGCCGTACAGCGGTCGGTCACCATTCGTCATCGAATCGACGAGCAAGTCGCCCCCGACGAAAGCACCCTTCCACGAGCCTCCACGACCTCCGAAGACTTCATCCCGGTCACCTCGCGAACGGGGTTTGTTGATACCAATCTTGAAGGCGAGGAGTTCCTCAGAAGTTCGCTCGGCAAAATCCGGATCGTCGGTAGCAACCGAGGCGACGAGGGCGCCGTTCGACACGTTCATCGCACTGTTGAACTCCGCCTCGGTGTCGACCAAGACGATGGAGTCGAGGGGGCCAAAAGGCTCGGCGTGGTGCAGTGACCACGCCGAGGGCGGCTCCAGCACACACGCCGGAGCGGTGTAAGCCGACGTGTTCTGACCGGGAACGAAACGACCGAGTGACAGGTCGGCATGAAGCAAAGGAATTCCGCCCGTGCTGATTGCCTCGTCGAATTGCGCCGCGAGACTCTCGGCTTTTCGTTGCTGGATCACCGGACCGAAATCGAGGTCGGGCAGGGCGTCCTCGTCGTTTGCCACCGCACACGGATGGCCGAAACGGAGTGACTCGACCACCGGGAAATACATTTCCAGGAACTCCGGTAGCAGGCGTCTTTGTACGACGTAGCGCGGATACGCCGTGCACCGTTGCTTGGCGTAGGCAAAACCCTTCCTGAGATGACCAGCCAGATCGTCCCACTGCGAGAAGTTCCAGACCCCCCAAGCGTTCAGACCCTCTTGTTCCAACACGTGTCGCTTGCGAAGGTCGGCGAGGCGCGTCGCGACCTTGCGCCCGTTGGTGCGTCCACCGACGAACACCAATGCTCCGAGTTCCGGCGAACTGATCAGGGCGTCACTCAGTTCGGATCCACTTCCCGACACGAGAGTCACGGGAAGACCGGCGCGGGCCATCATCGCGTGCGCGAGTGTGAGGGCATGGAAGCCGCCCTGCGTCGGTGTCTTGGCCACGACTGCGTTTCCGGCCAGCAGCTGCACCAACTCTGCGTGGACGAGGACGCTGAGGGGATAATTCCAGGAGGCGATGTTGGACACCGGACCATCGAGCGGGACCCGGTCGGCGAGTTGTCGCTCGATCTGAGTGAGATACCACTCGACGCCGTCCAGGCAACGGTCGACATCATCGCCGGCGAGTTTCCATGGTTTACCGATCTCCCACATCAACAGACCAGCGATCGTGTCCCGTTGCTCACGCAGCAGAGCCACCGACTTTTTCACGCGCGACATTCGCTCGTCGAGTCCCACTTTCGACCATTCTTTGTCTTGTTTCACGGCCAGGGCCATCGCGTGCTGCGCCTCGTCGGCCGTGATCGCGGGTGCTCCGACGATCTCCGAGCCGTCGACCGGAACCGTGTGAGAGCCGACGGTTCCACCTCGGACCCACTCCCCTCCGATCAGGTTCCTGAGGGACTGTGCGTCGAAGGCTTCGGGTGCCGCCGAACGAGCCCGGGCGAAGAAATCCGACCACGCTGATCCCGGTTTGACGTGAAGCACCACGACTCCAACCATAGGACCGGCGGACCAATTCTCACGAACCTGAATGACGTGTCCCAAAAATGGGACCGAACATCGGAGGGGATTTGGGGTTGGCCCCTGGGGCGCGACGACGTGTTCTCGGGAAAGGCCGTGCCGCGGGTCGCCTCCGAGTCGGGATTGATCGACCAGCATCTCCCCGTCTCACCACGGAGATCGCCGCGGACCCGGGGAGACTCATCGACGGCCTCCCGGGTCGGGAGTTTGGCTACAGGCAAGAACGCGCGAACACGATGGCTTGTTCGACCACTTCTGGCGGTACGACTCGTTCGGGTGGAGAAACGACTCGGGTGAGCGGATTCACCTGAAAACTTCCGTGACGGCTCTTCACCAAGACCTCACCATCGAGGAGGAGCATCAACTCGAAGGCGATCTGTCCATGACAGTCGATGATCGATGCTTTCGAGAGATACTTGTCAAGATCCATTGACCGGAATACCTCGCAGGTTGCAACGATTCTCCACCTCTTCGGATGCCGACGACGGCACGAAACGGCGGGCCTCCAGGATCGGGGGGAGGTCTCCGACGGCGCCGCGTCGGACGTAGGCACGCAGGGCCTCTTGAGCCGCGTCGTCGACCAAATCACCGAGCCACACCTTGCCCCGATCGTGCGTGCGCAGAACGACGACATTGGAATGTGCACAGGCATCGAGACACTTCACACGGTGCAGATTCCCGCCGGCCTCGGCAACCGCCTCTCGAAGTTCGATTTCCTGTCGGTGATGATCGAAATCCGGATGCTTCCTGTCCGTGCCGCAGCAACAGTCACGACACAAAAGCAGGGAGAGGCGGGTCGATTTCTGAGGCCGATGATCGCGGGTCACGGCCGCCCCCCGGCAGCATCTTGGAAATCCAAGGCGACGACCTCACCGAGGGCCGTCCCGCAGACCATCCGGAGAACTGACGGCGACCACGCCATCGCGCTCAGCGAGCGATAGGTGTGGTGACTGTGAAACATGGAGCTGCCCGTCTTCACGGGGCGCCACAAGCACACCGAGCCGTCGGTGGAGGCTGATCCGAGGACGGTGTCGTCCATCGGTGAGTAGCCGAGCCCGACGATCCGAGCCGAGTGGCCCACCATGCCGATCGGCTTGCTTCCCTTGGGACCCTTGCCCGAGAAATCCCATTCGGAAATCTCGTTCATCGCGGCGTTGGCCAAACGGAGGGAGTTCCGATTCCACGCGATGAGCGAGACCTTGGTGGCGAAACCCGTCATCTGAAGTTCGGACCCGTTGGCCACCTTCCAGACGTGCAGGGACGCGTCCTGATTTCCCGTCACCACCCATTTCCCGTCGGACGACGCCGCGACGACCAACGGCGCCCCCTTCCACGGGAAAGTCTTCACTGGCTTCGGAGATCCCTGCAGGATCGCCACACCGCCGTAGTGGCCGGCGAAGAGTCGGCGACCATCCCCGCTCCAAGCCACGCACTCGACCGTCGCCGCGAATTCGTCGTACTGCACCACCTTGGTTTCGTTCGGAGAGAGACGAACCACACGCCGTCCGACACCGGCTGCCACCTCGTCGCCGTCCGCCCTCCAGGCCAAATCGGTCGCCCACCCTTTGTGCCGGGCCTCGGCAACCAATGACCCAGTTCGATCCCAGATTCTCAGGGCTCCGTCGATTCCGCAGCTCGCCACGAACTGGCCCGAAGGACTCCACTTCGCCCGCACGACATCACCATCGTGCGCTTCGATGGTCCGAACGTCTCCTTCGACATCGACGATGCAGACGTGACCGGACACCGACCCCGCAACGGTGCACAGACCATCAGGTGACACGTCGACGCCGTTGACGTAGTCGGGAAGAACCGCCAGTACTCTCTCGGTCACCGAGACCGATGTCGTCAACGAACCAGACACTTACGAAACCTCTGTGTAATGTCGTCGCGGTCAAGATTACGTCCGATGAAGATCATCTTGTTCACACGGTCCTCGTCCTCACCCCAGGCTCGATCAGGCTGACCGTCGAACAACATGTGCACACCCTGGAACACGAAACGATTGTCGGAGCCCGACACATTGAGGACTCCCTTCATTCGAAAGATGTCGACTCCTTTTTCGCCGAGGAGCCACCCGAGCCAGTCGTTGATCTTGGCAACATCGACTTCTCCGGTTTCCTCGATGCCTACCGAGGTGATCGACTGATCATGGATGTGTTCGGAGTCCTCGAGGAATGTCGGCTCCACTTCGAGCACCCGTTGAAGGTCGAATGCGCCCACATTCAGAACCCAGTCGAGGTCGACTTTGCTCATGTGGGTGCGCACGAGAGAAGCCGACGCGTTGATCGACCGAAGGTGGCCCTCGACCTCGACAAGGTCCTCCTCGGAGACCAGATCGGTCTTATTCACGAGAATGCGGTCGGCGAAAGCGATCTGCTCGAGAGCTTCGTTTTCCACTCCCTCGGCCTTTTCCTCGAAGAGGTGCAGAGAGAGGTGTTTGGCATCGACCACGGTGACGATCGCGTCGAGGCGCAATTGAGCGCGGATTTCATCGTCGACGAAAAAGGTTTGGGCCACGGGCGCGGGGTCGGCCAGACCGGTGGTCTCCACGAGGATGTAATCGAATTTGTCTCGGCGCTTCATGAGGGTGCCGAGGATACGAATGAGGTCACCTCGAACGGTGCAACAGATGCAGCCGTTGTTCATTTCGAAGATTTCCTCTTCGGCGTCGATAATCAAGGCGTCATCGACACCCACCTCGCCGAACTCGTTCTCGATCACCGCGATCCGCTTCCCGTGGTTTTCGCTCAGGATGTAGTTGACGAGCGTGGTCTTGCCACTGCCCAAGAAGCCGGTCACCACCGTGACGGGTACTTTGTTACGGGTCGTAGACATCGCAACCTCCGAGGTTTTTTCTTTTTTTGAGAATTACTCTCATTATCTGGTAACCTAGCAGTCATGATCCACCAAGCCAAAACTCCCTGGTCCTTGTTCCCCCTCATCGGCGCTCTTTTGCTCGCCTCGTGCTCGTCCTCGTCGACCTCCGACGGTGACGCTTCGACCGACGGCGCGAAGTTGTCGGTGGCCGCAGCCTTTTATCCGATCGAGGAGATCGTGCGAGCCGTGTCCGGCGGTGCGGTCGACGTGCTCGGCCTCACCCCGCCGGGAGAAGGCGCCCACGACCTCGAACTGACCGCCAGTCAGGTGACCAGTCTGGAAGCGGTCGACATCATTTTCTACATCGGTGATGGATTCCAACCGGGGGTCGAAAAGGTGCTCTCCTCCTTGCCGTCGTCGGTCAAGAAGGTGGACCTGCTTCAGGACCTCAGCGTGCTCGACATCGTCCCCCAGTTGGAGGGCACCGAAGGTGAAACCGACGGCGAAGTTCTCGCCTCGGGCAAGGATCCCCATGTCTGGCTCGATCCGGCCAACATGGCGACGATGACACGCTCGATCGCCGCCGTCCTCTCCTCGGCCGAAGAACTCGATGCCGACACGATCTCGGCGGCGGCCGACGCCTACGTGGCCGAACTGGAGATTCTCGGAACCGAGTTCGATACTGGCCTCGCCAACTGTGAGAGCCGCGTCCTGGTCACGTCACACCGCGCATTCGAATACCTCGCCCAGCGGGCCAATCTTCAACAGGTCGCGATTGCCGGGGTGAACCCCGAAGAAGAGCCGTCGGCCAAATCCCTCGAGGCCATCGCCGAATTCGCGGCCGCCAACAACGTTTCGACGATCTTCTTCGAGACCCTGTTGCCCGCCGACCTGGCGAATACGATCGCGGACGAGATCGGTGCCACGAGCGATCTCCTCGACCCTATCGAGGGCTTCAGCCAAGAAGACCTCGATGCCGGGGCCTCCTACCTCGTGGCGCAGCGTGCCAATCTGGAGCGACTGCGTGAAGGATTGAAGTGCTCCTGAATGGACTGACTCTTGGACTCTCACACCGCTCCCGTTCTGTCCGTCGCTCACCTCGGCGTCTCGTACGGGTCCATCCGAGCATTACACGACATCAACTTCGACATCGGGGTGGGTGAGGTCGTCGCTCTCGTCGGAGCCAATGGTGCCGGGAAGTCGAGCCTCTTGAAAGCTCTCGCGGGCCAGATTCGACACACCGGTGATGTCATCATCGGCGGCCGTCACTGTCACCACCTCGAGCGTCATGTCGTCGGATACATACCCCAGGTCTCGTCGGCCAACTACTCGTTCCCCATCCGGGTCCGCGACGTCGTCCTGAGCGGCCGTCGTCGTTTCGGTCGGATGGGGCTCAGCCCCAAGCGCATCGACGTGGCAGCCGTCGAGTCCTGTCTCGAACAGGTGGGCCTGGTCGACCTGGCCGACCGACCGCTGTCGAACTTGTCCGGAGGTCAACAGCAGCGGGTCATGTTGGCCCGCGCCCTGGCTCAGGAGACGGACATTTTGCTCCTCGATGAGGCTGCCTCTGGCGTCGATGAGCGACGCGCGGACGCGTTGATCGACACCTTCGACATGCTGGCCGAGCGGGGAAAGTCGGTCCTGATCTCCAGTCACAACGTGGCATTCGTCAAGCGGCGCTTCAAACGTTGTATCGGAATCAACACCTCTCTTCTCACCGATGGAGATCCAAGTGAGGTTCTCGATGCCGACACCCTCAGCAATCTCCTGAGCAAATGATCGATTTCCTTTTCGACCCGTTCGCCTCCAGTTTCTCGCAACGCGCCGCCTTGGTTTGCCTTCTCGTCGCCGTATTGGCTCCGTCGATAGGGGTCTGGGTCATCCACCGTCAACTTTCGTACATGGCCGACGCGATGGCACACTCGACCCTCGTGGGAGTCGCATTGGCCTTCGCGTGGTTCGGACGGGGGGCGATTCTGCTCGGTGCGCTCGGCGCCGGGCTGACGGTCACTTTGATCATCGCCTTTTTCACCCAAAGGTCGACCCTGCCACGTGACGCCGTTATCGCCGTCGTCGCTTCGGGTTTCTTCGCGTCCGGAATCATCACCCTGAGCCGCGTCGACACCAGTATCTCGCTCAATCATTTGCTGTTCGGTCAATTGCTCACGGTCACGTCGACCGACCTGAAAATCATTTTGGTTCTCGTTTTGATCGTACTCGCTTACGTCGCGAGCAACTTTCGCGATCTGACCTTCGGCACCCTCGATCCGTTGCACGCCCGACAGGTTGGTATCGCCGTCGCCCGTCAGACCAGTGTGATCTTGGTCCTCATTGCGATGAGCGTCGTGGTCTGCATCAGCGCGATTGGCATCGTACTGACCGTCTCATTGTTGATCGGCCCCGCGCTCTCCGCGCGTCTCATCACGTCGACGATCGTGCAACAGGTTCTGGTGGGAAACGGACTGGCTTGCTTCCAGGTGTTCACCGGCTTCGTGGTGTCGTATCATCTCGACATCTCGCCCGGGCCCACCATCGCCGTCCTCGGCACGATCTTGTTCTTGCTGATCTACGTGGCGGCTTCACTCGTGCGCGCCGATCTGCGTATCACGCGTCATGCCCGTCATTAGGCGGTCCGATTCTCGGGCCCGGCGGGGGTAGGCCTCGGTCGTGGAACCTCGAACATCGTCGACCATCGCGCTGATCGGGATCGTCACGGTGTCCGACCGGGCAAGTCGTGGCGAGTACGACGACCGTGGCGGCCCGGCGATCGAGCGGTTCCTCGAAACGCATCTGTCGTCACAGTGGTCGGCGATTCGGCGACTCGTACCCGACGAGGCACCGGAGATCGAGGCCTGCTTGCAGCAACTCTGCGACGTGGACGGATGCTGTCTCGTGGTGACGACCGGTGGGACCGGGCCGGCCGCCCGCGACGTGACGCCGGAGGCGACCGAGGCGGTAGCTGACAAGGTGCTGCCAGGCTTCGGCGAGCTGATGCGACAGGTGTCGCTCGCCGTGGTGCCGACGGCGATCCTGTCCCGACAGACCGCCGTCGTCCGTGGCAGCTCGTTGATCGTCAACCTGCCGGGGAAGCCGTCGGCGATCGACGACTGCCTCCGCGCCGTGTTGCCCGCGATCCCCTACTGCATCGACCTGATCGGCGGGCCGCGCCTCGAGACCTGCGGCGGAATCACTGCGTTTCGTCCGGGTGGCTCGGCGTGACAGAGACCGACGGCCTCGTGGGTCTCGGCCCGGCGGTGTGGACCATCGATGCCGGCGACACCATCGCCGACCTCGTCTGGTCGCCAACGGACAATCGTCTGGCGCTCGGTTGCTCGGGCGGTGACGTGATCGTGCTCGACGAGGCTGGGCTGGTTATCGATCGCCGGCTCCGACACCCGTCGGGAACGTCGTGTGTCGCGTGGTTCGGCGGCGACGTCGCCAGCGGTGGGGTCGACGGTTGGGTCGAGGTCGGCGGTCATCGTGAACGACTCGATGGCTGGGTGAGCGCGCTCGCTCCGAGCGACACCGGGCTTGGCGTCGCGCACGGACGACAGATCTCGATCCTCGGCGGCCCCACCAGCGAGCGGCTACCGGCCTCCGTCACACAGATCCGCTGGACCACAGGCCCCGGCGAGACCAACCGCCTGATCGCCTGCGGACACGGGTACGTCAGCGAGTTCGACACGACGCTGCAACACCGCGACGACGTGAACCTGCTGTGGGGTGGGTCCGTCGAACAGGTCGACTGGTCACCCGACGGGCGCTGGGCCGCCGCAAGCACGCGGGGCACGACAAACTACTTGTGGCCTCGCCCCACCGACTCCGTTGGCGGAGTGGTCGACCCGCAGGCCCACGTCCTCGTGCTGCCGTGCCCGGCAAGCGACGGACGACTCGTCCGGTTCGATCCCACCAACCGCTACCTCGGAATCGCGACCAGTGGAGGGCTCGCCGTGTTCGACCTCGACGAGGTCGACTCGATTGCCGGACCCTCGGGTCGACTGCTCCCGCTGTTCTGTCGCGTCCACGCATTCTCGTGGTGGCCACAGGCTCCCGTCGCCGTGCTCGGCGTCGCGACCGACTCCGATGGTGGCGGTCTGCTGGTCGTGCGATGCGACGAACAGGCAGCACCAGTCGGCGTCTTCGACCTCGGATCACCGGTCACGGGTCTGGCATGGTCCGGCGACTCCGCGTTCCTCGCCGCCGCATGCGCCGACGGCACCGTGCACACCATGTGTCGCGTCGAGGACTGGGACTGGCGCATCAACAGCGAGGGTTGGGACACCACGGACCAATTGTGACGGGTTCGTTCCCCGCCCATTCGCCGGTCACCGAGCCGTCGCCACTTCGGGTGCCGACGAGACCAGGGTGAAAAGAGCGATCCCGTCACCGGGTGCGACAGGGATAGGCGGGTGGTGTTGCTCGGCTTGGCGAACCGTCCCTCAGCGGCCGAGGTAGGCGAACCACTCCTCCTCGGGCCAATGCGACCGCAATTCCGCGGTGATGAAATCGCTCGTCCATCTCACCATCTCGATGAAAGAAAAATCTGCCGACATCACCTCGGTGAACGCCATCCCCTCGAGCAAGAGGGCCGCATCGTCGATGCCGAGTTCGACCGCCTCACCGGGGGTCACTCCGGCCAAGCGCATCTGCAGTTCGAACACCGCCTCGTTGTTCCATCGTGAAACCATGTTGCCCTGCATCAGTTGATCGGTCATGATTTCGAGAATCTCGAAAAGCGCTGACACGGCCTCCGGTTCGAAAACGATGCTACGTGGATTGATCATTCTGTGCCCCCGGTGTGAATCGAACACACGACCTGCGGTTTAGGAAACCGTTGCTCTATCCACTGAGCTACGGAGGCGGGGATGGTGCGAAATGTGGTGCGAAATTCGCCGACACATTTCACGTCTCCAAATAGAGGTTACTGAAGTGTGCTCAGAGTCGAAAGGCTACGCCAGCCTTCCCGCGAGCACCAACGCTGGACCTGACCGAAATCGTCGGATCTGCGACGATTCAACTATGACTCCACGAGTAGACCAGTCAGCAGTCAACTCTGCGACCCCGTCTTCTTTAGGTATCGCGTCTGGCACAGCCCACGTGTGCAAGAGCACCACCAATACGCCACCAGGAACGAGAACACGAACACACTCATCAAGTCCCACTGAACGGTCACTCCACAGTTGGATGTTGTTCACACTGACAGCAGCATCTTGCGAATGATCTGGCAATGGAATTGACTCTGCCGCTGCCCGCTCAACTTTCGTGAGGTGTTCTACTCGCACACGGCGACACCGAGTACGGGTACGTTCAACCATCACTTCTGACGGGTCAAGACCAATCACCATTCCGTTAGATGCGCGACAAGCAGCTGCGACTACTCCGACACCTGGTCCGCAACCGATCATCAAAACTTTGGCGTCAGGTCTCGGATTAACTAAATCGACTGCTGCATTCTCCATGTCCGCATTGCCAGTAGCCATCACTGTCGCCATGATCCGGCCGCCCCAGCCATCCCACGGCAATATTCGATTCAAGATGTCCACCACAGAATCGTGCCACGCCCGCGTTCCAAAAAACAGCGTCTCGCGTTCCAGACATTTACTGAAACCCCAGCCAGTACCCCATCAACATTGGAGTTCGGAATTACGCACCAGCCTCACGGAGGCGATCTGTGTTGGCGAGACTACCTGAGCTCCGAATGGAGCCATCTGACCGAGAATCGACAGCTGAACGGATTTTTCCTCGAAAAAAGTGTTGGATTCGGCTGCCTTGCGTATCTATAGGGCATGAGAAACAACATCACAAACCCAGTCCGTCGGATCCTCGCCACTGTTGTGGTGGGCACAGCTGCCGCGCTTGCGCTTGCAGTCGCCCCAATCCAGGTGTCGGCCCAGCCTTTTGTCCAGCCCGCGAGCTTTATCACGGGTCGACTCGTCGACGCGTCAACCCATCAGCCGCTGGCAGGGGTGCGGGTCGCGAGCTACTCATACGACGATGATTCGACCGCGTCGGCGATCAGCGATGCGAACGGACGGTTCGTGCTCGCTCGAGTCAGCGGGGAGGAATTCGCGATCCAAGTCAGATCAAGCGCACGCCATTGTGGTGGCTTCGTGAAGGTGCTGGGGCGCGCCGCCGGTGCACCACTCAATGCAATCGTCACCACCCGAGATAATTCGAACACGTTCATGCCGGGTCACAAGGGCACGATCGGCGTCTTCCGCTTCGGTTCGCGCCACTGCGGGTGAGTGGACGTGCAGTACGAGACCACCCAGCCAAACGGTCGTCGAAACCAATAGCAGCTTGAGGCGACGTCGGGAATCGAAGGCGAATCAGAAGCCCCCTACCCCAACCTCACCTATTTGCCCGCATGCTCAGTGGGTTCGCGGGTAGTCCTAGGCGATCAGTCCTGCGTCCCCACTTTTGGCCGCTCAACCCGCCGTACCAAATCCTTGCCAACCCTCCGCGTTGGTTCTGGTGGGGTCTGCATAGACGAGATTGGCGTTGGTGAGGCACGACTGCCGATGGGCCCACCCTCCGCAGGTCTTGCTGAACGAGCCGCCAAAGTGATGGCGAATCTCATCGCCCCACGACAAGCAGCGCGCTGACGATCCCTAGTCGGCGAAGAAGAGTGCGCCGAGCATCACCATGGTGGCATCGGTCCATTGTTCGAGTTCGTCGGCCGGCAGATCGTTGTCGAAGGCAACGATGAGGCGTCCGAAGGTGAGCGCAGAGATGAAGTTGGCGAGCATGCGAGACGAATAGTTCTGCTTTGCAAATCCGCGAACTCGTGCCAGGTCGAGACTGCGAGCGAGATCCTTCATCATCTCGCCGTGCAATAGCGTCACCTTGGCTCGCAACTCGGGTCGTGCAATCGTTCCCGACAACACTGCTGCACGATGCAAACGTTCGGTGGTTCGTCGTAGGTCGGCTACGTAACGCGTGAGTTGTCGAAAGCGCTCTATGACTTCCTTGCGTGACTGCGAGGTGCGAACGATTTCGTCGATGACGCCGATGGTCTCCCGGTAATGACGCTCGTAGAGCACCATCAGCCCTGCAGCCACCAAGCCGTCACGACCGCCGTACTTGCCGTAGAGGGAGCTCTTGGAGACACCCGTTGCGCGCTGCAAGTCCTCGATGCGCAGTCCGCTCTCGCCGTGGGTAGCGAGGAGGTTGGCCGTCAATGCTTCGATTGCCGCAAAGTCAGGAGTCGTGCGCGGGCGACGTTTTTGTTGAGGCACCGGGTCTCAGCCTATGGAATCGGGCTTCAGCCGATGAAAAAAGAGCGTTTTCACTGCTTAGACGCGCGGGGTCCGTTGCGATAGCATCCTCCAGTAAATAAGGACTATTTTCCAAATCTGTCGGAATTCAGTTTTGGGCTGTAGGCCCTGAAATAGGACCAAGTTTCCACCACCCGGTGGGGAGGTCTGCAACGAGTCTCGGGCTGGAGGACTTGTCGATGACATCGCGGAGGACTGCGCGTCGCGTGCGGGTCGTCGCGCCCGCGATTGGGATCTTCCTCGTCGCAATGCCCGTCATCACATTCCTTTCTCTCGTGTTCTCTCGGGGAGAGGATGCAAAGGCGAGCGTCACCTCGACGACGTATAACTGGACCGGCAGTTCTAAGTCGTGGACCGTTCCATCTGGCGTCTCGCTGATCACCGTCGTTGCTTACGGAGGAGCCGGCGGTACGGGTGGTAACGACAATTCTTCCGGCGGGGCAGGAGGTAACTGGGGCCGTGCGGGTGGAACGATTTCCGTTATTCCTGGAGATGTCATAAAGGTGTTCATCGGCGGATCGGGAGGCAATGGTTGGGGTTGTGCCAGAAACACGGGCGCGGGCTCGGGCGGAGGCAGCGAGTATTCAGGCATGGGAGGTGGCACCGGAGGTGCCGCAGGCTGGGATGGATGTTCCGGTGGTGGCGGTGGTGGCGGTGGTGCGACTGTTGTGACGAAGAACGACGTCTGGATGTTCGTCGCGGGCGGTGCTGGCGGTGGTGCTGGTGACAGCAATCAAGCCGCCGGTACGGACCATCCGGGTACGAGTGGTGCGACTATCGCGGGCAATCAAGGTGGTGCCGGAGCACATGGAAGCTCATGTTCGAACTCCGACGACGGTGGCGGTGGCGGTGGCGGCGGTGGCGGCTACGCAGGCGGCCTAGGTGGAGTGATTTCCAACGCCTATACCAATGCGTGGGAGTGCCAAGGGTATGGCGGCCATCGAGGCACCAACTATGTAGTTGCTAGCGCGACGGCCACGACCGATACGACCGCAGCGACAAACAACAGCCAAGTCACAATCTCCTACTCACAGGTGATCGCGCCGAACACTCCCGACTTGGACGCCTCAAGTGATTCAGGAGCTTCGTCAACCGACAACATCACCTCCGATTCCACGCCGACGATCTCCGTTTCAGGACTCTCTGCTGGTGCCACGGGCACTGTGACTGCGACCAAGGCTGGCTCGAGCAACGTCACTTGTGCGCTCTCTTCCGGGTCGTGCACCCTGGACACCTTGGCAGAAGGCACGTGGTCGATTACCGCAACCCAAACGTTGAGTGGAACAACCAGCGGATCGTCCACTGCGCTGTCAATCACCGTCGACCTCTTCGGCGTCACCGTTGGGCGCACGTCGTTCACCGGCAACAGTTCTTCGATCGCGGGCACGACGACGGGTACGAAGTACATCGTCGAGTCGATCACCACGACAGGTTCGACGTCGTGGACTGCACCTCCAGGTGTCACGAGCGTTGACTATCTCGTTGTCGGTGGTGGTGCTTCGGGAACACGAGGTTATTGCAGCTATACCTGGGGCCATGGAGGCGGCGGCGGTGGTGTAAGCACAGGAACGTTGCCGGTCGAGCCCGGCACCACTTACACGTTGACCGTCGGAAGTGGGGGAGCAGCAAAGACGGTTGCCTGCAACAGTGACCAAAATACGGGAAATTCGGGCAATCTATCACGCATCGCGAGAGATGCTACGACACTTGTTGAGGCGACAGGTGGTAGTCCGGGTAATCCGATGGTGACCACGGCGGACAATGGGGGAACTTCGGGAACTGGTACGAGTCCCGGTGTCGCAAATTTTTATGAAGGTGGCGACGGTGGTGGAAACGGGGTCGCTGGTTGTGGAGAGCCCTACCGCTGTGGTGCCGGCGGCGGTGGTGGTGCCGGGGGTGCTGGAAGCGGTCTAAACGGCGGTCGAGGCGTCATTTCTGCGATCACGGGCTCTTCGGTGATGTACGGCGCTGGAGGAGCTGGCAAGAACAACAACGCATTCGGCTCGTATTACACGACTGCGGGAACGCAGACCACCCCAGCATCGGGAGTGACAGGACCAGCAAACTCTGGTCAAGGTGGAACCGATGGCGGGGGCGCCAACACGGGGTACACGGGCGGTGGATCAGGGATCGTGGTCGTGCGATACGCGCTGCCTGCGGTTACGGAACCGAACCTTGCCGACGCTTCCGATAACGGATCGTCGCCCTCTGACAATCTCACGTCGCTTACAACTCTCACGTTCTCGGGATCGGCTCCGGCTGGCGCTGTCGTCCAACTTTCAACGGCTGCGCAAGGAACGAGCCCGTCAAGCGGAACATGGACCGACACCGGCTCGTCATGCACGGCGAGTGCGACGACTGGTGAGTGGACTTGCACGACCAGCGCGCTGTCAGCCGGGAAGTACTCGGTGCGAGCAATTGCCACTACCGATCTAGACGGAGCGACAGACAGGCAAATCTCGGCAACCGCGCTCTCGGTGAATGTGTCGGGCACGGCGACGAAACTTGCGATCGCTACGCAGCCTCTTGGCGCCACAGCCGGATCACCGTTGTCGACCCCGCCTGTCGTTCGAGTACTCGACGCCAATGATCTGCTGGTGGAGTCGTCAACGACAGCAATCACGGCAACTGCTTCCGGAGGCACTCTTGGTGGCACCACCACCGTAAGCGCCGTTGCGGGTGTCGCTACGTTCACCGATCTCACATTCGCAGGTATCGCAGGCACCAACTACACGCTGTCATTCGCCCCGCCCAGCGGGCTAACGACAGCAGTGTCGAGCAACTTCACGGTGACTGTCGGTACTGCAACCCAACTCGTGCTCACCACGAATGCCAGCGGGGCCACCTATGGAAACGCCTTCACCACCCAGCCCGTGGTGGAGATACGTGACGCAGGTGGCAACAAGGTCACCACCGCCACCGACACGGTGACGGCGACCTTGTCTTCTGGCACCGTGGTGGGCACGGGTAACTCCGTGGCAGTCGCTGGAGTTGCAACATTCAGTGGGCTTGGCATCACGGGAACACCTGGAACGTTCACGATCACGTACTCGTCGGGATCACTGGCCTCGGCATCGCAGGAGATCTCCGTCGATAAAGCTGCGCAGACGGTGACGTTCGCCGATCCGACCGATCGAGCGTGGTCCGCATCGTCGTTTGCGGTGTCGCCAAGTTCGACCTCGCTACTGACGGTGTCTCTCGCATCGTCAGACACCAACATCTGCACCGTGAGCGGCTTCAACATCACGATGGTGACGGTTGGAACGTGCACGTTGACGGCGTCGCAGGCCGGCAACGACAACTATCTCGCAGCCACGCAAGTGGAGCAGAGCTTCGAGATCTCTCAGGCAAGCCAGACGATCACTTTCGCCGATCCGGACGATCGCGCATGGTCGGCGACGCCATTCAGACTTTCGCCGACGGCGTCATCTTCGTTGACGGTTACCCTGACTTCTTCGACGACCCTGGTCTGCACGGTGTCGGGTTTTGATGTCACCATGTTGAAGGCGGGAACCTGCACGCTCGTGGCAGCTCAGTCGGGCGATACCAAGTACTTAGCTGCAACGACTGTCACTCAGAGTTTCGAGATCGCCAAGATCGCTCAGGCGTCGTTGACCGTGACGACGACATCGGTTGACTATG
>Ga0194124_10001418_pt1 | contig 30255 bp, 18 predicted proteins | sample TA2KigCas0mmetaG_FD_148605 | JGI IMG/M metagenome (GOLD analysis project Ga0194124, IMG submission 148605) | Freshwater microbial communities from Lake Tanganyika, Tanzania - TA2015031 Kigoma Deep Cast 0m | ecosystem: Environmental > Aquatic > Freshwater > Lake | place: Tanzania: Lake...
TTGCTGTAGAGCCTCGCATCGTCATCGGTTCTTGAGGCATGGGTGTCGTTGCTGCGTGGCTTGCCCTTGAAGTCGTCTCCATCCGGATCGTTGCCGTCTTTGCGCACAAAGCTCTTGTGGCTTGCCCAAGCCTGGATCAGGGTGCCGTCCACGCTAAAGTGCTCCCCCGAGAGCAAGTCGCGGCGCTCCGCAAGCATCAGCACCTCATTGAACAGTTCAACCACCGCATCGTGCTCGAGCAGCCGAGCGCGGTTCTTGGTGAACACCGTCGGTACCCACACCGGATCGTCCATCGCAAGCCCAATGAACCAGCGAAAGAGCAGGTTGTACCGAGTCTGCTCCATCAGCTGGCGCTCCGATCGGATGCTATAGAACACCTGCAGCAGCATGGCACGCAAAAGCTTCTCCGGGGCTATGGCGGGTCGACCACCCTGGCTTTGAGCGGCATACATGCTGGTAAGAAAACCCTCAAGACGGGCTAAGGCCTCATTCACCATCTTACGAATGGGCCTCAGCGGATGGTTCTGAGGAATGAAGTCCTCGAGCTTGCTCATCGTGAAGAGGCTTTCTGTGTAGGTGTCGGATGCGCGCATTGGTGGATCCCGGGTAAGGTAAGTAGCTTATGACCTATAACGCTTCAAATCCCAGGTCGTTGACACTATCCGGGAAGTATTTCAGCAGCCTGCTAGGCCGTGGGAGCGGTGACTACGGAAATTTCTTTCCTATACATCCCGATCAAGCATTGATCTTATGGCCGATTCGAGAGGATCGAGGTTCTGAGTGACAACTCTTTCGACTGCCGCTGGATCAATTTTCCCGAGATAACTATGTACGAGGATATTTCTAAAGCCGCTGATGTCTCGCCAGGCAATCTCTGGGCTCATCTTCTTCAATGAGTCTGGAATCTGCTGCGTGGCCTCTGAAAGAGTTTGAAGATTGCGAAGAACGGCATCGTAGAGAACTTCATCTGACGTGATCTCGCCACGAGCCTCAATGCGTCTGATCTTGGCTATCGCGTCGAGAATATGCTCAGCATAAGGTAGCCACGACTTCGTCACAGTTCAATCGCTTCTTCCAAGATGGCATCTCTCAAATACCGATTGAGCTCATGTTCGGGTATGAGATCCACTGGCCGCCCTAGCAGATCAGATAACTCACGGGTTAGAGGCAGCCTCTGAGCAAAGAGATCGTATCCATGAGCGAACTCCACTACGAAATCGATATCGCTATCAGGGCCTTCATCCCCCCTAGCGACCGAGCCAAAGACTCGCAGCCGTCTGCCTCCAAACTGATCCACTAAGTGATCAATGGCAGGCTTTCTCGCTCGAATGTGATCTAGCAGCATGGCTTGGCTTGGGTTGCGAAGATGGGGGTCACTTTTTGTTGGATGCCTGATGATCAGGCACAGCCCACAATTATGCGACCATAGCAAGCACGCGGGCAATGGCAGCAACAAAGACTCTCCCACTCACCCCCTACCCACGAAGTGTCGTGTTACCCGACGTTTGATGGTCAACCCCTGCCCTTGCCCAGCCCCTGAAAATGTCAGAAAAGTAGTTAACTTTGGAGTTAACTACTTTTTGCTCAGACCCTGCCTGACTTTTTTGGCTTAAGCGTCTGAAAATAAAGAGTATTTTTGGTGGACACGCCAGGGCTCGAACCTTTGACCCTCTGCCGTGTGAAGGCAGGGCCAGAGGCAAGCCTCAGAGGCGAGGGTCGAAGGCAGAGGTCAGACGCAACGGCCGCGCCCGGAGGCTGGTTCACTAGCCTGAACGAGGATCCGACAGCAGGCAATAGCCCGACCTGAGCACGCACAGTGACTTAGCTGGCCTTGGAGACCGAAGTGACCAGGCTGGCTGGAGTAGCCGACAGGGCTCGGCTGGCTGGAGCAGTCGACGGCGTTCTGCTCGCTGGAGTAGCCGACAGGGTTCGGCTGGCTGGAGTAGCCTGATCCACCGCAGTGGTCTCATCAACCGGAGTGACCGGCAGGCTCAACCCAGCGATCACCTCTTTCAGCGCCGCCACTGCCGCGGGCCGGGCAAAACTCTTGCGTGCGGCAAGCACAACCCTCCGCGAGGGTGCTGGCGGTTCAAAGGGCAGATAGCCCAGCAGCCCGTCCTCGCGGCTCGGCGGACAAGCCGTCTGCGGAAGCACGGTGATCCCGACGCCGGCGGCCACCATGTGGCGAATCGTCTCGAGCGACGAACCCTCGAAGGTTTTCTGGATTCCCGAACTCGTCTGCGAGAAGCGCGAAAGCTCGGGGCAGATCTCGATCACCTGGTCGCGCAGGCAGTGACCGGTGCCAAGCAGCAGCATGTTCTGCGCGCGCAACTCGGACGAGGCGATCCGGCAACGCTTCGTCCAGGGGTGCTCCCGCGGCACCGCGAGCACGAAATGCTCGTCGTAGACCGGGTCCACCACCAACCCCTGCGTGTCGAAGGGCTCGGCAAGAACGATGAGATCGAGCTCCCCCTGGCGAAGCGACTCGAGCAGCTTGGCGGTTGTGTTTTCCTGAAGGATCATTGGCATGGACGGATACCGGGCAATCATGCTCGGCACCAGCGTGGGCAGCAGATAGGGGCCGATCGTGAAGATCACGCCCACACGCAGCGGGCCGACAAGCGGATCGCGCCCCTGCCGGGCCAGATCCTTCAGGTAACCCGCCTCTTCGAGCACGCGTTGCGCCTGCTCCACAATCCGCTCGCCCATTGCGGTGGTCTGGATGCCTGTGGTTCCGCGCTCGAAGATCTGCAACCCGAACTCATCTTCGAGCTTGCGGATCGCCACCGAAAGCGTGGGTTGACTCACAAAACACGCCTCTGCGGCGCGACCGAAGTGTTTCTCGCGCGCAAGCGCCACGATGTATCGGAGTTCGGTGAGGGTCATGGGCCTTATGCACAGCGTTCGGGGGGAGTGCCCGCGAATTATGCCGTCCGGCCCCTTCAAACCACTCAGGCGCGCAGCCGGTCCTCGGCGCTTCCCTGCCAGCAGGCAATCAACTCGGGGACTGCAGGATCTTCGGACGACGTTCGGGCGAGCACCTGCGCGGCGAGTGCACGGATCGTATCCAGGTAGGGCGCCTCACGATCGAGATCGGCAAAGCGCAGCAGGCTCTGCCCCGACTGGCGCAGACCCAGGAACTCGCCAGGCCCGCGAATCCGCAGATCGTGTCGGGCAATCTCGAAACCGTCCTGATGCTCGTAGACGGCCTTCAACCGCGCCTTGGCTGCATCGCTCAGATTCTCGCCGAAGAGCAGAACACACTGGCTGCTCGCGCTTCCCCGGCCCACCCGACCGCGCAACTGGTGCAACTGGGCAAGGCCAAAGCGCTCCGCGTGTTCGATTACCATGAGGCTCGCCTGCGGCACATCCACGCCCACCTCGATCACCGTGGTGGCCACCAGCACCCGGATCCGTCCCTGATGGAAGGCCTGCATCACCGCCTGCTTGTCGGCCGTGGGCAACCTGCCGTGCACCAGCCCCACCTCGATCCCGGCGAGCAGCCCGCTCAACTGCGCCGCGCATTCCTCGGCATGGCGAAGATCAAGGCTTTCGCTTTCCTCGATCAGCGGGCAGACCCAGTAGACCTGCCTTCCCTCGAGTGCCTCACGGCGGACTGCCTCGATCAGTTCCGGTCGACGCGCCGCCTGGAGCAGACGCGTGCGTACCGGGGTACGTCCGGGCGGCAACGCGTCGATCACCGACACGTCGAGATCGGAGAAGTAACTCATCGCCAAGGTGCGCGGGATCGGTGTTGCGCTCATCATCAGCAGATGCGGGTCGCTGCCGTCACTGCGCTTGTCGCGCAGACTGAGCCGCTGCGCCACCCCGAAACGGTGCTGCTCATCCACGATCGCAAGCCCCAGGTTGGCAAAGCGCACTTTCGACTCGAGGATCGCATGGGTGCCGAGCACGAGGTCGATCTCATGCGCCTCGAGCGCTGCACGTATACGGCGCTTCTCCGCCGCCTTGAGACCTCCGGTGAGCCAGGCGCAGCGCGCGCCCAGCGCGTTGAGCATCGGCAACCACTTGGCAGCGTGCTGCTCCGCGAGAATCTCGGTGGGGGCCAGCAGTGCCACCTGAAAGCGGCCGCCGATCGCCTCGAGCGCTGCAAGCAACGCCACGATGGTCTTGCCGCTTCCCACATCGCCCTGCAGGAGCCGATGCATCGGCAAGTCGCGCGCCAGGTCCGCCCGGATTTCCCCCAGCACCCGCTCCTGCGCACGGGTCAGTTGAAAGGGGAGGCCAGCGCGTGCCCTTTCGGCAAGATCGCTTCGCTGGATCATCGGTGCCGTGAGCGACTCGCGGCGATTCCGCGCGCGCTGAAGGCTGAGTTGTTGCGCAAGCAGTTCGTCGACGGCAATGCGCAGCGCATGCGGTTCGCTGCGCTGGGCGATTGCCTGGGGATCGAGCCCCGCCGGCGGTTCATGCACAAAGCGCAAGGCGGTGATCATGGCTGGGAGCTCGCCCACCCCCAAAGCGGCCGAGAGTTCCTGCGGACCGACTGGCTCGGGCCAGTGGAGCCGACCGAGCGCCTGCTGGACCGCACGCCGCAACGCATACTGGCTCAGACCCGCAGTAGCAGGGTAAACCGGGGTGAGTTGCCGCGCCGGCGCACTTCCTGGAGCCCTGAGCAGACGTACCACCGGGTGCAGCATCTCGCGGCCAAGCAATCCGTGGCTTACTTCGCCCTGAACCCGCAACCACTGGCCCGGCTTCCACTGCGCGAGTTGCGACGGGAAAACCTTGAAAAAACTCAGGTGGACCGTGTCGCCGGATTCGTCTTCGGTGTGGAGACGACAGACCTGCCGGGTGCGGGTCGGCGGCTGTACCGCGCGGATGCGCAGGTCGCACTGGAGGGGCTCGCCGGCACGCGCGGCGGCCAAGCGGGTGAGGCGGGTCCAGTCTTCGTAGCGCAAGGGAAAGTGCAGTGCGAAGTCGGAATCCCGACGCAGCCCCAGAAGCGCAAAGCGCCGCTCGTCTGCCGGCGCCCTGGCTGCGGGCGCAGGGCCGACCCGCGCTGCAGTCGGCGGCGCGGAGCCGCTCCCTTCCCTGCCCGGTGACGTAGCGCCGACCTGCGCCATCGTTAGCGGCCCGAGGACCCTCAATCCTGCCTGAGCAGGATCGCCTCCACTTCAAAGCAGGCCCCGCGCGGAAGCGCCGACACCTCGATCGTTGAGCGCGCCGGATACGGAGGCTGGAAAAATTCCTGCATCACCGCGTTTACGGTGGAAAAGTCCTTCAGGTCGGTGAGAAAGAGAGTGAGCTTGACGGCGTTGGCGAGCGTTGCACCTGCGGCTTCTGCCACGGCCGAGAGATTTGTGAAGGCCTGGCGCGCCTGCGCCTCGACACCGCCCGCCAGCAACTGACCGTTCGACGGGTCGAGGGCGATCTGGCCGGAGAGAAAGACCATGCGGTCAGCCTTGATCGCCTGGGAGTACGGCCCGATCGCTGCGGGGGCCTTGCTGGTTTGAACTGACTCGCGTGACATGCCTGGACTCCGTTGACCCGGGCACAAGAAGGGAAAATGCCCGGTGGTTGGTGGGACAATCCGGATCCTAGCCCAAGCAGCCTATGCTCCGTTGCAGGCAAACGAGCCGGGGCCCGCAAACGAGGCGTGCACGCACGCGCGCTGGGGCCTGCGAGCAAGGCGCGCACGCACACCCGCCAATGCTGGCAAAGCTTCCCGGTCCACAGCCGCTTCCCCACTGCGATGTCCCACCCTACCCCTCCAACATCCGCAGCGGTCACCCCAGAAGCGCCAGGCACCACAGCGCCGATCCGGATCCGGGGAGCGCGTCAGAACAACCTCAAGAATCTCGACCTCGACATTCCCACGGGTGAGCTGGTGGTCGTGACCGGCGTATCGGGTTCAGGCAAGTCTTCGCTGGTCTTCGATACCCTCTACGCCGAGGGTCAGCGGCGCTATGTCGAGACCTTTTCGGCCTACGCGCGGCAGTTCCTCGACCGCATGGATCGGCCAGCGGTGGACCGTATCGAAGGCGTTCCTCCGGCGATTGCCATCGACCAGACCAACCCAGTCCGGACCTCGCGATCCACCGTGGGGACGATGACCGAGATCAACGACCACCTGAAACTGCTCTGGGCCCGCTTTGCCGTGGCGCACTGCCCGCAGGGACATGGGCCGATCGTGGCAAGCACGGCAGCGCAGGTGTGCAGGGAGTTGCTGCAACGCGCAAACGACGCTGGGGATCCGCGCCTCGTGGTGTGCTTTCCCCTGGCAATTCCCGAGGCCTTCACTGCGGAGGAGGTTGGCGCCTTGCTCCACGCGCAAGGCTACACCCGCACCCAGGGCGAGCGCTACGAAACCCGCGGGCGAAGCTTCATCGATGTCGTCCAGGATCGCTTCCGCGCGCATCAGGTTGAGGCTGGGCGGCTTCAGGAGGCGGTGGAGGCATGCCTTTCACGTCCGGAGGCACGCCTGGTGGTGCATCTGCAGCCGACTGCTGACGCTCCGGGTCCTGAGAACCCAACCGTATGGCGCTGGAGTGCGCGACAGCGTTGCCCTACCTGCGACCATGAAGCCGGTGCTGTCACGCCCAGCCACTTCTCGTTCAATTCGCCGCTTGGCGCCTGCGAGACTTGCCGGGGCTTCGGCCGGGTGATCGGGATCGACTGGGGACTGGTCATCCCCGACCCCAGCCTGAGTCTGGCGCAGGGTGCGATCAAGCCCTGGCAGACCGAGAGTTTCAAGGAGTGCCAAGCCGACCTGGTGCGTTACGCGCCTTTGCGTGGCATCGATGTGAAGCGCCCCTGGAGAAACCTGACCCCGAAGGCGCAGGAATGGGTGCTCGGTGGCGATCCGGCGTGGCGCGGCGACTGGAGCCGTCAGTGGTACGGTGCGCGCCGTTTTTTCGAGTGGCTCGAGAGTCGCACCTACAAGATGCATGTGCGGGTGCTGCTTTCACGCTACCGCGCTTACTCCCCGTGCACTGCCTGCGCCGGGACGCGTCTCAAGCCGGAAGCCGCGCAGTGGCAGATCGCAGACCACCGTCTGCATGACCTGATGTTGATGCCGATCGAAGCACTGCGCAACTGGTTCGATGCGCTGACCGGCCAGAGCCGAACCGGCCAGAATGTGGTCGAGCGTGGTGTGGTCGAGCGCGGTGTGGTCGAGCGTGGCGTGGTTGAGCCGCGACTGCCCGAGCAGTCCGCACAGCTGCTGCTCGAGATCCGCACGAGGCTCGGCTTTCTGTGCGACGTCGGGCTGGGCTACCTCAACCTCGATCGGCAGTCGCGCACCCTCTCGGGCGGAGAAGTGCAGCGGATCAACCTCACCACAGCGCTTGGAACCTCGCTGGTCAACACACTGTTCGTCCTCGATGAACCGTCGATCGGGCTGCACCCACGCGACATGGACCGGATCATCCGCGTGATGCACCGCTTGCGCGATGCGGGAAATTCGCTGGTGGTGGTGGAACACGACCCGGCGGTCATGTGGGCCTCCAACCGCGTGATCGACCTCGGCCCGGGGCCGGGCGAGCGCGGAGGGGCAGTCATGTATTCCGGCTCGCCGCAGGGACTTGCACGATCCAACACCCTGACCGGCGCTTATCTCGGCAGCCGGATCAGGGTGGATACCGAGGGCAGGCTGCCGCGTCCGGTCCACGACGCCACCCCAAAACTCCTCGTCGAGGGCGCCCGGGAGAACAACCTCAAGAACCTCAGCCTGAGCATTCCACTGCAACGCTTTGTCTGCCTCACGGGAGTGTCGGGGTCCGGCAAATCCACGCTGATGCAGGGCATCGTGCTGCCGGCAATCCTGAAGGCCAAGGGAAAACCCGGCGATACACCGGGCGCGCACGACCGGGTGCTCGGCGACGACTGGATCGATGGCGTTGTGCACGTCGACCAGTCGCCGATCGGAAAGACTGCGCGCTCCAACCCGGTGAGCTATGTGGGCGCCTTTGACGGCATCCGCAGGCGCTTTGCGGCGCTACAGATCGCACGTGAGCGCAACTACACCGCAGGCACCTTCAGCTTCAACAGCGGCAACGGGCGCTGCCCCACCTGCGCAGGCAGCGGTTTCGAACACATCGAGATGCAGTTCCTCTCGGACGTCTATCTGCGCTGCCCGGAGTGCAACGGACTGCGCTACCGCCCCGAGATTCTCGAGGTGAGGGAGCGCGGACAGAGCGTTGCGGATGTGCTTGGCATGACGATTGCACAGGCCTACGCCTTTTATGAACGCGATCCCGAGGTGCGGGCGCGGTTGCGTCCGCTGCTCGACGTGGGGCTCGAGTATCTGCATCTTGGTCAGCCGGTGCCAACCCTCTCGGGGGGCGAAGCGCAACGCCTGAAACTCGCCGGATTTCTCGCCGAGGCGGCGAGCGCGGCGCGCAAGCCCCGGCGCGAGAACCGCGTGGGGCGCCGTGCCGGCACGCTCTTCCTCTTCGACGAACCCACCACTGGTCTCCACTTCGACGACATCCGCCGGTTGCTGAGCGCCTTCAGGCAATTGCTCGACGCAGGACACTCGCTGCTCGTGATCGAGCACAACCTCGATGTGATCGCCGCCTGCGATTGGGTGATCGATCTGGGGCCTGAAGCCGGTGAACATGGCGGCGCGCTGGTCGCTTGCGGCTCGCCCGAGGACTTGCGCGAGCACCCTGCGTCGCACACCGGGCGCGCGCTTCGGATCTACAGCGCGCAAGCGGATGCGGCCGACCAACTCCAGCCCGATCGGGCCGCCGCAGCTTTCACGCCGGCAAATGCGGCGCAACCACCTCATGCCGGCTTGAGTGCTGAAGCAAGCCGCGCCACCTTGATTGCGGAGCCGCGTCAGCGGGGCTCTGGTTCAGATCTGCGCAAGCTCGCCGCCAACGCGATTGTGGTGCACCGGGCCCGCGAGCACAACCTGAAGGAACTGGAGGTACAGATTCCGCGTAACTGCATGACGGTGGTCACCGGGCCCTCGGGATCGGGGAAGTCCACCCTCGCCTTCGACGTCATCTTCGGGGAAGGCCAGCGGCGGTACCTCGAGTCGCTCAACGCCTATGCGCGCCAGTTTGTCCAGCCGGCATCCAAGCCGGATGTGGAGGGGGTCTATGGCATCCCGCCAACCGTCGCGATCGAGCAGCGCACCAGTCGGGGCGGTCAGAAGAGCACCGTTGCCACGCTCACCGAGATCCATCACTTCCTTCGCCTGCTCTGGGTCAGACTGGGCACGGCGCACTGTCCCCAGTGTGCAATACCAGTGGAGGCGCAAAGCTTCGCGTCGATCGCGGCACGGATCCAGCGCGACTACCGCGGAACACTGGTCGGACTGCTCGCTCCTCTGGTGCGGTCACGCAAGGGCATTTACCGCGACCTTGCGCAGTGGGCCGCAGAGAAAGGCTACACCCACCTTCGGGTCGACGGCCACTTCGTGGAACTGCGCCCGTTTCCCAAGCTCGACCGCTATCAGGAACACAACATCGAACTTCCAGTGGCGAGCCTGCGGATCGAACCCGAGCGCGAGGATGCGCTACGTGAAGCGCTCACAGCGTGCCTCGAGCTCGGCAAGGGCTCGGTCATGGTGCTCGAGGATCTCGAGGCCTCTGGCGATCCCTACGCAGCGCCGCTTCTGGCAAACCGACCAGCGCGCCTCTTCTCGACGCAGCGCGCCTGCAGCAGCTGCGGACTGAGCCTTCCCGACCCCGATCCGCGGCTCTTCTCCTTCAACTCCCGGATCGGCTGGTGCGCGGACTGTCAGGGCACCGGGCTGCACCTCAGCGAGGCACTGCGCCAACAGTTGCGCGACACCGAGCGCTTCGGTGAGCAGAGCGAGGAAAGCCTCACCCGCAGCGAGACACTGGTCGAGGCCGTCGATCCGGGCTCGTCGTGCCGAAGTTGCCGAGGCGAACGTCTCAACCCGATCGCGCGCGCGGTGCGGCTTGGGGGATGCGGCATCGGTGAGCTCGGCGCACGCTCGGTGGACGCTGCGGCGCATTGGTTCGCCTCGCTCGAGCTGCCCCCGAGGTCGCAAGAGATCGCCCGCGACGTCCTCGCCGAAGTGCGTGCCCGACTGCGCTTCCTGCAGGATGTGGGCCTCGGCTACCTTGCGCTGAACCGACCCGCACCGAGCCTTTCCGGCGGTGAAGCGCAGCGCATACGGCTCGCAGCCCAGCTCGGTTCAAACCTGCAGGGCGTCTGCTATGTGCTCGACGAGCCAACCATTGGGCTGCACCCCCGCGACAACCGTGTACTGGTCGACACCCTGAGCGCGCTGCGCGACCGCGGCAACACCCTGCTCGTCGTGGAGCATGATGAGGAGACGATCCGCCGTGCAGATCATCTCATCGACATCGGTCCCGGGGCTGGCCGGCACGGCGGCACGCTGATGGCCCAGGGCCATCCCGGGGAGGTGCTCCACCATCCGGGCAGCCTCACCGCACGATTTCTGCGCGAACCCTTGCGCCATCCGATGCAGGAACCTCGGCCGCTGAGCAGGGAGCACCCCAGCCTCGAGTTACGCGGGGTGACGCTGCACAACCTGCGCGGGGTGGACGTGCGTATCCCGCTTGGCCGTCTCACGGTAATCACCGGCGTTTCGGGGTCGGGCAAGTCCACGCTTGCACGCGAAGTGCTGCTGCCGCTGGCCGAACAGCACCTCCGCAAGGCACCCCCGAGCGCTGGCGCACGAAAGGCCCAGTTGGCGGCGGTGCGCGAGGCGCGCGGCTTTGCTGCACTCGACCGGGTGCTGGAAGTGGATCAGACGCCGATCGGAAAGACCCCCAGGTCGTGCCCCGCCACCTACGTGGGTTTCTGGGACGCGATCCGCAGGCTCTTCGCCGACACGCAGGAGGCGCGGGTCCGCGGATGGGAGGCGGGCCGCTTCTCCTTCAACACCGGTCAGGGCCGGTGTATCGTCTGCGAGGGACAGGGAATGCAGACCGTGGAGATGAGTTTTCTTCCCGATGTGAAGGTGGTCTGTGAAGCCTGCCGAGGTGCGCGCTTCAACGCCGCCACGCTCGAGGTCCGCTGGCAGTCCCTCAGCATCGGACAACTCCTGCAGCTGTCGGTTGACGAGGCGCTGCCGCACTTTGCGGCGCACCCCTCGGTGGATCGTGCCTTGCAGATCATGCAGGACGTAGGGCTTGGCTATCTCACGCTTGGCCAGCCCAGCCCAACGCTTTCAGGCGGCGAGGCGCAGCGGATCAAGCTGGTGGCCGAACTGGCCAAGGCCCGCGCTCGGGATGCGCCGCGCACGCTCTATGTGCTCGATGAACCGACCGTGGGCTTACACATGGCGGATGTCGAAAAGCTCATCCGGGTGCTCCATCGGCTGGTGGATGCAGGCCACACCCTCGTCGTGGTCGAACACGACATGGACCTCTGGGCCGAGGCAGACTGGATCATCGACCTTGGGCCTGAGGGCGGCGACCGGGGCGGACAGATCACGGTCCAGGGGCCTCCAGCGCTCGTGGCGCAGCATCCCGGGCACACGGGCCGACTGCTTGCCGCGTTTTTGCGCGATCGTGCGCACACAGGCCCTGCGGTAAACGCGGGCTGACCCCGGGGCGCGAGAAGTCTCCACGGGCTCGGTTCCCGCATACCCCAGGGCTCGGCTCCCGCATACTCCAGGGTATGGTTCCCGCATACCCCAGGGCTCGGCTCCCGCAAGACCCGAAGGCTCTGCTTTGCGTATCATCCGCGCATGGATGTCCAAGCCACGCTCGAGGACCTGAAATGTCTGGTTGCCTTCGACACAACCAGCCAACTGCCCAACCGCCCGCTGATCGACTGGGTTGCCAACCGCCTTGAGCCCCTCGGCTTCGAGGTGATGGTGCAGGAGGCACCGGAGCCGGGCAAGGCAAACCTCTTCGCGACTTTCGGACCCCAAAGGGAGGGCGGACTGATGCTCTCGGGGCACTCCGACGTGGTCCCGGTAACCGGGCAGCCCTGGAGCAGCGACCCCTTTGCCCTCCGCGCACACGAAGGCCGGCTCTACGGACGCGGGTCCGCCGACATGAAGGGCTTCATCGCGTGCCTGTTGCAGGCGGCGCCGGGCTTTGCCCGGGCGAAGTTGAAAGCTCCGATCCACTTTGCGCTGTCGTACAACGAGGAGACCGACATGGGCGGCATGAAGCAGCTTGCCGCCCGGTTGCGCGAAAGCAGCCAACTGCCGCGTGCCGCAGTGATTGGCGAACCGACCAGCATGCAGGTTGTGGTGGCCAACAAGGGCGCCGCAATCTACCGCTTCAGGGTGCGCGGCTTCGAGGTGCACTCCTCGCTGAGAGACCGCGGCGTTTCCGCAGTGGAAACCGCTGCGCGGATCATCGTACGTTCGCTCGACATCCAGAAGCGTATGCGCGAAGACCTTCGGCACGACGGCTTTGACTTCCCGTTTTCGAGTATCCATGTGGGTCGTATCCATGGGGGCACCGCACACAACATCACCGCCAAGGACTGCGAGTTCCTGCTCGAAATCAGGGCACTGCCCGGTCGGGCGGCAGCGCCCTACATCGCCGAGTTGCGCGCCTGGTGCGAAGCGGAACTGCTGCCCGCCATGCGCGCGATTGCCGAAGCGAGCGACATCGCCATCGAAGAGATCACCGACAGCCCCGGCCTTGACGAGCGCGGCAACACCCGCCTTGGGCGGGCCATGATGCCGCTTTGCGCCTGCCACAGCCCGGGCCGGGTGAGTTTCGGGACCGAGGGCGGCATCTTGCAGGACGCAGGCATCCCCACGGTCATTTGCGGCCCGGGCCAGATCAGTGTGGCGCATCAGGCCAACGAGTTTGTGGAACTCGACCAGTTGGAGAGGTGCCTGCACTTCCTTGATCGCCTCAGACATGCGATGGAAACCGACCCGGCATGTTTCTTCTGATCGGGTTCGGACTCGCACTGCTCACCGCTGTCGTTCTCGTCTGGCCGCTGCTGCGCCGATCGTCTCCCGCGCGGGGGATATCGGAGGAGCAGCTTGCGGCGTCGTTCCGGGATCGGCAGCGCCTCATCCGCAAGGACCTCGAGGCAGGGCTGATCACTCCGGTTCAGGCGGAGCGCGCCGAAGAAGCGCTCGCTGCTGAACTCGCCGAGCGGCTGAACCAGAACGAGTTGGCGCCCATAAGTCACGGAGATCGCCAAAATCCCGGCGCGGCCAGCGGCAACCACCCACAACGCAGCAGCGTACACCCTAGTAGCGTACGCCCCAGCAGCTTACACACGAGCAGCATGCAGACGGGCAGCATGCAGACGGGCAGCGTAGAGGCGGGCAACGTACAGGCGGGCAGCGTGCGGAGCAGCCGTAATCCAGCCGATCAAAGCCCGCGCCGGCCTTGGCTTGCCGCCTTCCTGCTCGCCGCGCTTCCAGTGCTGGGTATCTCCACCTACCTGATCGGCGGTAGTCCCGAACTCACGCTTCCCGGAGCGCTGCAGAGTCAGGGCCGCGAGACCCGTCACGCGATGCTCGAGCAACTCGCAGCCGACCCGCAGCGTTACCGGGAGGCGCTCGCCAACCTGCGTTCGACGCTTGTGCAGACCCCCGACGACGCCGACACCTGGGTCATGCTCGCGATGCTGCACAAGACCGCAGGCGACTACGCGGCCGCTGTGGAGAGCTTCGCCGAGGCACACAAGCGGGGCGCCGACGGCGATGCACGTTTTCTCGCCGAATATGCTGAAACCATCGCGCTGAGCCGCGATCGGCGATTCGCAGGCGAACCCTACATCTTGCTCCAGCAGGCGATGCGGCTGGACGGGCAGGATTCGAAGGTGGTCTCGCTGATGGCAGCGGCACACTACCAGGCTGGTGAACGCGCCGAGGCGCGGGCATTGCTCGAGCAACTTCTGGCTGCGATGTCGCGCGACAACCCGCAGGCAACACAACTCCGCGAGCTGATTGCGGGCCTCAGGGATAGCGACAGCCCGAAAACCGCCTCCCCGACCGGCCAGGCAGCCGGTCCCGCAAGTGCACCCGGTGGAATCGCCCGCCCCGGGCCGGCGCCCATATCCGGGTCCGAATCAGCTCCCGTATCCGGGTCTGAATCGGTCCCCAGACCGGGCGACGCGGCAACCCGCATCGAAGTGGTGCTCACGATCGATCCCGCAATGCTTGCCGATCTCGGGCCGGGCGCAGTGCTCTTTGTGAGCGCGCGAGCCGCTCAGGGCCCGCGCATGCCGATCGCGGTCTGGCGTGGACCGGTGCCGCAAGCCAGAGATGGGCTCGCTGTGGTGCTTGACGCGCGCCGCCAGATCGACCCTTCGCGAAAGCTCGAGGGGGCGTTGGTCGTGGAGGCGCATATCGCGCGAAGCGGACAGGCCGGACGTCAGCCCGGGGACCCGTTTGCAGACCCGGTGAGCCTCGAACTTGCGCCGCAAGGACTTTCTGCGGTGGCCAGGCTGAGCCTGCACATCGGTGCGCGCGTCAAACCCTGACCCCGCAATCGTTGCGGATGAAGACCCCCCAAAGCCAGGGACGCAACCCGGTCCCCCGATGCTGCGTGCCTCTGCGCTTTCGCTCAGCCGGGGCCGGCGCAGGCTGGTGCATCGCGCCGGTTTCGAACTTCATCCAGGCAGGTGGATCGCCCTTACAGGACCGAACGGTTCCGGCAAATCGTCGCTGCTGCGCGCGCTCGCGGGACTCCTGAGCTGGGACGAAGTTCCGCACCTCGTGCTCGGCGACCAGCGGCTCGAGCGGCTCTCATTACCCCCGCAACTTCGGCTCATCTTTCAGGGACACGCGGCAGGATGGAAGGATGCGCTGAGCGTTCGCGAGAATCTCTGGTGGCAGTCGCGGATGGATACCGAGCAGGGCGGGCCTGCGGTCACGCGCGAAGCGATCAACCTCGCGATCGCCACAACCGGAATCTCCGCCCAGGCGGAATCACCCTTCGGACTGCTCTCAGCGGGTCAGCGGCGCCGGGTGTCGCTCGCACGTCTGCGCATCAGCCTGGACGCAGTGCCATCCTGCGCAAGCATCCTGCTCTGGCTACTCGACGAACCCACTACGGCACTCGACGAGCAGGGCCAGCGCCTCATGGGTGGACTGCTATCCGATCTGTGCCAGCGCGGGGGAATGGCGATCGTGGCCACCCATGGAGCGATTCCAGGCGCGCCTCCCGCCTTATCGTTCGGACTCGGGCCCGATCCGGTCGCCGCTCCGCAAGCGCACGCGCAACCGAGGCCGAGCGCAGGACGTGACGCGAACGCATCGCCTGGCCGGGTCTCATAGCGTGGCGGTTCCACAGCGCCTGGCCGAGCCTCACGGCGTGACGCGGTCGCAGCGTGTGACCGAATCTCGGTGCCCGCCACAGTCCAGGGGTGGCATGGGGCTGCGGTGCTGATCGAGGCCATCCGACGCGATCTGAGGCTCCTGCTGCGCCAGCGCAGCGAGTTGTGGCTGGTGCTGCTCTTTTTTGTGCTCGTGGCAAGCCTCTTTCCACTTGCGCTGCAGCCCGAGCCGCGTCTGCTCGCAGCCATCGGCGGTGGCGTCTGCTGGGTGGCGGCACTGCTCGCGGTACTGTTGTCGATGCCCCGGCTTTTCGCCTCCGACGCGCTCGACGGCACCCTCGAACAGATGCTTCTTGCGCGCTCGGCCTGGATGCCGATGCTCTACGGCAAGCTGATCGCACATTGGCTGGCGAGCGGCTTGCCTCTCACGCTGATCGCCCCGCTCATCGGCCTTCAATACAACCTCGACACCGAGGCGATTGCCATCCTTGTGCTGGCGCTGCTCATCGGAACACCCACCCTGAGCCTGATGGGTGCGATCTGTGCCGCTCTGAGTCTGCCGGCGCGCGGAGACGGCGCACTTCTTGCCCTGCTCATGCTTCCGCTCACGATCCCGGTCCTGGTTTTCGGCACAGGCGCGGTTGAGGCCCACGCCGCAGGACTCGGGGCACAGGCGCACCTTTCCCTGCTCGGCGCCGCGCTCCTGCTCGCACTCGTGCTCGCGCCATGGGCTTGCAGCGCGGCGATTAGAATTGCGCTTGAATGAAAGGCTTGCATGCTTGAGGTTGCACAGTCGGACCAGGGCGGAGCATGGTGGTCGCGTTTCGCGGCACCCGCGCGGTTCTTTCCGCTTGCTGGACGCCTGATCCCGCCACTTTTCGTATTGAGCGCGGTGTTGGCTGCGGTTGGCCTCTACATTGGCTTCATGGTGGCTCCCACCGACTGGCAACAGGGCGAAGCCTACCGGATCATCTACATCCATGTTCCTGCGGCCTGGATGTCGATGCTCATTTATCTTGCCATGGCCTTCTGGGGCGTGCTCACCCTCGTCCTCCGGACACGCCTCTCGGCCATGATGATCCATGCGCTCGCTCCCACCGGCGCGTGGATGACTTTCCTTGCCCTCTGGACCGGGGCGTTCTGGGGCAGGCCCACCTGGGGTACCTATTGGGTGTGGGACGCCAGGATCACTTCCGAACTGATCCTGCTCTTCCTCTACTTTGGGGTGATCGGCCTGCGCGCCTCGATCGACGACGAACGCAAGGCCGACAAGGCCTGCGCGTTGATGTCTATCGTGGGGGCGGTCAACATTCCGATCATCTACTTTTCGGTCAAGTGGTGGAACACCCTGCACCAGGGCGCAAGCGTGTCGCTCACCGCGGCACCGAAGATGGCGCAGACCATGCTGTCGGCGATGTTGATCATGACGCTTGCGGCGTGGCTTTATAGTGTGGCGTCGAGTCTTGTGCGAGTGCGATCGTTGATCATCGAGCGTGAACCGTTTCAGGCCTGGGAACCGCCGTCTGTCGGTGCCGGTCTCAGGATCGGGGCCGAGCACAGCAGGTCGGGAGCATGAAGGACCACAGTTTCTATCTCGCAATGTCCTACGCGGCACCCGTGGTGGTGGTGGTGATCGAGGCCTTCAGGCTGCAACAGCAACGCCGCCTCGCCTTGCGCACCCGCGCGCTCGAAAGGGCCGCGGCACCGCAGGACGATGGCACAGGTGCCTCCACACAATCCTTGCCAGGACATGCCCCGGCCTTCAACGAGGCCTTGGAAGCCGTTCAGGAGGCGCACCACCCCCAGGGCCATCAACCGGCCTTCGGCAGGTCACAGCCGGCGGCAGACGCAGCGCTGACCAGGGCGGATCGCCTGTGAGCCCCCGGCAGCGCCGGCTCGCGCTCGTGCTCGGCGGAGTCGCCGCTCTGGTGGTGGCCACCGCGCTTGTGCTCAACGCATTTCGCAGCAACCTCGTCTTCTTCTTCACGCCAACCCAGGTCGCCAACGGTGAAGCGCCGGTCGGCCGTAGTTTTCGCATCGGCGGACTGGTGGTTCCCGGCTCGGTGGAGCGTGAATCCGATGGGCTTCGTCTTCGTTTTGCGATCACCGACCAGGCAAGGACAGTGCAGGTGCACTACCAGGGAATTCTTCCTGACCTCTTCAAGGAGGGCGCAGGGGTTGTCGCCCAGGGAAGCATGCAGGGCGACGGGCTCTTTCTCGCCAGGGAGGTTCTTGCCAAGCACGACGAAAACTACATGCCGCCCGAGGCTGCCGAAGCCCTGAAGAGGGCCGGACATCCGGTTGGTGCGCCCACGCAGTTCATCCAGGCCCCGGCGCCGGCGCCGGGACGCTGAAGACAGCAGAGTTGCCCTGCCCATGAGCACCGAACTTGGTCACCTTGCACTTGCGCTCGCCCTCCTCAGCGGGCTCTGCCTCGCGGTGTTTCCAGCGCTTGGCGTCTGGCGCAATGACCGCCGCCTCATGGACATGGCCACGCCTGCGGCGTACTGGCAGTTGCTGCTGGTTGCGCTCGCTTTTGCCTGTCTCATCGAAAACTTCGTGACGCACCAGTTCAGCAACCAATTGGTCGCCAACCACTCCAACCGCGATCTGCCGCTCAACTACCGGGTGGCTGCCAGTTGGGGCTCCCACGAAGGCTCGATGCTGCTCTGGATCCTGATGCTGGCCGGATGGACAGCGGCAGTGGCCGCCCTGTCGGGAAACCTCCCTCAGGGGCTCCGTGCCCGGGTGCTGTCCGTACTCGGTGCAATCAGCATTGGCTTTTATCTTTTCGCACTGCTCACCTCCAACCCCTTCGAGCGCGCGGTGCCCGCGCCACTCAACGGCCGCGACCTCAACCCTCTGCTGCAGGATCCCGGGATGGTGTTTCATCCGCCGCTCCTCTACATGGGCTACGTGGGCTTCGCGGTGGCTTTCGCCTTTGCCATCGCGGGCCTGCTCGAGGGTCGGTTCGACAGTGCCTGGGCGCGCTGGGTTCGTCCCTGGACCATTGTTGCATGGGCCTTTCTCTCGCTGGGAATCGGACTCGGATCGTTCTGGGCCTACTACGAACTCGGCTGGGGCGGCTGGTGGTTCTGGGACCCGGTGGAAAACGCGTCGTTCATGCCGTGGCTCACCGGAACCGCATTGATCCATTCGCTGGCGGTCACCGAAAAACGCGGCAACTTCCGAAGCTGGACCGTTCTGCTCGCGATCATGGCCTTCAGCCTGAGCCTGCTCGGCACCTTTCTGGTCCGCTCAGGGGTCCTCACCTCGGTGCATGCCTTTGCCACCGACCCTACCCGGGGGGTCTTCATCCTCATCTTCCTGTGCCTCGTCATCGGCGGGTCCCTCAGCCTGTATGCAGCCCGGGCCCATGCAGTGCACGCCGGGTTGGCCTACGGTCTGATGTCGCGCGAGTCGATGCTGCTTGCCAACAACATCCTGATGGTGGTGGCGATGCTCGCAGTGCTGCTGGGCACCCTCTATCCCCTGGTGCTCGACAGCCTTGGTCAGGGCAGGATTTCGGTGGGACCCCCGTACTTCGACGCAGTCTTCGTCCCCCTCATGCTGCCGGCGTTGCTGTTGATGGCCGTGGGTCCGCTTGCGCGGTGGCGGCAAACCCCTGTGCCGGCGCTCGCCCACCGCATGCGCTGGGCTTTCGCGGCAAGCGTCACAACAGGAGTGCTGTTGCCGCTCACCGCCCCCTCGGACTACAAACCAGCCACCGCGCTTGGCCTGATCATGGCGCTCTGGGTGGCAAGCGGGGTTGTGATGGCCGGCCTCGAAAACATGAAATCGCCCTCGGGTCCGCTCGATCCGCTGCGCCTGCGCTTGCAGCCGGGTGCCTGGTGGGGCATGCAGCTGGCCCACCTGGGGGTCGCTGCCTTTGTGGCGGGTGTCACGCTGGTGAGCAGCTACGAAGTGGAGCTTGAAAGGAAACTTGCCCCCGGCGAGGTGCTCCAGGTCGACCGCGACCTCGCGCTGCGTTTTGCCGAGGCGCGCCTGATCCGCGGCCCGAACTACGACGGGGTGCAGGTGCGCTTCGAGATCCTTCGCGCAGGCGAGGTGGTAGGGGAGCTGAGCCCCGAGAAGCGCCGTTACGCGGCGTCGCGCCAGGTGATGACCGAGGCCGCGATACGGCGCAGCCTCGGCGGCGACCTTTATGTCGCGCTCGGCGAAGCGGTGGGCGATGCCTGGGCTGTGCGGGTGCAGAAGAAGCCCGCCGTCAACTGGATCTGGATCGGTGTGGTGATGATGGGCCTCGGAGGCTTCTGGGCAGCGGCCGATGCACGGTATCGCCGCCGGGTGGGAGCCGCAGCGGCAGTCCCGTCAGGTTCCGCCGAGCCGCTGCGGTGAGCCGCTGGATCCGCGCCAGCATTCCGCTGGCGGTCTTTCTGCTGATTGCATGGTTCCTGCTGCAGGGCCTGCACCGTAATCCGCGCGAAATCCCCTCCCCGCTCATCGACCGCCCCGCGCCACTCGCGGCACTCGAGCGGTTGCAGAACCTCGAACACCACCTCGCCAGCGCCAGTCAGGCCGTTGCCACCGCCAGCTTGCAGGGGTCCGGCCTCGCGCCGACAGGCGTGGCCGCTTCGCCCTCGGTGAGCGACGGTATCGGTACAAGCGCACCTTCCTCATCCTCCCCAGCCGCCCTCTATGCCGGCAAGGTCTGGATGCTCAATGTGTGGGGTTCCTGGTGCAGCGGCTGCCAGCTCGAACATCCGCTCCTCAACGCGCTTGCGGCGGAGCGTCTGCTGCCGATCGTGGGGCTGGCGTGGAAGGACTCGCCAGCGCAGGCGCGCCAATGGCTTGATCGACTGGGCAATCCCTACTCCCTCGTTCTGATGGACCTCGACGGCAAAGCGGCGATCGACTGGGGAGTCTACGGAGCGCCCGAGACCTTTGTGATCGATGCGCGCGGCATGGTGCGATTCAAGCACGTGGGACCGCTCAGCGACGAGGTGGTGCGCGGACAACTTCGTCCGCTCCTTGCGCGGCTCGGTGCCTCGTGAGGTCCAACCCCGAAGACGCCTTCACCACGCACATGGCGCAGCGATGAGCGACAAGCCGGTACCGAACCCGCTGGCCCCGGTTGCGCTCAACGAAGCACAGACCGAACGCCTTCGCCGGCTCTACGGCGAAATCCGCTGCCTTGTCTGCCAGAACCAGAGCCTTGCGGATTCGGCCGCCGACCTTGCGGTGGACCTTCGTCACGAAGTGCAACTCCAGATCGCCCAGGGCTCGAGCGACACCCAGATCAAGCGCTGGCTGGTGGATCGCTACGGCGACTTTGTGCTCTACCGTCCTCCCTTGCAGCCTTCGACCGCGCTGCTCTGGGTGGGACCGTTTGCCGCGCTCGGCGCCGGCGCCCTGATCTGGACGATCGTGCAGCGCCGACGAAAGCGCGCCGAAGCGGAAGTCCCGGGAATCGGGCGAGGCACTGCGCCATCCCCGTCAACCGGGGCGCCGTCGCCTGCGTTGGCAAGCCAGGCAAACCGACTCGAGCGCGCCCGGCAACTGCTCAGCCACCCCGACTGACCGCCCCGGCCAGGCGCAGCGTCACGGTCCTCAACCTTCCGGCCCCAAGCCCGATCGGGTTCGCCTTTTTCACCTCGGTCCCCTCTACGGTTACCCTTCCGGCAGGAGAAATGCACATGAGCTCCGCAATTCGGCGACACCTTCTTGGCGTCGCAGCGCTCGGCGCCCTCGGTGGGTGCACCACGCCACGTCTCGCGCTGGAGTGGAGCAACCAGAACACGCCGCCTCAAAGGGCATCCAGGATCGTCGTGGTGGCGCAGCACCCCGACACCGTGATCGCCCGTGTGAGCGAAGATCTGATGAGCGATGCAATCGGCAAGCGCGGCGTGCCGGCAGTGGCGGCCTGGCGCCTGCTCCCGGACCGCAGAAACGTCCAGCCCGACGAGCCGACGCTGAAACTGGCCGTGGGCCAGGCTGCAGCGAGTCATCTCCTGCTTCTCCAGACCCAGGCTCCGCAACAAACGCAGCAACTCGCCCCGGTCACCCACGGCAGCTTCGGCTACCTGGGGGCCTACCGCCGCTGGTATGGCACCACCGGCTGGGCTCCGGTTGTGGTGACTACGGTGATCACCTCGGCAAGCCTCTACGACGCCCGGAGCGATGCCATGCTCTGGGGCGGAAGCCACCGCAACAACCTCTCCTACGGGCTTCGCCCTGATCTCGAGGAGATGGTGAATGCGGTGCTCGAAGGCTTGAGCACCCGGGGTTGGTTGCCGCCTCGGGCAGGTTGAGCCCGCCCATCCCCACGCCACTCCAGAGCAAGGGATTCGAAAGGGCTCCCGGGCGACACGACCTCAGCGTCAGATCAGTTGCACCGCAGTCTTGCTGCGAATCAGGTCGGGTGAAACCCCCGGGGCGCACTCAACGAGCTTCAGACCCTCCTGCACCACATCCATCACGCCCAGGTCGGTGATGATCCGGTCGACCACACCCACGCCGGTGAGCGGCAAGGTGCAGGAAGGAAGGATCTTGAGATCCTCTCCGCCGTCCTTGCGGCGCGCGGTGTGCTCCATCAGCACGATCACACGGCCCACGCCTGCCACCAGATCCATCGCGCCGCCCATCCCCTTCACCATCTTGCCGGGGATCATCCAATTGGCGAGGTCGCCGCGTCCGCTCACCTGCATCGCTCCGAGGATCGCGAGGTTGATCTTTCCTCCCCGGATCATCGCAAAGGAGTCAGCCGACGAGAAGATCGACGATCCCGGCAGGGTGGTCACCGTCTGCTTGCCGGCGTTGATCATGTCGGGATCCACTTCGCTCTCGCGGGGGAAGGGGCCGATGCCAAGCAGGCCGTTTTCGCTCTGCAGCCAGACTTCGATGCCCGGCGGCACGTGGTTGGCCACCAGGGTTGGCAAACCAATGCCGAGGTTCACATAGAAGCCGTCCTGCAATTCCTCGGCGGCACGTGCTGCCATCTCGTCTCTTGTCCAGGCCATGGATCGTCTCCGGAAAACTGTGGTGCGGGACTCTGGCGGATCGGGTGCGAACAGCGACCGCTTCAGTCCGGCCGGGTTGTGCGCTGCTCGATGCGTTTTTCGGGGTGCGGATTGACGACCATCCGGTGCACGAAGATGCCGGGCAAGTGAACCTGATCCGGATCGAGGCTTCCGGTCTCCACCAGTTGCTCCACCTCGGCCACGGTGATGCGGCCCGCCATCGCAACGTTTGGATTGAAGTTGCGTGCGGTCCGGCGAAAGACCAGGTTTCCTGCGCGGTCTGCGGTGTGCGCCTTCACCAGCGAAAGATCGGGCACCAGCGCGCGCTCCATCACATAGTGATGTCCATCGAACACCCGGGTCTCCTTGCCTTCGGCCACCAGAGTGCCCACCCCGGTCCGGGTGAAAAAGGCGGGAATGCCTGCGCCACCCGCGCGCAGTTTCTCGGCAAGCGTGCCCTGGGGCGTGAACTCGAGCTCGAGTTCACCGGCCAGGTACTGGCGCTCGAACTCCTTGTTCTCGCCCACGTAGCTCGCGATCATCTTGCGGATCTGCCGTGTGGCAAGCAGCGCACCAAGCCCGAATCCGTCCACGCCCGCGTTGTTGGAGATGGCCGTGAGCCCCTGGACTCCGAGGTCGCGCAGCGCGGCAATCAGCGCCTCCGGAATACCGCAAAGACCAAAGCCTCCCACCGCGATCATCTGACCGTCGCGGGCAATGTCGTGCAGCGCGGCGTGGGCACTGGGGAAAACCTTGTTCATCGGTGCACTCCGTCGAGGATCAGGCTCGGCCGATTGTATCGGGGGCTTCAATCGGGCAAGGGCGCAGGTTTTCCCCGCCGCTCCCCGCACCTCATCAGGATGCAGGCTCGCCCGACCACGGGGGCTCGAGACCCCAGCCCGCCGATTCCTGCATCTTCCAGAGCATCTGCAAAACGCGGTGCGCGTCCGCACGGGCGCCGCGGAATTCGATCGCGGTGGCGGGGCCGTGAAGGAGAAAGCGCACTGCCTTCTCGTCGGCGGTGATGTTGAGCGTGCGCAGCAGCCCGTCGTTGACGGGCGACGCCTGCATTGCGCCCGGATACATGTCCTTGGCCGAGTCCTCGTCCATCGGCGGACTGTCCTCGAGCGACAACTCCCTTTCGATCATCAATTGCAGGTTGCGCTTGCGAAGCTCCTGGGGCGCATCACCCTCGCGACCCGAGCCCGGTTCCACGATGCCCTGAAAGCGCAACGCATCGCCGGGGAGCGTTTTGGCGAGCAGAACCCAGACCTGGGCGAACACCTGCTGGAGCATCCGCCGCGTGAGCCAGAGTTGTCTCGCGCTGCGCTCATCGGTACCAAGCCGCAGCCAGAGGCGATCTTCCGAATCGCTGAAGCCAACCGTGAGCGTGCGCGCAACGATCGGGTCGGGGCCGGGCTTCGCAGTCAAGGGCGACGCGGTTACTCCGCTCAACGTTCGAGCTTGGATTCGATGCGCGCGAGCATGCCTCGAATCTCGGTCATTTCGCTGTGCATCATCTGCGTCTCGGACTGCAGGCGCTGCACCCGGTCCTCGAGCTTGTTGGCCGAAGCGCTCACCGCGTTGAGCCGTTCGAGCACGGTGTTCACCATCATGCTGGAGAGCTCGCCGCCCTTGACCAGCGGCTCGATGTCGCGACGCAAGTGCGCCACAGCCTCCACGATATGCTGTTCGCGGACCGCCTCGGAGCGGAACTGGTCGAGTTGCGATGAGAGGCCGTCGAGCTTGCCGAAGGTGGCCTCCACGCTCTGGATCGCTGCACGGATGCGGGTGACCTGGTCCTCGACCTTCCCGGTGCTGAGCCCGAGCACCCGCAGCCGTTCCGACACCGTGTCGATTTCGTTGCTGCGTGCAAGCGGACCGAACTCACGGCGCAATTCGCCCATCACCTGATCCAGATGCCTCGGCCGCAAGGCCTCGGCGCGCATGGACTCGGCTAGTCCCGCGATCGACTCGATCCGCTGCAACGACTGACCGACCCGATCGCCAAGCCGGTCGTGACCAACCCTGATATCGCTCAACAAGCTCACCGCAGTGTCGCTCGGACCGGCCAGACGGGTCTGCAACTCGAGGATGACGGCACGCAGCCTGTCCTCCGCCGCGCTCAGGCCAGGATCGCGAACCACACTTTGCAGCTCCCGCCGGATGTCGGCCACAGCCTGCTCAACGCTCAAGGAAACCAGCGCCTGCAGGCGCGACTGCGCATCCTCGGTGCGGTCGGCGAGCTTGTCCTGCTGGCTCAGCAGGCCCATCACCCGGTCGAGCACAGTGTCGATGCCGGAGCCAAGCCGCTCCTGCAAGGCAGTAACGAGGTTACTCACCCGCTCGAGCCCGATGTTCTGGTCGCTGATGCGGGTGCGCAGCGTGTCGGTGCGCACACTTTCGAGCGCCGCAGACAGGTGTTCGAGCTTGCCGATGGCGGTTTCGCTTCGCTCGGCGAGCTTGTCGGCCACCGTGGCGAGCCCGCCGAGGCGATTGTTTCCGCTTTCCACCAGTCCCGAAAGCTCCTCCTTGACCGCCACCAGGCTCGAGGAGATCTGGTCGCGCGACACGTTGAGCCGCGCGCTCAGCCGGTCCTGAAGGGTCTGCATATCGACGTTGCGGGGCAGGTTCTCGAGTTCGCGCCGCACGTCCGAGACCACCTGCTCGATGTGCCGTGGCCGCAGCATCTCGGTGCGCAGCTGGTCGAGCAGCGGCATGAGTGCCTCGAGCTGCATGAACCCGCGGTCGCTCCGGGCGAAGGCCTGATCGAGCGACTGGTCAAAGCGGTCACTCAGGGCGTTGGAGAGTTGCTCGTTGAGCTGCCGAACGTCGTTGAACTCTGCCCCCAACGACCGCTGGACATCGGCGTGCAACTGGCGGATCAACTGTTCGGTGCGATCCTGCAGCGAGTTCTGGAGCGACTGCACCTGCGAGTGGTTCTGATCCTGCAACTGCTTGAGGATCGTGAAGTGCTGCCGCTGAAGGCTCTGGATTTGCTCGTGCAGATCGCGCTCGAGCAACTCCGACTGCTGATGATGCGTCTCAGCCTGGGAAACCAGCGACTCCTGATGGCGCCTGGCGAGGCCGGCCGCCTGCTCGAGCCCGAGCTGGATCGCCTTGGAGGAGAGATCGAAGTGCTGGAGTTGCAGCTCCCGCGACTTCTCGTGCGTCTGTGTGAGCAGCTGTACGGTCTTGTTGAAACGATCCTGACCCGCATCGGCCAGCTGACGCAAGCCCTCACGCTCGGCGGTGAGTACCTTGGTCTGGGTGTCCTGCACCAATTCGACCACTTCGCGCTGCCGTTGGCGCGACAGGTCTTCGAGCTGAGCGTATTGCCCTACCTGGAGTTCCCGCAGCTGCGCAATACCCTGCTGGATCAACTCGGCGCGCGCAAGAGGCGAGGTGGCTTTCTCCACGCTCTGCAGGAGTTGGGTCACGCTCTGACGGAGCAGGTCGTCTTGCTGCGTGGCGCGCGTGAAGAGGTCCTCGCGCAGGAGGCTCTGCTGCCGGATCGCCTCTTCCACCCGCTCGGCGAGTTGCTGCGTGACAGTGATCTCGAGCACCTGCAGCCGCTGCAGGTGCTGCTCGACGAGGCTTTGCAGCGCCGCAGACAGTTGCTGCAGGCGCTGCAGATCGCCGCCGATCAGTTTTCCGGTTTTCTCAACAAGCGCCTGCGTGGCAAGCGGCTGGAACCGCACGTCGAAACTCTCGACGAAGGCGTTGAAATCGGACTGCTTGAGTGCCTCCTGGTTGAGTTGCTCGATGTAGGGAGCGAGGGCGTCGATCCGTGCAATCGAGGAGGCAAAGACCTGGAAACTCGCCTGCAGGCGCACGATCTGATCCTCGAGTTGCTGGCTCCTGCGGTTGTCGACCTGCAGCTTCTCGGCCGTCTGCGACAGCGTCTGGATATGCCCGCCGAAGCCCGCCACATCGCTTGCGAGCCGCTCGATACGCGCCACCGAGCGCGATAGCGAGGTGAGTTGCTCGGAGGAGCGACGAAATGCGAGCGAAGTCTTGGCAAGCTCGGCGAAATTCTCGCGGATCGAGGCCTGACCACCGGTGAGCTTTTCGATGTGGCTGAGGATGCTCCTGTCGAGCCCTTCAAGCGACACGATCAGCGACTGCTGCATCGTGGCCGACTGTTCCTGGATCTGGTTGATGATTTCGGCGAGCGAACGCTGCTGAAGCACACCCATCTCACGCACTTCAGAGATGCTGTTGGCGATGTTGGTCTTGAGCGCCTCGCGGGTGGCGTGCATATCGCCGCCAAGTTCCTTGGCGAGCGTGCCGAATTCCGAACGCAGCACTGTGGTCTCACGCTGCTGCACCTGCTCAATGCGGATCGCGGTGAGGCTGACGTCGTCGAGCAGTCGCGCAATGCGGTCACTTGCCACCTGCTGCTGGTTTGAAAGCTGCGTAGAGACCGAGTCGAGACCGCTTGCAATCACGCCGCGCAGTGCATCGGCCGACGACGAGAAGCCCTGCCGGAGTGTTTCGGCGGGCTGACCCATGCTCGACTGGATCATTTCAAGGCGCGCCGACAATTCGGATTTCAGTTCTCGAAGCGCCCGCCCCTGTTCCTGCGCCGCTTCGCGCTGCTCCTGCTCGAGTCGAAGGCCCTTCTGTTCCGCATCGCGTATCAGTACCGCAAGCTTTTCGCTTCCGCCGCGCTGCAGATAGGCGAGGAGTGCGGATATCCGGTCGGCAACCCCGCCAAGTTTCTGATCCATCTGCCCGAGTTGCGCGCCCACGTCGCTGAGGCCCAGCGACAGAAGGTCGGTGCGCTCATCCACAAGCGCCTTGCTGGCCTGCATCAGCAGCCGGGCCTCGGCGAAAAGGCTGGTGGATTCGCCCACGCCCTGCTGGATCAGCGCCCCCAGCGAATGCCCGAGCTGCAGCACCTCCCCCTGCAAACGGCTCACGATCGCATCGGGTAGCCGTGAGTCGGCTTCAGCCGATCGATCGGCATGCCGCAAGAGCACATCCTCCATACGCTCGTTGAGCTGCGCAAAATGCGCCGGAAGATCTTCGCGCAAGAGATCGATCTGGTACTTACCTGCGAGTTCCTCGCGCAACTCGGCGGTATGTTCGATCGCCGAGGTCTGGATGCGCTCCATCCAGGCGGCGAGCGCCTGCGCTTCGCGGCCCAACTGAGCCTGCAACTGCGCCACCTCCTTGCCAAGCCTGCGCAGATCGTCGAGCCTGGGTGAGGAGGCGAGCGCCTCCTCGAGCGTTGCCTGGATGCTGCCGAGTTTCTCGCGGGCGTCGTCGATCGCCACCGCGCGCTCGCCGAGCGTGTCGAGTCGAAGCTCCACACGCTGCAGTCCATCGCTCAAGCGCCCGGCGCGGCTTGCCTGACTTTCCTCGAGGCTGGTGAGGGTATGCGCGATCTGCTTGACCCGGAGCGCTTCGTCTTCGCTCAGGCGCTGGAGACCGGTGGTGATCTCATCGGATTTGGCGATGAAGGCCGCCTGCAGCGCCGACACCCCAAGCTGAAGCGAGGCAACCCCGCCGCCCACGGTCTCCAGGCGGCCTGCAAGCTCGGCAACCGGCACCTTGAGGTCTGCGAGCTGTGCCAGCGCAGCCGCAGTCACCTCGCTACGATCCAGGATCAGGGCACGGCTAGCTTCGATGAGGCCGCGCAACTCCGCATGGCGCAGCTGCAACGCTTCCGTGTAGGCGTGATCCTGCGCCTGGCTGCGTGCTGCCAGAGCATCTTGCGCAAGCGAGAACCTCTCGCCAAGTGCGTCGAGCCCGCCGCGCAAGACCTCGAGCAGGCGCGCAGCAACCTCAATCGCCTCGGTACGCTCAACAAGCAGCGCCTGGATGGCCTCCGAGCGGGCAACCAGCAATGCTTGCACGTCCTCGGAGCGGGCAACCACCAATGCTTGCACGTCCTCGGAGCGGGCAACCACCAAGTCCTGCGTGCGCCGCAGGCTTTCGTCCAACTGGATTCGCGAGCCCGAAATCAGTTCCCTGGTCTGCGTCGCCTGATACTCCGAACCGGCAACCGACTGCTCGCCGAGCGCCTCGAGGCGTTCCAGTTGGGTTCGCGTCTGCTGAATCCGATCATCGACAACGCCCTCGAGACGCGCGAGATGAACAAGAACCTTCTCGGCCCGCTCGCGCGACTCTTCGCGCCACGACTGCGCCCGTTCCGACTCGCCAAGAGCACGCTCGCCAAGCGCCTGTACGCTTCCACCGAGTCTTGCGATCTCTTCAGGGACCGTAACCAGCAACTGCAGCGAGGGCAGGAGCGACTCGGTCCTGTCGACCAGCAAGTCGCGGTTTGCCTCGAGCGCGGCTTTGAGTTCGGCGAGCACTGCTGCTACATCCTCTGCGCCTCGGTCGGCCAGGGTGGCGATCCTCGCCTGCAGGCCCTGCAGATGGTCTTCCCACTGTGCGAAGAAGGAGGCCGGCAGACGGCTCTCAAGCTGGGCAAATAGGGCGACTGACTGCTCCCCCATCACGCGCAACTGCACGACCAGAGACTCCGAACCGGCAACCGACTGCACGCCGAGCGCCTCGAGCCGACTGAACAACTCCGCAACGCTCGAGCCCAGCTGCGCTGAGAGCCTTGACTCGAATTGCGACGCATTCTCTCTTCCAGCGTCCTCGCGCTCGGCTATCAGGCGGCCAAGCACCTGCAATTGGCCCGCCAGCTGTTGGTCGACGTCGGCGAGTTGTTGGGAGAGTCCCTCGATGCGGTCCCGGAGATGCTCGAGATCCGACGACTTCGGAGCCATTGAAGAGGCTTCGCCAAACAGCGACTGCAACGCCTCGATCTGCTGTCGGGCGAGCGAAAGGTCCTCTGTGCGCTCGACCACGAGCCGATGCCCGGTCTCGACGAGCGCGCGGGTATCCTGAATGAGACTCCTGCTCTCGACAAAACCTCGGTCAAGCAGCGCAGCCACGCTGCGATCCATCGTTGCGAGTCGCTCCTCGAGAGCGCCTCTGGTCTCACCGACCCATTGCCGGGTCTCGGCAAAAAGTTGCTTGGTCTCGCGAACAACAGTTTCCGACTCCTGCTGGCCCTTGTCGAGCAGACGTCCGATCGAATAGTTGAGGTCGGAAAGCTGGCTTTGCAGCCGTTCGGTCACCGCCGCAGGAACCCGCGCCTGAAGCCGGATTTCGTCGGCTTGCTGATTGAGCATTGCCTCAATCCGCACATTGAGCGTGGAGAACTGGGCGGGCAACTCCGAGCGCAGCATCTCGATCTGATGTCGACCTGCGAGATCGGCCTTGAGCGCGGCGGAACTGTCGGCGGTTTGCGTATAGACCTGTTCAAGCCGGGCCTGAATATTTGCCGAATATCTTGCAAGCTGCGAATCAATCGACGCAAGGAGCTGCGCGACCGGGAAGTCGTCGCTGATCCCGCCGGTTGCGCCCACCGTTGGCACCCCAATTTCGAGCAACCGCTGGATACCGCCGATTTGATCACGCACCAGCGCCAAGTCGGCTGAGCGCGCAAGCAGCCTGACCTGGTCGACAAGCGCCCCGACGCGCTCACCGAGTTGCGCTGGCTCTGCGCGCTCCGAGGCCTGATCCTGCCCTTGCTTCAACTCACGTATGCGCTCGGCCACGGAGACCTGTTGCTCGATCAACTGCCGCAACATTGCGCTTGCGGAATCGAGCGCGAGCTTCAGTTCCTCTCCAGGGGCACCAGGCTGGCCTGACGGTTGCCCCGAGGCTTCGGAGAGATCACGCAAACCCTCGGCAAGTGACTCAAGCCGCTCCTGCAATGCCTGAGCCTGCTGTTCGGATTGCGTGTGCCCCGCCTGCGTGAGCGCCGCAACATTCTGCACATCCTCCCGCACCCTGTCGACGAGCCCCGAAACAAACTCCGGCTTGAGCGCTTCGGTGCGAATCTGCCGCAGCATGGTTTGCATCGCGTCGTAGGCAAGTACCTCGTCGTCGCTTCGGGCTCTTGCGCCATCGGGCAACGTTCCGGAGCCTCCCGTGGCAGGAGGCTTGCGCGCGTCGCCACCTCCGCCGGCATCGTCGGACTCCAGTCCGGGATCGGACGGCAACCCTGCCTGCCCGGTGAGCGAGCGCGGGATCATCGGCGCATCGGGAAAGGCCCTGACTGAACGTCGCG
>Ga0194124_10001424_pt1 | contig 30176 bp, 27 predicted proteins | sample TA2KigCas0mmetaG_FD_148605 | JGI IMG/M metagenome (GOLD analysis project Ga0194124, IMG submission 148605) | Freshwater microbial communities from Lake Tanganyika, Tanzania - TA2015031 Kigoma Deep Cast 0m | ecosystem: Environmental > Aquatic > Freshwater > Lake | place: Tanzania: Lake...
TGGGCGTCACGATCCCTTGCGTATCCCCAGCCCGATTTTCTGATGCTGGTCAGCAACCCGTTCAACGTGATCGTGTCACGCGCGGTGGCGGAACCGCTGGATGCACAGGGTCAGGGCGTCAAACGGCAGGTCGTTGGAACCGGGCCCTTCCGACTCACCCAGGCGGTAGACGGTCAATACTACGAACTCACGCGCTTTGATCGCTATTTTGGTCAGGGACCCATGCTTGACCGGATTCAATTCTTTCCGATCCGGGGAGAGGTTGAGCGCGGCGCCGCGCTGCAAAGCCGCCGTATCGATGCCTGCTTCTTCTTCGCCAATGAGGCCGTGCTCGATCCATTGCGCAAGGTGCAAGGCGTTACCGCACTCAGGCGACCCACGCCCACCTTCGTCAACCTGATACCCAACGTCACAAGAAAGCCCTTCGACGACCTGCGCGTGCGCGAAGCGCTTTCCCTTGCGATCGATCGTGACGCCTTCATCCGCACCGTCGGCCCGCTGGCGGGTGCGTTCTTCCACAGCCGCGGGTTGATGCCGCCCGGCAGTCCCTACAGCCTGACGCCGCAGGAAATCAAGGCCTTCGGGGGATACGACTCGCTGCCCGGCCTGGGCGGGGATGTGGCCGAAAACCGAAAGCGGGCGATTGCGCTTCTGGAGCAGGCCGGGGTTCCCAAGGGATCCAAGATGGTGATCCTGGCTCGCGGCGACGTTCCTGCGTTCCGCGATTCGGCAATCAACGTGGCGGGACAGCTGAAGCAGATCGGGCTTGATGTCACCGTCGACATTCGCGACGCGGGCGCGTTCTACAAAATGGAAACGGGTGGCGACTTTCAGCTGGTCACGCACTCGGTCGCGATGGGCGGTGCGTCAGTCGATCAGATCCTGGGCGAAGGCTACACGAGCTATGGCGGGCGCAACTACGGCATGTGGAAAGACGATACGCTCGACAAGCTCTACAGCGAGCAGTCACGCGAGCTCGACCCCGCCAAACGCGTCCAGATGGTTCGTCGCTTTCAGCTCGAGTTCCTCAAGACCTACTACCAGATCAATTTGGCCTGGGTGGGATACGGTGCCGCGCACCTGAACACAGTGCAGGGCTGGAAGGCTTTGAACGACTTGTACGCAAACATGCAGATGGATCGCGTCTGGTTGAACGCGTAAGCGCTCGGCATGCTCGACTTCATCGCCCGGAGACTCGCGATCGGCCTGATCACGCTGATCGGTGTGGCCACGATCACGTTCTTTCTGATGCGCGTGCTGCCGGGCGATGCAGCAGTGATGTTGAGCGGTGCGGGCGCGGGTGCGATCTCAGAGCAGGAACTCGCCGAGGTTCGCAGCAAGATGGGGCTTGACCGTCCGCTTGCGGTGCAGTTTGGCGCCTGGATCGGCGAACTTGCTCAGCTTAATCTGGGCCTGTCGCTGCGCACCGGGCAGCCGGTGGCCTCGGAAATCGCGCGACGCTTTCCGTACACGCTTCAGATCGTGGTGATGGCCATGGTGATCGCTGTGGCGCTGGGCGTTCCTGCAGGGCTCCTGTCGGCCGCGCGCGCCGGCAGCTGGCTTGACCAGACGCTCCGGGCGCTCTCGGTCGGAGGCCTTGCTGCGCCTTCCTTTTGGGTGGGCCTGCTGATCATTCTCGGACTGGTCTGGCTTTTCAAGTGGAGCCCGCCACTGTTCTGGGAACCGTTCTGGGTAAGCCCCTGGCAGAGCATCACGCAGCTGATCTGGCCGGCCATCGCAGTCGGCATTCGTCAGCTTGCACTGATTGCTCGAATGACGCGCTCCATCATGCTCGAGGTGTTGGGGGAAGATTACATCCGCACAGCGCGCGCCAAGGGGCTGTCCGAGAAAGTGGTGGTGTTGCGGCACGGCTTGCGCAATGGGCTTCTGCCGGTTGTCACGCTCATCGGATTTGAGGTGTCGGCACTGTTTGGCGGTCTGATCGTGACCGAAGCGGTGTTCAATGTGCCGGGACTCGGGCAGTACGTCGTCACGGCCATACTCAACCGCGACTACCCGGCTGCACAGGGAATCGTGCTGATCCTGGCGGGGATCGTCGTGCTCGGCAATCTCACCGTCGACCTGCTGTATGGCTGGCTCGATCCCCGCACCCGCATTCAGGTGAGCCGCTAATGTCTGCTCTCCTTCCATCCATGGCAGACACGCCACGCCTGACCCGGCGAACCCTGCAGGCCGCTCGGGAACAGCCGCTTGGAGCTTTCGGTGCGGTGGTGCTCGTCGTCATGGCGGTGCTTGCCATCGGTGCACCCTGGATCGCCCCCTACGACCCGACCGAGGGAAATGCTGCGCTTCTGAACGCACCACCCAGCGCTGCGCACTGGCTGGGCACCGATCCGTTTGGCCGCGACATGCTGTCCCGTCTGATTCACGGCGCACGCGTATCGCTGCTAGTGGGACTTGGCGCCAGCCTGTTGGGCGTCTGCACGGGCGCCGCAATTGGACTTGTCACAAGCTATCGCGGCGGGTGGGCCGACACCATAGCGCAGCGACTGATGGATGCGCTGCTTGCCTTTCCAATGCTGCTGCTCGCTCTGGCGCTGGCGGCTGTACTGGGGCCCTCGCTTCCCAATGTCATCGTTGCCCTGTCACTGCCTATCGTGCCGCGCGCCGCGCGCATTGCACGTTCGAGTGTGTTGGTGCTGAAGGCAAGCCCCTTGGTTGAAGCCGCGATCGTCGCTGGCTGCTCGGATCTGCGGATCATCGTCCGTCATATCCTTCCCAATACATTTGCCCCACTGCTGGTGATCGCCACAGCGTACCTCGGGCTGGCGATTGTCCAGGAGGCGGCGCTTGATTACCTGGGCGCAGGCATTCAGGAACCCCATCCCTCGTGGGGATTGATGATGGCTGGACCCGCCACATCCCTCGCTCTGACGGCGCCCTGGGTTGTCGTTTTCCCAGGCCTCGCAATCTGCCTGACAGTGCTCGCCTCAAATCTGCTGGGCGATGCGATTCGCGACCTCACCGATCCGCGGCTCCGCGGCCGCTAAGCGTTGTCTATTTTTTGAACGGAGACAGACCATGACCCGTAGCGTGCTTCACACCTCGCTTTGCGACGATCTAGGCATCGAATATCCGATTTTTCTGGCGGGCATGGGCGTGAAAGGCAAAGCCACCCCGCCCAAACTGGTCGCCGCAGTCTCTGAAGCTGGTGGGATGGGCATCCTGGGTTGCTCATGGCTTGACGCTGAGGAGGTTCGTCGCCGCATCCGTGCAGTCCGCAATCTGACCGACAAGCCGTTTGGCGTTGACCTGCTGCTGCCCGCAAGCATGGCTGATGCCTCGCCCGATCGCGCCGAGATGCGGGCTCGAATTGAACGCGACCATCCCAAGCATGTCGAATTCGTCCGGTCGTTGATGGATCGCTTCGGACTCACACCCATGACTGCGAAAGGCGGGGTGATGTCTGCCGAATTCATTCGCGCACAGGTCGATGTCTGCCTTGAGGAACGGATTGCGGTGTTCGCAGCCGGACTCGGCGACCCGTCGTGGGTGGTTCCGCTCGCGCATCAGGTGGGCATGAAAGTGATGGGGCTGGTCGGCAGCGTGCGCGGCGCCGAGCGGCAGGCGCAGGGCGGAGTCGACTACGTGATCGCACAAGGCTACGAGGCTGGCGGTCATACAGGCAAGATCGCCAATTTTCCGCTGATCCCGATGGTGGTGGATGCGGTGGCACCCACCCCCGTTATCGCGGCCGGTGCAATTGCCGACGGGCGCACGCTGATGGCCGGACTCTCGCTTGGCGCGGTCGGTGCGTGGGTGGGAACCGCATTTCTGCTTGCGGAAGAGTCCGACCTCTACCCGATTCACCAGGAAGAAATCATCCGGGGTTCTGCCGAAGATTTTGTCGTCACCCGAGCCTATACCGGCAAGACCGCACGCGACTACGACAACGACGTCATCCGAGCCTGGGATCAATCGGATCTCAAACCGCTTCCGATGCCCTTGCAGGGTGTCTTGATGGATGACTTTATCGCAGCCGCTGACGCGGCGGGCCGTGCGGACCTGATCAACAATCCGGTTGGCCAGATCGGCGGGATGCTCAAAAAGAAGCGGCCTGCGCGAGACATTCTGCTCGGCATGGTGCGCGAAGCCGAAGAGGTCATGGGTCGCCTGCAGTCAATGCGGGCTGCCTGAGCATGAGCTCGGCGACCTCACTGTCCGATGAGAACGTGCCAGGCCCGCTTGCGGGCCTGCGCGTGCTTGAGATCGGAACGGGAACCAATGCGCCCTACGCAGCAAAACTGCTCGGGGATTTCGGCGCCTGCGTGATCAAGGTTGAAGCCGTCGCGGGTGATTCGTCGCGTTTGCGTGGCCCGTTCCCAGATCGACGCGTCGACCCTGAAGCCAGCGGTTTATTCGCCTACCTCAATGCGAATAAATTCGGCATGGTTGCCGACCTTGAATCAGCCTCCGACCAGGAAGCGGTTCTGGCGCTGCTCTCGCGCTGCGATGCACTGATCACCAACCTGCCCCCTGCATCACTGGACCGCGCAGGGCTCACCCCTGCGCTACTGCGCCAGCGATTCCCGTCTCTGGTCATCACCACCATCTCGCCCTTCGGACCCGACCCGGTCTGGGGCAATCGAATGGGCGACGAGCTCGTCACCTTCGCAATGGGAGGGCTTGCCTACAGCACCCCAGGAATCCCCGACGCCGCCGATGACCGCGAAGCCGAGCCCCCGCTTCACCCGAACTGCTTTGCCGCTGAAACCCTCGCAGGCCTCATCGCGGCCAACGCAACGCTGGCGGCCCTCAACCACCGGGCAAGTACCGGTCAGGGTGCTCATCTGGAACTGAGTCAGCACGCAACGGTCGCATCGCTTCAGCACCGTGATGTCACCACTTATTCCTACCTGGGCGGTAAATACGAGCGACTGTTAAACCCGATCACGATCGGCCGAATGCCGAACTTCTATCTGCCGTGCCGCGACGGCTGGGTGACCGTGGCAGCGCCCATGGTCGAGCACTGGGACCGACTGGTGGAAGGCATGGGGCGTCCGGACTGGGCCGTATCCGAGCGGTTCGCCACGCCCAAAGCGCGCACTGAAAACTGGATCGAGCTCAGAAACCGCCTGATCGACTGGACCGCAACGCTCACCGGCGAGCAACTGTTTGAATTCGCAAACGCGCAGCAGCTGCCAATTTTCCCGTTTCACTCTGTCCGGGCTGTCACCAGCACCGATCATCTTCGTGCGCGCAATTCGCTGGTGCCCATCGAATTTGGCACGCGGTCGGCGCAAATGCCCGCAGCGCCCATCATGATGCGCCGATCACCGTGGTCGCTGCGTCGCCGTGCTCCAAGGCTGGGCGAGCATGACACATCGCTTCGTACCCAGGGCTGGCCACAAGCGCACCGCGATCACCGTTGGGCAATGCCGGCAGCACCCGCCGTCAGATCAACCACCGGCGGGCAAGCGTCGGCCTATCGTCCACTTGCGGGCGTTCGCATACTTGATGTTGGGCAGTTCATCGCAATTCCCTTCTGCACGTTATGGCTTGCCTGGATGGGCGCTGAAGTCATCGTCGTCGAGTCAGGCCGGCGGATGACCTCCCGCAGCGCCCCACCCTTTTTGCCAGGGCTGGAAGGCAACCCCGACGCAAGCGGCTACTTCAACCTGTTGAACGCAGGCAAAAAGAGCGTACGGGTTGATATGACAACGACCGAGGGCAGAAAGCTGGTCCGCGCACTCGCCTGCAAAGTTGATGTGCTGGTCGATAACTTTTCAACCGGCGTCATCGAGAAGCTGGGGCTCGACTACGAATCCCTCCGCCGCGAGAACCCAGGTCTCATCGCGGTATCGTGCGGCGCATTCGGACGCAGCGGTCCGATGCGAATGGCGCGTGGTCTGCATAGCGCGGTCAACCTTTACTCGGGCGTTGCCGATGTCACCGGGTATGCCGGCGGCGCACCGCGCATTCTGGGCGGCGTGTTGCCTGACCCGCTGGCGGGCACTTACGCAGGGTTTGCCGTCATGGCTGCACTCACCGAACGCCGGGCGAGCGGCGTCGGTCAATACGTCGATCTGGCGATGTATGAAGCCATGATGACGCTGATTCCCGAAGCGGTCATCGACCTGTCACTCAACGGAATCGAACCGGTGCGCGCGGGCAACCGCGACGCCCAGCATGCACCGCACGGAATCTTCCGCTGCAAGGACGAGGGCGATTGGGTGGCCATCAGCGTTCGTGACGACGCTAGCTGGCAACGCCTGTGCACGGCAATTGAGCGTCAGGACTGGCTATCCGACCCCCGCTTTTCAAACGCCACGGCGCGCTGCGATCACGTTGCGGCCCTGGAGGCGGGCATCACCGCGTTCACGCGTGAGCGAAGCGCCAAGGCGGTCACAGAAATTCTGCAGGCTCAACGCGTTGCTGCGGGTCCGGTCACCCGCGTCGATCAGCTGCTTACTGATCCGATCCTGAGTCGCCGCGGAACCATCATCGAAACCGATCATCCGCTGGTTGGCAAGCGGGCGCAGCTTGGGTTGCCCTGGCAGGCCGACACCGGCGCCTTCCATTACCAGCGGGCACCGCTGCTGGGCGAACACACCCGCGAGGTGCTGGCCGCGCTGCTGGGACTTGACGACGCAGAGTTCAGCCGGCTTGAGCAATGCGGCGCACTGGCCTGAAAGGATCCAACTGATGCAATTTGAATTTACCGATGATCAGAAGCGGTTTCGCGCCGAGGTCCGCGACTTCCTGCGGCGTGAACTGACACCTGAAGTCTGGGCCCAGCATCGCGACACCGGCGAACAGGGCATGTGGAGTGTGCCATTCACCAAAGCGTTCCGGCGCAAGCTGGGCGCCGCAGGCTATATCGGAATGGGTTGGCCCACTGAATACGGCGGTGGTGGTCGCAGCCGGATTTACCAGGCGATTTTCTGGGACGAGATGGAATACGCCCGGGCCCCCGGACTCGACCGGTCGATTACCTATGTACCCAATACGCTGCTCGCGTTTGGTTCCCACGCTCAGAAGGAAGCGCTTCTGCCACGCGTGGTTCGCGGCGAGCTTGCATGGTTCGTTGGCTACAGTGAGCCGGAAGCCGGCTCGGATCTGGCCAACGTGCGAACACGCGCCGTCGATGACGGCGACTCGTTCATCGTTACCGGGCAAAAAGCATTTTCAAGCGATGCGCACATGGCCGATTACAGCCTGGTTCTGGCGCGCACTGACCCAGGCTCATCCCGCCACCGCGGCCTGACGCTGATGATCGTCGACATGACCTCGCCGGGCATTAACATCAGTCGACATCCGACCTTGGCAGGCTGGACCCACCATGCGGTGTATTTCGATGGGGTAAGGGTCCCCAAGAGCATGGTGTTGGGCGAGGTCAATGAAGGTTGGAAAGTGGTGATGGGTGCGATCGACTTCGAGCGCGCAGCGTTGGCAAGCCACGGCCTGGTGGCGTTTCAACTGGATCGCCTGCTGGAATGGACCCAGCTCGGTAGCGGCCAGGGGTCGCCTCCTATTCAAGAGCCAACCGTGCAGGACGAACTGGTTCGGCTCGCCATCGAATCCGAGGGCGCTCGCCTCACGACCTATTGGCTCGCATCGCTGCATGCCAAAGGGCTGATGCCCCAGCATGAAACGTCGCTCGCGGTACTGGTCAAGCGCGAAACCGCGCGAAGGCTCGATTCATCCGGGCTGGAAATGCTGGGGCCATTCGGCCCGCTTCGCCATGGTTCGCCTGCTGCTCAACTTGAGGGTGACGTCGAGCTTGAATACCGCGACCGACTCTATTTCCAGTTTGCTGCCGGGGGCTTCGACATCACGCGCAATGTGATCGCGCTGCGCGGTCTCGGTCTTCCCCGTTAGGAGTCAATACCCTATGGACATCACGCTCAACGAGGAACAAGACCTGATAGCCAGCACGGCGCTCGCGTTCTCCCAGGAGCATGCCCCGCCAGCAACCGTCCGCGAACTCGAAACCACCGAGAATGGGTTCGACCCAACCGTCTGGAAAAAGATGGTCGAGATGGGCTGGCCGGCGGCCGCCTTGCCGGAGCGGTATGGCGGTGCCGGACTGGGCCTGATGGAGCTCTCGTTGATCATCGAAGCCCTGGGCCAGGCATCGCTTCCCTGCCCCTTGTTCTCAACGGTCATCGAGGCGGGCTTGCTGCTGGTCGACGCGGCCGACGAGGCTCAGAAGTCACACTGGCTTTCTCGCATCACCGCAGGCGAGGCGCTGCTCACCGTGGCCATGCTTGAGGAATCGGGCAGGATGGCGCCAGAGGACATCGCGCTCAAGCTAACGCCGCGAGGCGACACGCTGGTTCTGCAGGGCACCAAACTGTTCGTTCGCGATGCCGGCGTTGCCGACGCGATCATTTGTGTGGCGCGAAGCGGCCAGAGCCCCAGCGACTTATCGCTGGTGCTGGTGCCCGCCGATACACCGGGCATTCGCCGCGCCCGCATGACAGCCGCCGGCGGCGAGGCGCTCTGGCAGGTCGCGTTCAACGAGGTGTCGCTTCCTGGCCATGCGATGGTGGGCAGGCTGAATGTGGCCTGGCAACCATTGCAGAACATGATCGCCCGCGGCGCAGCCCTGAAGGCCGCCGAATTAACGGGCATTGGTCAGGCCGCGCTGGATCTCACGGTGAACTACGCCAGGCAACGGATTCAGTTTGATCGGCCCATCGGAAGCTTCCAGGGCGTCCAGCACCACTGCGCGGAAATGGCTCGTGACCTGGCAGTGACGCGCCTGCTGGCGCGGCAGGCCGCTGCGCGAATCGATAGCGCTCGCGATTCCAGGCGCGAGGTGTCGATCGCGAAAGCCAAGGCCAGCGAGGCCATCCCAGCCCTCACCCGGACAGCGCACCAGATTCATGGTGCGGTGGGTTATTACCGCGACTATCCGTTGGAGCTTGCCTACCACCGCGCAATCGCAGCAGCCGCCAGCTATGGCACCGCAGCCGACCACCGCAGAGCCCTGGCGCAGCTGCTTCGTGATGACCCCCGTGCATTTCGTGGAGAGAACCCATGAGCTATCAATTCATCCGGGTCGACCAGGACGCACACGGCGTCGTGCTCCTTACCATCGACGATCCGTCCGCGAAGAACGCGGTCAACTGGGCGATGAATGCCGAGATGGTCCAGGAGTTTGCGCGTGTCGAGCGCGACCCTCAGGCTCGCGCACTCATCATCACTGGCTCCGGAAGCATTTTCTGCTCGGGCGGAAACATCCGGCGAATGACGGCCGAGGGCAAGTCACTCGAGCCCCCGGAACCCACGCTGCGCGAGGAACTGTTCCCGCATGAAGCGGACATTCGTCGAGTCGTGGTTGATCTGCGGCGCATGTCCAAACCTGCGATCGCTGCGGTCAACGGTCCCGCGATTGGCTCAGGAATCGGAATCGCGGCCGGGTGTGATATCCGGATTGCCTCGGAGCGATCAAGATTCGGCTGGGTATTTACCCGACGCGGTATCGTGCCCGATGACGCAAGCCTGGCCCTGATGCCACAACTGATCGGCTACGCGAAAGCCTATGAGTGGGGCGTCACAGGCCGAACGCTCTCCGCCGAACAGGCACGCGACATCGGATTCGTGAGTGAAGTGGTAGCGCCCGAGCGTCTGCTCGAACGAGCGCGCGAACTGGCAATGGAAATCATCGATAACGTGCCACCCATCACCGCCCAGGCGTTTAAACTCGCCCTGACCGAGGCGCTCGAGCGATCGCTCGAGGATGGCGTGCGGATCGCCGAGCGCGCCCAGCGGGTGGTCCGCGAAACGCGTGATCATAACGAGGCGTTGAAAGCCTACGCAGACAAGCGCCGGCCGGTCTGGCAGGGGCGCTGATCACCACCGGGTTTGCAAGGCGTGGTTTATGTTGTATAAGCCCCGCGCGGCCCCGCTTCGCGCGGGGCGCGCGCACGTCTGCTGAAACCGGGAAGCCCCATGGATACTGCTTACCTGATCGAAGTTGCCAATCTGCTGCTGCGCTGGGTGCATGTCATCACCGCCATGGCATGGATTGGTTCGTCGTTCTACTTCGTGATGCTCGACAACAGTCTGACGCCGCCCGAGCACGATGACCTGAAGCAGAAAGGCGTGGATGGCGAAATGTGGGCGGTGCATGGTGGCGGGTTTTATCACTCGAACAAGTACATGGTGGCGCCGCGCTGGCTGCCTATCCCGCAAAACCTTCACTGGTCATTCTGGGAAAGCTATTCCACCTGGTTAACAGGCTTTGCGCTGTTCACCACCCTCTATCTGTTCAACGCCGGCACGTATCTGATCGACAAGAGCGTCTTTGACTGGTCACCGGTGGCAGCGGGCGCTACGGCGCTTGGGTTTCTGGCTGCATTCTGGCTGATCTATGACGGCATCTGCCGAATCCTGGGTCAGCGCAAAAACGGCGAACTGATCGTTGGGGTTACGGTCACCCTCTTCATCATCGCGGCGTCCTGGCTTGCCTGCCAGCTGTTCTCGGGCCGCGCAGCATTTCTACTGGTGGGCGCCATGATCGCCACCGTCATGAGCGCCAATGTGTTTTTCTGGATCATTCCCGGTCAGAAAAAAGTCATTGCTTCGCTTCGCGCAGGCGAAAAGCCTGACCCCATTCACGGCTGGCGCGGCAAGCAGCGCAGCGTTCACAACACCTATTTCACGCTGCCAGTCATCATTGCGATGCTGTCCAATCACTATGGCTGGCTGTATCAAGGCAAGCACAACTGGATCGTGTTGTGCCTGATGATGTTGGGCGGTGCGCTCATTCGACATAGTTTTGCGGCCCGCCACAAGGCGCATGTGCAGGGCCGTCGCACGCCCTGGGAACACGCCATTGTTGGCACGCTGGTCATCGCAGGCGTCATGGCATGGCTTGCGCCTCGCAAAGCGGCTGATTCGGCCGATGCGAACAACGCCCTGCCCGCCACGTTCCAGGCGGTTCAATCAATTGTGGCCGAGCGCTGCGCAGCCTGTCATAACGCGCAATTGCAAAGCAAGAATGTGGCGCTGCACACGCCGGCGCTTATCCGGCAGCACGCACAGGCGGTGTATCAACAAACCGCGGTCCTGAAGCTGATGCCCATGAACAACGCCACGCAGATCACCGAGGCCGAGCGTTCGGTGATTCGTCGCTGGTACGAAGCGGGCGCAAAAGCCGAGTAATTGCCGGCCCCTTTCTTTCACGGTTCCTAACCCAAGCGAGTTGTGCATCATGGGACGACTGAGCACCCACGTTCTTGATACCGCACACGGCTGCCCGGCGGCAGGCATGCGCGTGAGTCTGCAGCGCATTCACGCTGACGGCCGCGCCGACACCGTCAAGACCATCACACTGAATGCCGATGGCCGCAACGATGGCGGTCCGCTGCTCGACGCATCGTCGATGGCCGTGGGCCGCTGGCGGCTGGTGTTCGAGGTCGCGCCCTATTTCCGCGCGCGCGGGGTCGCGCTACCCGACCCGCCATTTGTGGACTCAGTTCAGATCGACTTCGGCATTGCCGATGCGCAAGGCCACTATCACGTGCCGCTGCTGGTAAGCCCGTGGAGTTGGAGCACCTACCGCGGGTCGTAGCATCATGCACGCAGCCTCGCTCACGCTGCCGCTCGCCGGCCTCAAGGTGGTTGAGTTCACCCACATGGTCATGGGTCCAACCTGTGGGCTGGTGCTGGCCGATCTGGGTGCCGAGGTCATCAAGGTTGAGCCCATCGAGGGCGATCGTACCCGAACGCTGCTGGGGTCTGGCGCGGGGTTTTTCCCGCTGTTCAACCGCAACAAGCAAAGCATCCGCATCAATCTGCAGGACCCGGAGGGCGCTGCGGTGGCGCGTGCACTGTGCGTCCGCGCCGATGCCGTGATCGAGAACTTCAAACCAGGCTCGATGAGCCGCTATGGCCTTGATTACCCGAGTCTGTCCGAAAGCAACCCTCGCCTGATTCACGTCAGCCTCAAGGGTTTCCTGCCTGGCCCCTATGAGCACCGCACGGCGCTCGACGAAGTGGTGCAGATGATGGGCGGGCTTGCCTACATGACCGGTCGACCGGGGGATCCGCTTCGCGCAGGCACCAGCGTCAACGACATCATGGGTGGCATGTTCGGCGCGATCGGCGTGATGGCGGCATTGATTCAGCGCGGCATCACCGGGCGCGGCCAGTCCGTGCAGGCATCGCTTTTCGAAAACAATGTGTTCCTGGTTGCCCAGCATATGCTGCAGTATGCGATCACGGGTGTGCCGGCCGAACCGATGCCCAATCGTATTTCCGCATGGGCGGTGTATGACGTCTTCACGGTTAGCGCAGGCGAGCAGATTTTTCTCGCGGCCGTCAGCGATCCGCAGTGGAAAACCTTTTGTACCGCGTTCGGCTTTCACGATCTGCTTGCGGACCCCGCACTTGCGAGCAACAACCTTCGAGTCGGGCAGCGCGCAACGCTGATACCGGAACTGAAGCGCCGCCTGGCTGACTATAAAGCGGCAGACCTCGCCGCGAAAATCGAGCGCGAGGGACTCCCCTATGCACCCATCATTCGACCTGAGCAGCTGTTTGATGATCCGCACCTGAGCGCGACAGGCGGACTGGCTGAGGTAAAGCTGACCGAAGGACCGCGTGCCGGCGACACAGCGCGTGCGGCGCTGCTGCCGCTTTCGCTCAACGGCGAGCGCCTCGGCGTCAGGATCCACCCGCCAACGCCGGGCGAGCACACCGACACGCTGCTCCAGGAACTTGGCCTGTCACCCGAAAAAATCAAGGCACTGAAAGCGGCCGGGGCGGTCCGCTGAAGACTTGTTTCGCTGGACGCGCACCGCGTTCAGTGCTGCAATGACTTTGACTTGGCCAACCCACGGAGGGGGCCGCGATAACCTATCCCAACGCACGCCGTCGCCTGATCTCGCTCGCCGCCAGCCTTCCCGTCGCCGCAGTCGCTCGTTCGCCGGTGATTGCATCCGGCGCAGCCCTGCCCCTGCTCACCAGCCCGTTGGCCGCCAACGCGCAGAGCGGCGTCTGGCCCACCCGGCCGGTGCGACTTCTGGTCGGAAGCCCTGCTGGGTCAGGCACCGGCCTGGTGGCACGGGCGGTGGCCGCGCGGGTCAGCGACGTGCTCGGGCAGACCATCATCACCGAGAACCGCATGGGCGCAGGTGGTCAGATCGCCACCGAGGTCATCTCCAAGGCTCCGCCTGATGGCACCACGTTTCTGGCCCTGTCGAGCGCTCATGCAAGCCAGGCAGCCACCCTCAAGTCGCTGCCGTATGATCCCCTGGATGGTTTGCGCTGGGTCTCAACGGTCGGCGTGTATCCGCTCATCATCGCCACTGCAGCCGACTCGCCCATTCGCGACCTCAATGATCTGATCCGCCGCGCACGCCAGGCCCCAGGGAGCATCAGCTATTCAACATCGGGCATCCCCAGCGCGCTGCATCTGATCGGCGAATGGCTGGGGGCGGCCACCGGCACGCAGTTGACGCATGTTCCTTATCCGGCGGGCGGTGGCTTCGGATACACCGATCTGATTGCCGGTCGAATCCAGCTGATGATCAACATCCCAGGCCTGATCGTTCCGAACATTCGCGCCGGCAAGCTACGGGCGCTTGCAGTCAGTTCGCCCACCCGCTATGACGTTTTGCCCGATGTCCCGACTCTGTCGGAGATTGCGCCAGGCCTTGAGATTATTTCCTGGCTTGGCATCGTGGCGCCGCCCGCCACGCCGCCCGATATTGTTGCCAGGCTGAATGCCGCGATCCGCTCGGCAATCGCCCAACCTGAACTGCAGGAACAGCTTCGCATGGCGGGCGTTCAGCCGCAGGCCAACAGCCCCGACGAGTTCCGGTCGCTGGTTGCCGAGAGCATTGAGCTTTACAGGAAGATCGCGCGCTCGCGAGGCATCGAGCTGCCGTAGCCACCCGCCGTCAAGACCGCAGGCGGATCATCCAGCCGCCTGCAGGCTTGCCTCCAGCCTGGCATCGGCCTCTGCGAGTCTGGTCTTCAGTTCTGCCATCCACTCGCTCTTGACCCGAAACCCCGGTTGCGCGCGGGCATGGCGCTCGACCTCGATCAGGATCTGCTCGTCGGGCGCATGAACATCCCAGGCGAGACGAATTGGCTGCGGGATGTGCCACGGAGTATCAATAAACAGCTCGAGACGGTTGTTATCAGGGTCGCCGAAGTACACCGAGATCGAGTCACCATGCGAGAGCGGGCCGAGCGTGGGCCCTTCAAGCGTCACCAGATCACCCGCCTGCCGAATCCGCGCATACAGTCGCTTGAGCGTTGCCAGATCGTCGACGCGAAAGGAAATCTGCTGGACCGTGCCAGGCAGGTTCGACGCACGACCGGAACCAATCGCGAGCTGATGATGCTCATCGGCGCTTCGCGTCAGAAACGCGAATTCGCCGTTGGCGATCGGCCCTCGGTCTGTCACGACAAAGCCCAGGTAGGTCGTGTAGAAATGCACCGACCGCTCGACATCGCGCACAAAGATGCCGCAGTGGCTGAACTGAAGTTTCATGGCTGCTTTGCTCCACTCAATCGAGTTGGATGCCGGTTGAGCGGATGAGCTTATCCCACCGCTGGAGTTCGCGGTCCATGAAAGGCTGCTGATCGGTGGCGACGACATTCATCGGAACACCGCCGATCCCCTGGATGCGTGCGATGTACTCCGGGGAGCGAACCAGCGTACCAATCGCCTCACGCAGCCGCTCAACCACCTGCGGTGGCGTGGCGGAAGGCGCAAAAACCGCCATCCAGCTACCCGCTTCGAAGTCGAGCAGGCCGGTTTCAATAAGGGTTGGCGTGTCTGGCAGCTGCGCCGATCGCTGGGTGCTGCTGACGCCCAATGCCTTTAATCGCCCGGACTGTATGAAGCCGCGCGCCGCCGAAATGTTTTCCATCGTGAAGTGCACACGACCCGCGATCATGTCCTGATGCGCTGGCGCAGCGCCCTTGTAGTGTACGGTTTCCATCTTGAGGCCCAACTGCTTCAGAACAATCTCACCCCAGATGTGCTGCGCGGTACCGACTCCGGCCGTCGCGAAGTTGTACTTGCCCGGGTTGTCGCGCACCAGATCAACGAACTCACGCAAGGTGTTGACGGGCAGCGATGCTGCCACCAGAAACACCGTTGGGTACGTGGCCAGGAATCCAACCGGCACGAAATCCTTGCGTGCGTCGTAGGGCAGCTTCCGGAACAGGGCAGGGTTCAACGCAATATTGCTCACGCCACCCAGCATCAGGGTGTAGCCATCCGGGGTGGAGCGCGCCACATGTTCAGTTCCGGTGATCGTTCCCGCGCCAGGCCGGTTTTCAACCACCACATTGATTTTTTGATCCTCGGTCAGTCGCTGGGCAACTTGCCTTCCCAGGATGTCAAAGCCGCCCCCCGCGGCGGTCGGAATCACCAGCCGGATGGGCCGGGAGGGAAAATCGGAGACTTGGGCTGATGCGTTTGCAGCGCCCGCCACAGCGAGCGCTACCGCGGCGCTTCTGGCCACGAATGCGATCTTCTTAAAGGCCAACATGGGACTCCTCCCGTCATCGTGATGGTGGTTGAATCGGCAGCCACCGGAATTCTGTGGGAAGCGCAGGCAATCCGACAAGCGCGCGATCCAGGATCTGATGAGGCGCAGCAGCGCGCAGAGCCGATAAGCGCGCATTCGGGTGCCGGATGCCGCCAACTCCATGCATAATCAGGCTCGCCAGCCCAAATCAGATGCTTGTTCGGGTGCAACGCACGATCGATGCGGCAAGACGCACAAGCAGTGGCCCGCCACTTACAGAAGAAGACTTATTGTGAAGCTCAAAATCGCCGCGTCTGCTGCGCTCGCGGCCTGCCTCGCCCTGACCACCGCTGCCCACGCGCAAGACTGGGCCCCTAACAAACCCATTCGGTTCGTTGTTCCTCAGGTGACAGGCGGCGGCGCCGATGCGATCGGCCGCGCCATTGCCAAAGGCATCTCAGATCAGATCGGACAGCCGCTGGTGGTGGAAAACCGGCCTGGCGCCAACGGCGGTGTGGGGGTCGAATCGCTGATGCGGGCACCAGCCGATGGCTACAGCCTGCTGCTGGTGTTCACGTCGCTGATGGCGCTCAATCCCGCCGTGTACGCGAAGCTGCCCTACGATCCGCTTAAAGACTTCACCCCGCTCGCCGGCATGTGCGAAGTGCCCCTCGTGATGATGGCCAGCAACGCGGTAAACGCACGTGACGCCGCCGAACTTGTGCGACTCGAGCGTTCGCAGCCCGGAAAAATCGACGCTGCCTCCAGCGGCAATGGCGCGTTTTCGCATCTTCTGATCGAGATGATGAATGCGAAAACCGGGACCCGCTTCACCCACATCCCTTTCAAGGGCGAGGCGCCCGCGGTCCAGCACCTGATGGGTGACCACGGCCCGATCATCTACATCGGTACGCCCGCGCTCGCCATTGCGCATCAGAACTCGGGTCGACTGAAACTTCTTGCTGTGACCACCCAGAAGCGAATGCCACAGCTGCCCGACATTCGGACGCTTGCTGAACAGGGCTTCCCCGATTTCAATGAAAGCTTCTGGTACGGGGTGGTCGTGTCGTCGGCGACTCCGCCCAATATCGCGGCGGCGCTGCAACGCCACGCGCAACAGGCAGCCAATCAGCCGGCAGTGCAGGAGCAACTCGGTCGGCACGGCTGCGGCGCGCTGCCACTCAGCGCAACTGACTTTGACCGTCGGATTCGCTCAGATCACGCCAAATACACCGGCATCGCGCGCGCTGTAGGCATGAAAGTGGACTAAGCCCATGAGACCTCAGCTCAAGCATGTAGGCATTTACGTGCACGACATCGACCGGATGGAAAAGTTCTACACCCGGGTATTTGATCTTGTTGTGACCGATCGCGGTCAGGTACCTCGCCTGGACAACCGCAAGATCGTGTTCATGAGCGCAGCCGCCGATGCACACCACCAGTTTGTGCTGCTGGCGGGCAAAGACCCGGCCAGCGGGCCCAGCGTTGTCTTTCAGTTCTCGTTTTATCTGGAAAACCTGTCGGAGCTGAGAACCATACGCGACCGCCTGCAGGCCGAAGGCGCATCTGACATCAAGGCAATCTGCCACGGCAATGCCTGGTCCTTGTACGCGCAGGACCCCGAGGGCAATGGCCTCGAGGCCTACCTTGATACGCCCTGGCATGTCCCGCAGCCGCACGGCATTCCATTTGATCTGTCTCAGAGTGACGAGGCCATCATGGCGCAGACGCTTGCACATGTGAAAGCCACACCCGGCTTCCGCCATCGCGATGAATGGATGCGCGAGCAGCAGCAGTTGCTGAACGTTTAGATGTCTGTCCAACCGTAGCCTGTTATTCACCTAATGGAGCCATACCTGTCATGAAACTGGTCTGCTATCGCCACGGCGGCGCCACGCATTACGGCGCAGTCAAAGAAAACGGCAAGGTCGTTGACCTGGGCACCCGCCTGGGCGCGCTCTATCCCGATATCGTTTCCTTCATTGCCGGCGACGGGCAGGCGATCGCGCGGCAGGTGGTTGCCACCGAACCTGGCGACTTCGACTACGACGCGCTCGATCTGCTGCCGGTGGTGCCGAACCCGCAAAAGATTCTGTGCGTCGGGCTGAACTATCACGACCATGTGGATGAGGCCAACCGCGTGGTGGGTAATCGCAAGGTTCCCGATCGTCCAATGATTTTTGGCCGGTGGCCCGAGTCCCTCGCTTCGCATCGCAAGCCGATCACGCGACCCCGTATTTCTCATATGTTCGACTGGGAGGCCGAAATGCTGGTGGTGATCGGGCGCGAGACCGGTCGCTATGTCAAGGCCGACGACGCGCTGCAATACGTCTTTGGCTACTCATGCTTCAACGAGTCGTGCATTCGCGATTACCAGCGCCACAGCAGCCAGATCACCCCGGGGAAAAACTTCGAGAACACGGGTTCAAGTGGCCCCTGGCTCGTGACCGCAGACGAGATTCCCGACCCGATGAATCTCGAGATCAAAATGCGTCTGAATGGCGAAGTCATGCAACACGCCAACACCAGTCAGATGATCTTCTCAGTGCAAAAAATCATCGAGTACATCACCGAGTGGACGCCGTTGAAGCCGGGCGACTTGATTGTCAGCGGCACGATGGGCGGCGTAGGGTTCGCGCGTACCCCTCCGATCTTCATGAAGCCGGGTGATATCGCCGAAGTTGAAATCGAGAAAATCGGCGTGCTGCGCAACACCATCGAGGACGAGGATCCGAGCCTGGGTCCTCGCTAAGTGACGCAGTCCATGGCGTCCCTCGGCTGGCGGTTTGACCACAGCTATGCGCGCTTACCCGAGGCGATGTTCGCCCGGGTAGCGCCCGCGCGGGCCCGTGACCCCAGGGTGGTGGTGTTCAACCACGCCCTGGCAAGTACGCTGGGGCTTGACGCGAGCTCGGTCGACTCGCAGTCGCTCGCAGCGTCGCTGTCGGGCAATGCGCTGCCCGAGGGAGCCCTGCCGCTTGCACAGGCCTATGCCGGACACCAGTTCGGGCACTTCGCCATGCTGGGCGACGGTCGCGCACTGTTAGTGGGTGAACATCTGTGCCCGGACGGAAGCCGCGTCGATATCCATTTCAAAGGATCTGGCCCCACCCCTTTCTCCAGACGGGGCGACGGTCGCGCAGCACTCGGACCCATGCTGCGTGAATACCTGATCAGCGAGGCCATGCATGGGCTCGGAATCCCGACCACGCGAAGCCTCGCTGTGGTTGCCACCGGCGAAGCGGTGTTTCGGGAAAGCCTGCTCGATGGCGCTGTGCTGACCCGGGTTGCGCGCAGCCACCTTCGGGTCGGCACGTTCGAATATGCATCGGCCCGCAATGAGCCGGAGCTTCTTGACGCGCTGATTCGCTATGCCATTGATCGGCACTACCCTGATTGCGCAGCGGCTGAGCGCCCGGCGCTGGCCTTGCTCAATCAGGTTATCGATCGTCAGGCGTCTTTGGTTGTTCACTGGCTTCGTGTCGGATTTATTCACGGCGTGATGAATACCGACAACATGAGCATCTGCGGCGAAACCATCGACTACGGACCGTGTGCGTTTCTTGAACGCTACGATCCAGCGGTTGCGTTCAGCTCCATTGATCAGGGCAAGCGCTACGCCTTCGGAAACCAGCCTTCGATCGCTCAGTGGAACCTCGCCCGGCTTGCGGAAGCGCTGCTGCCTGCAATCGATGCCGATGCCGATCAGGCGCTTGCGCTGGCCGAAGAGGCGGTGAATCGCTTTGCCGAGCTTTATCGGTCGCGGCAGGTCGACATGATGCGTGCAAAGCTGGGGCTGGCAGGTGACAGCAGCGACGACGAGGCGCTGATCACAGACTTCCTCGGCTGGATGCGCGAGCGAGATGCCGATTACACCAACAGTTTTTCAATGCTGTCAGCAGGCAGGATTGCAGCGGGCAAGCTTGAGTCCGACTCAAGCCTGGCGGCGTGGCACCAGCGCTGGCAGGCACGGCTTCAGGCGGGGGGCGAACCACTCGATGCGGTCACATCACGAATGCGCGCAACCAACCCGGTTTACATTCCTCGCAATCACCAGGTTGAGGCAGCGCTGGCTGCAGCCACCGGGCCAGCCGGGGATCTGCAACCGCTCGAGCGCCTGCTCGACGTGTTGAAGCGCCCCTATCTTGAGCGCCCAGGGTTGGAGGCTTACACGCAGCCCGCCCAAGACGCCGGTCGCGGGTATCAGACCTTCTGCGGAACGTAAGGCACGCCCGCCAGGCTTTAGCGAGCAGCCGCCTGTTTGAGCGCCTGCGCGATCACGCCGCTGATCACCTGCGCCCCATAGCGGGTCCCAAAGCCAGCCAGCCGCTCTTCTTCAGACTTTGACGCAGCAAGCGTTCCCGGGCACTTGCCTGCCCGTGCGACCTCTCTCAGGGTATGTTCAATCGCCTGCATCACCTCGGGCTCCTGCCAGCGGTGCTCGTGACCCATGCTGTGCGCGAGATCGGTTGGACCGACGAACACCGCGTCAATGCCCGGTACCGAAGCGATGTTGTAGGCATTGGCCACGCCTTCAGGCGTTTCGATCATCGCAATGACACCAATGCCGTCGTTTGAGCGGCGAATATGTTCTGCACCGCCGAAGGCGCCATAGCCCGCTGCGCGGTTGCTGAACGCAACACCGCGCTGCCCGCCCTGCCCACCCGGAAGCGGGTAACGAACCCGCCTGACCAGATCTTCCGCTTCAGCAGCGTTATTGATCATGGGCACCTGCACGCCGCTCGTGCCAAGATCGAGCACACGGGCGATATCGTGTCGCAGGCATCTGACAATTGGCACAACGCCACTGGCACGTGCCGCACGCAGCATGTGCTCGGTGGTTTGCAGGTCGGCGCTGCCATGTTCGTTATCGATTACAACAAAATCGAATCCGGCAAAGGCGCACATCTCAACCAGCGCCGGCGCAGGCAAACCGATGAACATGCCATGCAGGGGAGCACCGCTCGCGAACATGCCGCGAAGACGGTCATCAAACGGCATTCTGATCTGAGAGTTCATCGAACGGCTCCGAAAATTAGAGGTTAAACACCCGACGGGCATTCCCGAAAGATATCGCATGTCGCTCGGCTTCCGGCAGTGCCTCAAGCCGCCTGGCCGCCACATCGGCCTCATGAACCCGATGGGGCCAATCGGTGCCCAGCATGACCTGGCTCGCACCGGCCACATCAATCAGGTAGCGAAGCGGCGCGAGGTCATAGGTAATGCTGTCGTAGTAAATGTGACGCAGGTAGTCGGTGGGCTTTCTGCGCATCTCGCGCAGGTGGTCGAACTCGGCCCGATCACCCATCTCAAAGCGCCCAACCAGATACGGCAACATGCCGCCGCCGTGCGATGCAATCAGTTTCAGGTTGGGGTAGCGATCGAAAAACCCGTGAAAAATCATCTTCGCCACAGCCAGCGTGGTGTCATAGGTAAAGCCCACCGACCAGAACAGATTGTGCGGAATGATGCCCATCTTTTCAGCGCCAAGCGGGTCGGTGGGATGCACCAGCACAGGCAATGCAAGGGCGTCGATCTCTGCCCACACCGGCTCAAAGCACGCGTCGGTCAGGCTCTTTCCCGCAATGTTGCCAAGCCCCATGACCCCCACCGCGCCCTGAGCCACCGTTCGGCGAAGTTCGGCGATCGCAGCGTCCGGATACTCCCAGGGAAGCGAGGTGAACCAGCGGATCCGGTCGGGCCAGCGCGACTGCGCCGCCTGCATCGCGTCATTCGATTCCCGCGCCGCCAGCGTGCTGGTTGCCTCATCACCCCAATAAACGTTCGGGCAGGTCAGCGACACAATCGACAGGTCGATCCCGTAGCGATCCATCTCGCGAATCCTGAGCTCGTAATCAAAATGACCCACCTGCGGAATCACCACAGGCGTGGTGCCGCGAAAGATCTCCTGCTTGCCATCCGGGCGGCGCTGCAAATTGAACTCGCCGCCTCGGGTCTTCAAAAGCTCCAGCCACTTGTCGGTGAACATATGGGTATGGATATCGATCACGGTCATGGCGAACTCTCAATCATGAAGCGAGCTTATGGGCTCAGGTTTCCGTTGGGGGGCCGCTGGCGGGTGCAGACAGGTCTGCTACGATCGCGCAGCGCAAAAATTACGGGCCTGATTGTCGCCGGATGCAGCGCCTTCGCAAACCCCCAGTCCATCGCCCACGCAACACGATGCACTCAGCACCGCCGGGCTATCCGCTCTGGTCATTACCCCAAACTATTTGAAACGCCCCCCACCATGTCTGACGGAACCGTTCATCTGACCCTTGATTCCGGGATCGCCTGGATTGTGTTTGACCGCCCCCAGGCCCGCAATGCCATGACCTGGACCATGTACAACCAGCTCGCTGAAATCTGCGAGCGGTTGAAGTCTGATCCATCGGTTCGGGTGGCAGTGTTCCGCGGTGCGGGCGGCCAGGCGTTTGTCGCAGGCACCGACATCGCGCAATTCCTGGAATTTGGCCGCTCGGGCGATGCCGGGGCGGACGGCATCGACTATGAGCAGCGTATCGACCAGTGTCTGCGCGGTTTCGCCACGCTTCCCATGCCGACGATCGCCGTGGTCGAGGGCTGGGCGGTCGGTGGGGGGCTGGCGCTCGCCACGGGGTGTGACTTCCGGATCGCCACGCCAGCCTCGCGATTTGGTGTCCCGATCGCACGTACCCTCGGCAACTGTCTGTCGATCGCCAACCTTGCCCGGCTTCAGAATGCATTTGGCGCGCAGCGGGTCAAACGCATGCTGCTGCTGTCCGAGATGATCGATGCCAACGAGGCACTCGCGTGCGGCTACCTGCAGCAGGTCGCGCCGGCAGAGTCGATCGAGCAGGCGGCGCGCGAGCTGGCAGCAAGGCTCGCTGCGCTCGCGCCCATCACGCAGCGCGTGTCCAAGGAAGGCTTGCGTCGTCTCGCAAGCGCCAACCTGCCCGACGATCATGATCTGGTCCGGCTCACCTATGGCAGCGCGGATTTTCGCGAGGGCGTTGCGGCGTTTGTCGCCAAGCGCTCACCCGTCTGGCGCGGCGAGTAGCCGGCGGGTCTGTCGCAGCAACTCCAGCACTCCGGGTCTGCAAGCGTGTTCGGTCTGACCGACATCGGGGCTTACGTGCTTGCGGTCATCGTGTTCCTGGCGATTCCCGGGCCGGGTAATCTCGCGCTCCTTACCTCAACCGCCCAGGGAGGCCTGCGCGGTGGGCTTCTCGCAACGTTGGGAGTCATGGTCGGCGACCAGATGCTGATCTGGGCGGCGGTGGCCGGCCTGGCGACGCTCCTGTTGGCAATGCCGCTTCTGTTCGGACTGCTGCAATGGGCTGGCGCGCTCTACCTGATCTGGCTGGGGGTGCGACTTGTTCGATCGGCTGCAAAGACCGGGCCGGTCATTCAGATACCTGCGGGGCGCTACTTCAGCCAGTCGCTACTGATCACGATGCTTAACCCGAAGGCCATCGTTTTCTACCTGGCTTTTTTTCCGCTCTTCATCGACCCGCAGCAGCACCGTGGGTTGATCACCTTTGCCGTGATGGCGACGATCGCAGCCGTACTCACTTTTCTGTATGGATTGATCCTCTGCAGCGTCGCCATTCGGGTGGCTGCCCGTTGGGGAGACCGCCCGCTGCTGGCGGTCTGGTTGAACCGGACCGCGGGCGTAGTCATGATCGGTTTTGGTCTTCGAATGATTGTGCTGCGTTGATTGGCAACGGTTTGCGCGCCCCATCGACTTTGGCTTAGCCTTGTTCCTATGACACCCTCCAAACTCCCCATTCTGGTGGCCGGTGGCGGCATCGGCGGACTCGCTGCGGCGCTTGCGCTGACCCGCCGCGGCTTCAGCGTTCGTGTGCTGGAGCAATCGCCTGAAATCGGCGAGATCGGCGCCGGCATTCAGCTGGGTCCCAACGCCTTTCATGCGCTGGATGCACTGGGCGTTGGCCCCAAGGCGCGCAGCCGTGCGGTCTACACCGATGAAATGGTGATGCATGACGCGATCGACGAATATTGCGTCGGACGCATTCCAACGGGCGATGCGTTTCGCAAGCGCTTTGGCAATCCGTACGCCGTCATTCATCGGGTCGACGTACACACCTCGCTGTTGGAAGGCGCACTCGAAACGGGGCGGATCGATTTCCTCACGTCCACCCGCGCCACCCGTATCGAACAGGACGATGAAGGCGTGACCGTGATCGACCAGAACGGCATCCGCCATCGTGGCGCTGCCCTGGTCGCTGCCGATGGCGTCAAGTCGGTTGCGCGCGAGCAGTATGTGGGCGACCCGCCCCGCGTTACCGGGCATGTGGTCTACCGCGCGGTTGTCGACCGACACGATTTCCCCGCCGACCTGCAATGGAACGCGGCCAGCATCTGGGTGGGTCCGAACTGTCATCTGGTCCACTATCCGCTTCGCGGCGGGGAGCAGTACAACGTCGTTGTCACCTTCCACAGCCGCCAGCAGGAGCAATGGAGTGTCACCGACGGCAGCCGCGAGGAAGTGCAGAGCTACTTTCAAGACGTCTGCCCACGCGCCAGACAGTTGATTGAGCTTCCCAAATCCTGGCGTCGCTGGGCCACCGCAGACCGGGACCCGATCGGTCAATGGTCATTCGGACGCACAACCCTGCTGGGCGACGCGGCGCACCCCATTTTACAGTATCTCGCGCAGGGCGCAGGCATGGCCATGGAAGACGCCGTGACCCTGGGCGAAGCACTGCGGGTCGCCAACGACGATTTCGTTCGCGGCTTCGATCTTTATCAGCGCGCCCGGGTTGCGCGCACCGCACGGGTCGTCCTGGGTGCGCGCGATATGGGCCGCATCTATCATGCGAAAGGCGTTGAACGGCTGGTACGCAACGACCTTTGGCGCAGCCGATCAACCGAACGTTTCTACGATGCAATGGAATGGCTCTATGGGTGGAACGCAGGCAACTGCCTGTCCGCACTTGAGCACTCGCGCGACAGGGAGACAGTCTGATGATGAAGCTCTATGGCTTTTTTCGAAGCGGCACTTCGCATCGCCTTCGAATCGCGTTGGCGTTGAAGGGTCTGCCTTTTGAGAACATACCCGTTGACCTCCGCAAGGATGAGCACCTGGGCGACACGTTCCGTCAGATCAACCCGCAGGCTCTGGTGCCCGCGCTGGTAGATGACTCGCTGGTTCTTACCCAGTCGCCAGCGCTGCTGGAGTGGCTGGAGGAAACCCATCCGACGCCGGCGCTGTTACCCGCTGATCCCACCTCGCGAGCCAGGGTACGCGCACTGGCTGCCATCGTGGGTTGCGATATTCATCCGGTCAATAATCGGCGCATTCTGAATCGGCTGCGCTCTGCCTTTGGCGCAGACGACGCTGCGGTAAATGCCTGGTGCGGACAGTGGATCGCCGATGGCTTTGACGCCTATGTGGCGCTGCTTGCAGACGCCCCCGCCAACAGCCTCTACAGCTGGGGCAATCAGCCCACGCTCGCCGATGTGTATCTGATTCCTCAGATCGAGAGCGCACGCCGCTTCGCGGTAGATCTGAACCGCTGGCCGCGACTGCTGGACATTGAACGCACCTGCATGGCGCTGCCTGCATTCAGCAGCGCTGCACCGGCCAAGCAACCGGACGCGGGTTAAGCTTGTCCGGCCTCCGGCCGTGCCTCAGTCAATACGGGCGCCGGAGGTTTTCACCACAGCGGCCATCCGCTGCGCGTCAGCGGCCAGCAGTTTGGCAAACTCTTTTTTGGTCATGGCGCGAGGCTCAACGCCCTGCCGATCCAGCCTTTCAAGAATCACCGGGTCACGCAGCAGTTGACCGATCGCTGCGTTGATTCGGTCGGCTTCGGCGACGGGCACTCCGGCTGGGCCCAGCAGACCGAACCAGGAATCAAACTGATACCCGGGAAGCCCGCTTTCAGCGATGGTGGGCAGCGCAGGCAAAAATTTGCTTCGCTCGAGCGAAGTGGAACCCAGCAGGCGCAGCCGGCTATCGTTGACAAAGCCCAGCGCGCCGATGCTTGCCGCGATCACCGCATGCGCCCGCCCTGAAATGACTTCATTGATGGCCTCTCCGGTAGCCTTCAGCGGCACATGAACCACATCGATGCCTGCCATCCCGTTGAAGTAGGCCATGGACAGATGCGTGGCGCTGCCATTGCCCGCCGTTGCGTAATTGAGCTTGCCCGGATTGGCTTTGGCATACGCGATGTACTCGCCGACCGTCTTGGCAGGAATACTGGGGTGCACCATCAGCACGTAGCTGGCGGTTCCAATGTGCGCAAGCGGCGTGAAGTCTTTTAGCGGATCGTACGCAAGCTTCGGATAAAGCGAGGCTGCAATGTTATGGCTGGCTGCTGCCATCACCATCACGGTGCCGTCCGGCTCACCCTTGGCAACCGCCCCCGTCCCCACCGTTCCGCCGGCGCCCGGACGGTTTTCGACCACCACCGTTTGATTAAGCGCCAAGCGCAGCTCATTCGACAGGGAGCGCGCAAGAATGTCCTGTACGCCTCCGGCTGCAAACGGCACCACGATGCGCACCGTTCGGTCCTGGGCACGAACCATCGGGATTGCGAACAACCCGGTAAGCGAGGCGAGACACGATGCGAAGTTGCGGCGGCTGATCGTCATGATGAGGGAATCCTTGGTGAGGGGGCTTAACGCGGGGGTACGGCTAACGCGGCTTCACACACAGCCGGTCGGCCAATTTGCGCATGAAGCGTTCGCACCAGGCAAGCTGCTCTACCGCGATCCATTCATTCGGCTGATGCGCCTGTGCGATGTGCCCAGGGCCGCAGACGATGGTTGGGATGCCCGCCTGGTGAAACAGCGACGCTTCGGTTCCGAACGACACCTTGCCAACCCCGCTTGAACGATCCAACTCGGCGCAATCAAAACAGAGACGGGCGATTTCACTGTCAGGCTCGGTGGCAAAACCCGGCAGGACCGAACGAAGCTCATGGTCGATTCCAGCATCCGGACTCACCATCCGCATCGCTGGCAGGAGCGTCTGAGCAAAGTGGCTCGCCTCCTCGAACAAGGCCTCAGGGCGATCCATATGGTGATGTCTGATTTCCCAGATCACCTCGCAGTGCCTGGGAATGATGTTGAGTGCCGTTCCACCCTGGATGACACCGGTGTGGATCGTGGTGTGAGGAACATCGTAGAGCGCATCAAAGGGCCCGTGTGCAGCGAGTCTTCGATGCATCGATTTCAGGTGTGCGACAAATTCGCAGGCAACCTCCACAGCATTGACCCCCAGCGGGGTCAGTGAGGAGTGCGCTTCGAAGCCGCGAACCAGCGTGCGATACGCGTGCTTGCCCTTATGCGCAATGACAACCTGCATGCCAGTGGGCTCGCCCACAATGCAGCCCGAAGGACGAAAGCCTTCGGCAACAATATCGGCGATAAGCCTGCGTACGCCGATGCAGCCAACTTCTTCGTCGTAGCTGAAGGCGAGATGTACAGGGCGATCGAGTCCGCGTCGAAGGAGTTCAGGCACCAGCGCAAGCACCGTGGCGCCAAAACCCTTCATGTCAGTCACCCCCCGACCGATCAGCCGGTCGTGACTGGCGACCACCTTGAATGGATCGGTCTGCCAGGGCTGACCATCGACGGGAACCACATCCGTGTGGCCCGACAGCACCAGGCCGCCAACCCGGGCTTCGCCGTTGTTCGCAGGCAGCGTGACCCACAAATTGCATTTGCGTCCGGAATCGTCATAGGTCCGACGGAAGTCGGTGAGCCCAAGGGATCGCAAATGCGCTTCGGTCCAGTCGATCAGTTCCAGATTGCTGTCGCGCGAGACCGTTGCGAACTGCACCCACCGCTCAAGCAAGGGCAAGGCTGCCAGGTCGATCGCATTGACTTCACGCAGCACCGAAGACGGAACCGAAGCATTCATGCCATTCCCCTGGGATCAGTCAGCCTTGATGTTGTTCGTTCGAATGACGGTGCTGAATGTCTCACGAATCTCGCGCAGATACCGCGCATAGCCATCGGCTGGACGGTAGTCAGGCTCTACAGCAATGCCCATGAAGGCCTGCCTGACTTCAGGTGCGGTCATGATCTTTTCGATGGCACCGGCCAGCCGATCGACTGCGGCCTTGGGCGTGCCTGCGGGCACCATGACCCCGAGCCATGCCCCCATATCAAAGCCCTTCAGCCCCGGCACGTTAGTGAGGCTGGCAAACGGCACAATACCGGGTGTCACCTCGCTGCCGTTCTTGAGCGACACGCCGTAGGCGCGAAGCCGCCCGCTTTTAACGTGCGGCATCGTGGCTGCGGCGGTCTCGATGCAGTAGTCGACCCTGCCGCTGATCACGTCCGTGAGCGCAGGCGATGAACCTTTATAGGGAACATGAATTGCCTTGACGCCCACTGCGGCATTGAACGACTCAGCGATCAGGTGCGCCGTGGCGCCTGCACCTGATGAGGCAAACGTATATTTGTTGGGCTCACCCCGGACGCGAGCAAGGAACTCGCCGATATCACGTGCCTGGAAGGACTGTCCCGTTACCAGGACGTAGGGCGACATGCCCACCATGGCCACCGGGATCAGATCACGCTCAGGATCGTAAGGCGTGCGAGTCATGAGCGGGCTCACCGTAACAGGTCCGGAAGAGGCAGCAAGCAGCGTGTAGCCGTCAGCCTCGGATTTGGCTACCGCGTCGGTACCGATGGTGCCGCCTGCGCCAGCCCTGTTGTCGATCACAATGGGGTGCCCGAACACCTTCGACAGTTCCTGCGCCACCACGCGGCCTGCCAGATCGGTTGCCTGCCCCGGGGGCCAGGGAACGACCATGCGCATGGGTCGGCTCGGATACACGGCTTGGGCCTGTGCACCGGCCGGCAGCCAGGCCGCCGCGATGGCGCCCGCCGTGCCCGCGATAACCCGCCGCCGCCCCCGCTCGGGCCCAGCTCCCATTGCATCGACTGCGTTGTCCCGATTTTTGCCCAACTTGCGATTGATGCCCATTGGCTGTCTCCTTTGTTGATGGTGTCTGGCGATGCCGCTCAGGCCGGCTCTTTCAACTGCGTCTGCAGCGCACGCGAGGCCGCAAGCAGATAATCATCGATGATGGCAACCGCGCGCGTCCAGCCCGCTGAAGCGCCTCGAATCTTGAACGGAAAGCACGAAATTATGAAGCCGTGAGCGGGCAGCGATTCGAGGTTGTGAAGCTTCTCGAGGTGACTATAGCCGATGTGACGGCCCGCTTTGTGCCCTTCCCAGATCAGCGCGGCGTTACCGGTTTGCCTGTACTTTTCGGCGGTGTAGACAAACGGTGCATCCCAGCTCCAGGCGTCAGTTCCCGTGAGGCGAACGCCCCGCTCGAGCAGATACATCGTGGCCTCATACCCCATGCCGCAGCCGGCGGTAACGTAGTCGTCGTTGCCATAGCGCGACCCAGCACGGGTGTTCACCACCACGATATCGAGCGGCTGTAGCGTGTATTGAATTCGCTTGAGCTCGGCTTCAACATCGGCGGCCGTCACCACATAGCCGTCTTCAAAGTGTCGAAAGTCAAGCTTCACGCCCGGCTGAAAGCACCACTCAAGCGGTACCTCATCGATCGTGGCCGCGCGCTCGCCATGGTTCATGGTCGGGTGAAAGTGCCACGGCGCATCGAGGTGGGTGCCGTTATGCGTGATCAGCTCAACCTTCTCAACCGCCCAGCCCTGGCCATCAGGCAGATCCTCGCGGCGCAGCCCCGGGAAAAACGGTTCGATCTGCGCGTAGCTTTGTTCGTGGTTGATGTACTGAATTTTGGGATTGAACGGCTTCGGGTCTGACAGCGGCTCATTCTCGAGGTAGATCGACAGGTCAATGAAGCGACGGCTCATCCGGGTCTCCTGACTGTTTCTTCAAAGCTGCGCGGGGCGCCAACGGGGCTTTCCTGCAGTCTAACGTGAGAGCCTCGTTATTCGCGATAACGCCGACGCGATTCTGACGGTACACTGAACGTAGCGTGGACACACACGCCTGTTGCGAAAAAATTCCTGCGGAGACATCAACATGAATCGATCAGTACTTGTTGCCTGGCGCCAGGCCCTGGCCGTCAAAGCATTCACCGTCGTACTTGGCGCCGGTGCGGCAATCACCGCGATGCTGCCAAACGCCGCAGTTGCGCAGGCCTCCGCACCGCCAATACGGTTGATAGTCGGTTACCCAGCAGGGGGGCCCGTCGACGGCGCAGCGCGCCTGATCGCGCCGGCCCTGTCGCGAGAGCTGGGAGCGCCCGTCGTTGTCGAGAACAGGCCGGGTGCCAACGCGACCCTGGCGGGTGATCTGGTTGCCAAGGCGGGCTCTGACGCCACCGTGCTGTGGTTTGCGGCCAGCCCCACGGTTTCCATCAGCCCGAACGTGATGCGCAAGATGAGCTTCGATCCGATGCGCGACCTGCGTCCGCTGGCCCCGGTGGTCAGCTACTACAACGTGCTGGTCATCAACCGCGACCTGCCTTTCAAGGGTTTCAACGACCTTATCGCCTATGCGCGCGCCAATCCTGGCAAGGTTACGTTTGGGTCGGCTGGTATCGGCGGGTCGAACCATCTGGCCGCTGAATTACTGGCGGTCAAAACCAACACAAAGATGGTCCATGTGCCCTATAAAGGCAACGCACCTGCCATGACCGATGTGATCGGTGGGCAGCTCACCATGATGTTCGACATCATCAGCACGGCCCTGCCGCAGATCACCTCGGGTCGGGTCCGAGCGATCGCGGTCAGTTCGCCCCC
>Ga0194124_10001430_pt1 | contig 30158 bp, 27 predicted proteins | sample TA2KigCas0mmetaG_FD_148605 | JGI IMG/M metagenome (GOLD analysis project Ga0194124, IMG submission 148605) | Freshwater microbial communities from Lake Tanganyika, Tanzania - TA2015031 Kigoma Deep Cast 0m | ecosystem: Environmental > Aquatic > Freshwater > Lake | place: Tanzania: Lake...
GAAATGAGGAACGAGAGATGAGTTAATCTTATTATGGGTAATTTCTTTAGAGGAAACTTGGACAAAGGATGAGGGAACAACAGATGAGGGAACAACAGATAGGGAGACCGTGGTGGCAGTGGTGGTAATGGAGAGACAAATGAATAGGAAATAACAGGAGTGACTCTTAAATAATTTTGAATTACATATATATTTCAAAATTAATCAATATATTTTGTTAAAAAAAATATAAGAATATTATTTTTTTATTTATATATATATATACAATGGCAGATGTTGATTGGAAATGTTTAATTATTCATGCAGTAGTTACTGTTGTAACTTTTTTAGTTGTTGTTCGTTTTTGGTTATATGCTAAAAAAGATAATGGAGAACAACCTCAAATTAAAATAGATGATTTTACACTATATGGTGCAGCACTCTTATCCTTTTTAGTAGGTTATTTAGTAATTATTCTTATGAAATTAGATTGTCTTAATTATCCAACTGACACTAAAGAAGAAATAAATAGAAAAAATAAAGATAATTTTGATCTGCTCTTTGCACAGCAGAATCTCGGGAGGTCGGTACCAGCGGGTGACCATGTACTGCGTGATTTTGATGAGTTAAATGGACACGAACAAATTAATGATTTTGATCCTATGTGTTATGGAGTAAATACCTTAAAAGATTGCCAAAATCCTTATTACAGTTCAATGTGTAGTGAAAAATGCGGAAAAATTCGTTATGCAGATGGTATTAAATTAATATAAATCAAATATTATGATGAAAATCTTATAAAATATAGAAATATTATTTTTTTTATTTATATATAATAGCAGATGTTGATTAGAAAAGTTTAATTATTCATGCTGTAGTTACTGTTATAACTTTTTTAGTAGGTTATTTAGTAATTATTTTTATGAAATTAGATTGTCTTAATTATCCAACAGACACTAAAGAAGAAACAAATAGAAAAAAAGAAGATTGGACACCTCATAGTCTCTCTAATTCTATATTAGGAATGACAAACATAGCAAATCAAGTAGAAGATGCGTTAAATACTGCTTATAATAGAAACAATGCAGGAAGTCAATGTAATCAAAAGATTACACTAGCTAATTGCACTGCTGATAAAGCCACTACTGATGCCAAAACTCAAAATGATGTTATACGTAGTATGTGTAGAGATAAATGTAATTTTTGTAAAAAAAGTCTTAACTTAAATTATTAACTAAAATATTCACCAGATTATTTTGAAATTCTAATGCTTCATATTTTTTATTTGTTTTAGGATCTAAAATAGGTAAATTTAAATAAAATGTTCCATCTATATTTTCTAACTCATTACAATAAAATCTATATTTCTTTCCATCTATTACAACACTATTTTTATCCTGAAATATATCATCTGTTGCATATGACATATCTATTCTTAATGCTAATAAATTAAAATCAGGTTTATTTAATATCTTTTTAACCTCATTATTTATAAAATTATATATTTTATCTGCTAAAGTTAATAAATATTTATGGATAGCATTTCTATCATCATATTGAATATTATATAATAATGCTATTACTTTACCTTCATCATTTTTAACTATTCCAAAACAAAAATATCCAACAAATTTAGAATTTAAATACCACATCCTATATTCTGTTTCTCTATTTGCTACAATACTATTATATGGTTGGATAATTATAATTAAATCCCTTTTGTCAAAATCTAAATATTTATCATACAATTTAAATACTTTATGTAATTCTGTAATACTTATAATATTATTTTTAATTGCTAATGGTATTTTAATATCTGATTTATTATTATTTTTTATAAAAAATATATCTACCATATCAGCAGAATAACTAACTTTAATTATTGTATAATCACAAATTTTACTAAGATTACTAATATATTCTTCTATTTTTATTTTTTCTTTTTTATTATCTTCATTATATTTTAATAAAAATGTCTTACTATGTGGTAAAACAAATTCCTTATGTTTATACAATTGTAAAGCATATTCTTTTGAATTAGTATAAATATGAAAACGTGGTGGAGGATATATTTTTATATTTTTTTCTTCTAATAACTGATAAAATTTGTAAGCATCTGCTAAATTTAAATTTGAATGAAAGTGTCTGGAATATCTTATGTAATAGTCTTCAAAGTTTATTATTAAATCTATCTTTTGTTTTTCTAATATATCATTTATCTTTTTTGGATAATCACTTTTAAATAAAATAACTTTATATCCTTTTTCTTCTAATTTTCGTTTTAGTAGTTTATAAAAAAATATTCGTGGATACTTGTCTCTTTCTTGTAAATTGTATTTATTATATTGAATTATACATAATCTTGACATGTGTTATATAAATAAATAATATATAATATAATAGAAAATATAATAAATAAAAAGAAAAAATTTATCTTTAATTTCTTTCAAGCTGAAGCATTATAAATTGGACCATCACCATCACGGCAAGACAGTGACTCGTATGTAGCAAGGCACTAAATCATCCAGTCATGTGCGTGCTCGAAGAAGGGTTGTGTTCAGCAAGGAACCTAATCGTCCAGGGGGACAAGTGTGTCCTTGACGAAAGAACTTGCTCCTGCATATCACGCAGTAACGAAGGGTTGTGTTCAGCAAGGAACCTAATCGTCCAGTCAGACAAGTGCGTGTTTGAAGAATGCTGCATAATTTAATTAAAGTAGTTTATTCAATATTTTTTTTTTTTCAACTTTTTTTGATAAAAATTGATTTAATATAATAGAAAAAATATAATAAATATAGGAAGAGAATTTTACTAATTTGTTCCTTCTAGCTGTTCTAGAATAAAGGCAACCATTTCATCAGTGTCCACGTTGCCATCACCACCACTGCCACAAGTTTTACCCCAAGGAACAACGGCTTCTTTCAACGCCATGTAAAGTTTGTATTGCGGATGTTCAGAATATGCTTCGCATATAAGACGCATGTCATGGACAACAAATTCATGATAGGCAAGGATATATTCGACATCGTAAGCTTTATTGTGCAGCGAGATCAAATCATAATCATCTATAGCCTTGTAAAGAAGCCTTTCATGGTTTTTAACCAAATCAGCCCAAACGTATATTGCTTTCATGTAACCACAACACGCTGATAGCTTGAGATAAGTCATAGCCTTCAGAAAATCTTTCGTTCTCTGATCATTCTGAATGCAAAGCCATTTTTGTACCAATAAAGCAGAGCAGTTTACAGAACCATCAACTACTTGATGCAAGGCAAAAAGTCTGTGACCAAGATCGGGAACCAAACCTGTTTTTTCTAGCTTGATAACCTCACGATAGAGACTTACAAGACTCTGAAATGTTTCAGTAGATTCTGGGTATTCGAGTACAAAACGTTCAACTACAGAACTAATTTGTGCTAAAATAGCAACGTGGTCCAAAAGTGGAACCTCTAATATTGAAAATGAATCAGACCTTGACATTGAATCAGACCATAATATTATTACTATAATATTTATAATTTCAATTTTTTTTTATCTTAATAAATAATATAATAGAAAAAAATAATTATTAGCCTAAACTTCCTTATCTAGGATGTGCCCGAAAGTTTTTTTTTGGAGCAGGAAAGGCTTTTGGAGGTGGATATTTTCCTTTTTTTGGCATGAATATCCTTGGAATGGATACTGATGACATGAATATCCTTGGAATGGATACTGATGGCATGTCCACCAATCCTCGACAAAAACCAAATGTTTCTGGCGTATTTGGTGACACACATTGAGATGGTTTTGGTGGGCGTAGTGGCCTGCACAGAAATTGGCGATATCTTTCACAATATTCAGAACTTTGCCCCGCTCTTTCCATATGTATCGGCCACAATTTGGCATGGCTATAAAATGTGAATTTCAGATACTCATAAGTGGGACGGTCCAAATAACCTTGATAGCAAAAGTCCTCAAACCCCGCATAATATTCAGCTAGTGAAATTTTTTTTTTCACTAAATGAGCATTTCTCAGAGCAAAAACCCTGCCCCTCAAGTAACGTTTGAACATCAGCACAATAAATTTTTGACGCTGGCGCACATGAAAACCAAATGTCATTTCACATATGACTGTTACCACATGTGGCGGAATTCTCTTTTCCATAGTGGATATAGGGCAATATACATATTTTTTTTTCAACTTTTTTATAATTTAGATTATTCGTGCATTTATTATTATATAAAAAGTTGTTCTATTAAATAATAATATATAATATAATAGAAAAAAAATATAATAAATATACACCAGATATTTACTATTGCAGGTAAGCTTAGTTTCCTACCTAAAGCTTAAGTCCCATTTTTTAGTGAAAAAGGTGTAATTTTGTAATTAATTAATTTTATATATTTCTCTAATTTCTGAGATAATATATATTTAATTATATATATTTGTAATCTATTTTTTAATTTGTAATACATACCACATAATAACCATCTAGTAATAGTTAATGTTAGACTATCAAGCCTGCTTGGTAGTGGTGCTGAGTATAAAGAAACAGCGAGTCGTGATGCCATTCTTATATAAAATAGGTTTATGTAATTAAATCAATTTTTTATAATAAAAATTGATTTAATATAATAAAATTACCAGTATATATATATATATATAATATGGCTATTCCTGAAGAGAGAGATACTAAAATAGGTCTATGTGGATTTAGAAACATTGGTAATATATGTTACATGAATTCAGTAATACAATTATTAATACATAGTAAGAATTTTGTAAAATTTGTATTAAGAATTGAAGATAAAGCACAATATGAGGAATTTCTACAGGAAGCAACTATAGAAAAAATTGCTACTTTAACTAGAAAAAGATTAAATTTAACAGAATCAGATCGTGTTTCAATTGATAGAAGTGATATTTTAGAGGTTATAGAATCATCAATAACAAAACAATTAGCAGAGATAGTAAATACTAAAATTATAACAGCAATTTCATTAAAGAGATCAATAGATAAAAAATTAGCATATTTTAGAGGAGCATCACAACAAGACGCTCATGAATTATTGATTCAATTATTGGGTTGTATTGAAGAAGAGACAGGAATTGAATCAGAACCTGAAATTAATAATGTTCCACAATATGTAAAAGAATATATAAAATTATTAGAACATGTTAAAACTCTAGTTAAAAGTACAACAGATATAGAAGAAAGAAAAGCAGTTATTTCTAAATTCAATGAATATAGAAAACAAAATAAAACGATGGTAAATAATTATATGGGTGTAGTTCATATGGAAAGATATTTTAAAAAGAGATACAATCCATTTATATACCAATATATGACATTTGGTATTAACAGAGTTGAATGTTTAAATTGCAAGAATGTAAATACAAATTTTGAAGATATATCAGTATTAACATTACAAGTTAGGAATTCATTAAAAGAATGTTTAGATACATTTATACAATCAGAGGAAGTTGATGGATATAAATGTTCAATTTGTGAATCTATACAAAAAGCAGTTAAAACAACTAAACTATGGAGAACTCCACATTTATTATTTATTCATTTTAAGAGATTTAAAATGCATGGCAATGGTAGAATATTAAAAGATAATACAAATATTAATATTCCTCATGAAATAAACATATTAAATTATTGCGATGAATCGTTATATACAGAAAATACGGTGGTTCCTAATTATAGATTAAGAGGTATATCAAATCATCACGGTGGAATGAGTGGTGGTCATTATACTGCTGATTGTGCGTGTTTAGTTAATGAAAATTTATGGTATAATTTTGATGATAGTAGAGTTTCAAGATATAGTAATTCTAATATAGATACTAGTTCAGCATATTTACTAATGTATGAATTACAAATTTAGATTATTTTATATTCACAAACTAATATAAACATTTTATTTAAAATATATACATAAAAAACAACAATATAATTTTTATCTTGAATATTTTTTTTTAAATAATAATAAAAATTTTCGATATTATAGTTTTTTGGTAATTTTAAAACTACTAAACGATTACTATATGAGTCTAATGGTGAAATATTAATAGTTCTAAATTTATTAAATATATCTAAAACTAATTCTTCAATAGGCACATCACTAAGTGTTAGATTTAATAAATCATTTTTCCTATAACAAATACCTCCCCAAGGAGGATCAATAAATATTGTATTTGGGTTAATATTTAACATATTTTTATCATTATAATTAATAGAAGATTCATTAATAACTACTACATTTTTTTGATTATAAATATTTAAATTATTTTGTAAATATTCTGATCTAATTTTATCAATTTCAATAGCGTAAACTGTATTAAAATATTTTGAAAAAGATAAAACATTTCCTCCAACACCTGCCGTATAATCTATTATATTTGACTTTTGTGGATTGATATTATTTTTAATTAAATGATAAGATATTATTTTTGATGTTAATTCAGCAATCTCACGTATAGTTATAAAACTAAATGATTCTTCATCAATTAACAGTTTTGAATAATAATTTGAATTTTTTAATTGTGGAAAAATTCTTGATATCTTATTTTTTATTATAAAATTATTATCATTTATAGCTTCTTCCCATGCATCTATATTTTCTAAATTATTTTCTAAATTATTTTCTTGCATATCTTAACAAATAATATTAAATTAAATTTAAACGAATTTTTATTTTTTCTAAAAATAGAAGGTTTTATTATAGTAGTTAAAATTAAGTAATTAATTTTGATTATTAACTATATATTTGCATAATGGAATAGATAAGTAAGTAAATAAAATAATAAAAAAAATCAATACAATTATTAAAATAATATTATTATTTTTATTACTAATAGTGAAATTTTCTTTATTTTCATTACTATTTTTAATATCTTCCTCTGAAGCAACATTATTATTATTACAAAAATTAGTATATACTTTTTTATTTGAAATATCGATACCAGCAAAATTATAATAATCCTGTAAGCTTCTAACTTTACCTAAACCATATTTATCAATATTATTAATAATATGTTTATCAATATTATTTTTTTGATTTTCTTGTAACATACCAATATAATATTTAACTTTATTAAATGCTGGTAAATCGCTATAATAAGGATTATCTGTCCAAATTTTTGGTTTATCTTTTCTTTCGTATTCATGAAAAATAATATTTTCATACGGTGTATAAATATCCCATCCATTTGTATAAAATCTAATACTATGTAAAATTTCTTCACCAACAAATAGATAATCTAAATTTGGATCATAGGGTAATTCATTTAAGAAATAAGATTCACAAAAAAACATTCCACTAGCTAAATAAGGTGTATTATAAGGAATTTTATTACTATTCATAATTTGAGCTCCCATAAATGACAACATTTCTCTTTTATTAAAAAAAGATTTACACATACGTGGCACACTATAACGTTCATTTTCGTTTGATTCATTAGTTTCGTAAGCACTATATTCTTTTGGATAATGACTTAAAACAGGTTTTTGTGAAAGACCACTATTTTTAATCATATTAATCATATCTATACATTTTTTATCCCAATTTTTAACAAATTTTGTATGACTATCAATTTGAAAATAGTATTGTTCTCCATCCCATAACGTGCTACATAAATATCTAGCCCAAGTTGGTCCTTTAGCTTCAAAATGTGGTATTCTAATACTACGAATATTATCTTTATATTTAGAAATAGTGCGTGAATTTAAATTAATACAATCTTCATCTTCTTTTGAATTATTTTGTTGACATAGACCTACAAAAACATTTTGTGGATTATCTGCCATAGAGTATAAAGATTCTATAGTAGTTGTACAAATATTATCTCTATAACTAGCAATAGAAACAAATATAGTATTTAGTTTTATTTGAAAAACCATATTAATATATATTTATAATAAAAAAATGAAATATATAAATAATGGAATATATCTATATATATAAATATGGGAAATAATGATGATATATATTTTCAAATTATTGATTGGAATCAATGTCATGAAATTACAACAGTAGAAGATTCATCAGAAACATCATTAGAAAAAGAACTTGGTGGAAATACTGAAGAAAAATTAGAATATAAAATTAGATTATTTGGTAGAACTAAAAATAATCAATCTATATTTGTAAATGTAGAAAATTTTACACCATATTTTTACATAGAAATTCCTACAACATGGACAAAAACAAAAACATTTTTATTAATATCATACATTAAAAAAAAGATAGCAAATAAAAAAATTAATGATGGATTAAAAGATTTTTCAATAATAGAAAAAAAAAAATTTAAAGGTTTTACTGATTATAAAGATTTTAAATTTATAAGATTAGTATTTTCTAATTTGATTTCATTTAAAGGATTTGAAAGATGGATAGAAAGATATAGAATACAAGATCAATCTTTATTTCCAAAACCAACTAAACTAACTATCTATGAATCCAATATTGATCCTTTTATTCGTTGTATGCACATACAAAAATTAAATTCTTGTGGTTGGATTAAATTAACAAAATATGAAGAATATGATGATTCATCATCTTATTGTGATATTAATATTAAGACTGATTGGAATAATCTAATACCATATGAAAATAATTCAATTCAAAAATTTATTATTGCTTCTTTTGATATTGAATGCATGAGTGAATCTGGTAATTTTCCTGAAGCTAAAAATGATAATGATCCTATTATTCAAATTGGAACTGTATTCTCATATTATGGTGAATCTGAACCATATTATAAACATATGATTACACTAAACGGTTGTACTAAAATTAAAGCATTAGAAGATGTAGATATTGAATGTTATAAAACAGAAAAAAAAGTATTACTAGCTTGGACTAATTTAATTCAAAGATTAAATCCAGATGTTATAACTGGTTATAATATTAATGGTTTTGATTTTGAATATATAAAAGATAGGGCTAAAAAGTTTGGAATATTAAAAGAATTTTCTAAATTATCTAGAATTATTGGTGAAGAATCTCCATGGAAAGAAAAACAATTATCTTCTTCAGCTATGGGTGATAATTTATTAAAATACTTTGATATGGGTGGAAGAATTATTATAGATCTTATGAAAGTATTACAAAGAGATGCAAAATTAGATTCTTTTAAATTAGATAATGTATCTTCATATTATATTAAAGAATCAATTAAAGGTAAAGAAGTAGTAAATAAAACTACAATTATAACAACAAATAGTGTTTATGGTATTAAAGAAGATCAATATGTTAATATTGTATTTAATGATGGATTAACTGATAATAAACATGATGAAAAATATAAAATAATAAATATTGATAGTGTTAATAAAAAAATTACTATTAATGGTATTATTCCTGAAGAATTATTTGAAAATAATAATAAAGTTTTTTGGTGTCATGCTAAAGATGATATTTCACCAAATGAACTATTCAAATTATATAAAGGTTCTGATGATGATAGAGCAATTATAGCTAAATACTGCTTACAAGATTGTATTTTGGTCACTAAATTATTAGAAAAATTACAAGTTTTAAATAATAATATAGGTATGGCTAATGTATGTAATGTTCCATTAAATTGGATTTTTACAAGCGGACAAGGTAAAAAGATTTTTTCACTAGTTTCTAAAAAATGTAGAGAACTAAATCATCTTGTTCCAAAATTAATAGTTAAAAATAAAAATGATAATGATACTAATAAAAATAAATTTCATAAAATTAAATATTCAGATTCAACTGATTCTGATAATGAAAATGATGGAGGTTATGAAGGTGCTACTGTATTTGATCCAGATAAAGGAGTTCATTATGAACCTATTCCAGTTTTAGATTATGCATCTCTATATCCTAGATCTATGATTTATAAGAATATTTCCCATGAATGTATAGTATTAGATAATAAATACGATGATATTGAAGGATATACATATCATACAGTATCTTATAGGAATAATGATGGAACAACCACTACTTGCAGATATGCTAAAAAGAATGATGGTACAATAGGAATTTTACCACAAATTTTAATTGAATTATTGGATAAAAGAAGTGCTACGAAAAAACTTATGGATAAAGAAGAAGATAAATTTAAGAAAAATATTTACGATGGCTTACAATTAGCATATAAAGTGACAGCTAATAGTTTATATGGTCAGTTAGGAGCACCAACATCACCTATATATTTCAAAGAATTAGCAGCATCAACAACAGCAACAGGTAGAGAAATGTTAGAATATTCTAGAGATTTTATTCAGGGACCATTTGGTAATATTATTAACTTAGCATTATCAGATAAAACTAAATATTTTAATAAAGCTAGTGAATTGTTTAAGGATGCTTTAGATAAGAAATTTATAAATCCTAAAGCTGGATATAATAATAAAGAAGAGTATTTAGAATATTTTTACAATAAAATAACTACAACTCTCAAACCAAATTATAGAGTAAAACCTAAGGTAATATATGGAGATTCGGTTACAGGAGATACACCTATCTTATTATTAAATTATCAAAATAAAATAGAAATTAAAACGATTGAAACTATTGGTAAATTTTGGGAGGAATATGATGCATTTAAACCTGATGTAGAAGGTCTTACTGATAAACAACAAGATAATAAAATAACTTATAGAGTATGGACTGATAATAGTTGGGCTAATATTAAAAGAGTTATAAGACATAAAACTAATAAAAAGATTTATGAAATATTAACACATACTGGTTATGTTAAAGTGACAGAAGATCATTCTTTATTAGATATTTATAGAAAAGAGATAAAACCAGAACAATGTAAAATAGGAACAAAATTATTACACTCCTTTCCAAAAATGATAAATAATTTAACAGCTGTAATTAATAAAGATAAAGCCTATATTTATGGTTTTTTCTTTGGAAAAGGAAATATAACTGTTGATGGTAGCAAGTCTAAATGGGAATTAATTAATAAAGATTCAGAACAAAATAAATTATTATTAGATAAATTATATAATATTTATCCAGATATAGATTTTAAAGCATTAGATTCTGAATCTGAATATAAAATTGTTTTAAATAATGAAAAAACAGATAAATTTGTTGAAGAATATAAAAATCTGTTTTATGATAAAGATAACAATAAGATTATTCCAAACTTTATTTTAAATGGTACATTTGACGAAAAAAAGAACTTTTTAGAAGGTTATTTTGTTGCAAATGGGTATATAAAAGGAAATAATAAATTTATTAAAAAATTTAATATTAGGGGTCAAATTAGTGCGCTAAACGTTTATTATTTAATAAATTCACTATGTTATAGAGTATCTATTAATAAGAAAGGAGATGAACCTGAAATGTTTAGAATTACTTTAACACAAAATCAATTTAAAAAATCTGAAGATGCTATTAAAAAAATAAATATTTTAGGATATGTTGATGATTATGTTTATGATTTAGAAACTGATATAGGTAGATTTCATGCCGGTGTAGGTAATATGATTGTTAAAAATACAGATTCAGTATTCTTTAGTCCAAAGATACATGATTTTAAAACACAAGAAATTCAAACAGATAAAGAAGCACTTAAAATGTGTATTGAAATTGGTCAATTAGCAGGCGAGACTATATGTAAAGTATTACCTGAACCAGAAGAACAAGTTTATGAGAAAACTTTATGGCCGTTTATAATATTAACTAAGAAACGATATGTTGGAAATTTATATGAAACAAATCCAGATAAATATTATCAAAAAAGTATGGGTATTGTGCTTAAAAGAAGAGATAATGCTAAAATAGTTAAAATTGTAGTAGGTGGAATAGTAAATAAAATATTAAATGAAAGGAGTAATAAGGGTGCTATAGATTATTGTAAAACAGAATTAAAGAAAATTCTTCGTGATAAATATCCAATAGATAAATTTATTATTTCCAAAACTTTAAAAGGAACTTATAAAGATAGAACTAGAATTGTTCATGCTGTATTAGCAGATAGAATTGGAGAAAGAGATCCAGGAAATAAACCAGATATTAATGATAGAATTCCTTGGGTGTATATAGTGCCAAAAGGAAAAGTATTATTACAAGGGGAGCGTGTAGAAGATCCTAAATATGTTATTGAAAATAAATTAGAAATCGATTACTTATTCTATATAACTAATCAAATTATGAAACCAAGTATTCAGTTTTTAGAATTAATAGCAAAAAATCCTGAAAAAATATTTGAAAATTATATTAATAAAGAAATAAATAGAAGGAAAAATATTTCTTCTATTTATGATTATGTTATTGATAAAGATGATAATTCAACTACTGAATCTGTAGTTGAAAATAAAAAAAATAGTTCTTTAATGTTAGAATTTTAAGTTTTATATAAAAATTTTTAAACTTTTCTTCTTAACATTCTAAAATTCTTTTCTGATGAGGTTTGGTTATTAGTATCAGAACTATTATAATTAAAAATACTTAGAGCATTTTCTTCTAATTCTTCATTTGAAGTATTGATTTCTTCTCTTTTTACTTTAAAGTTATTTTCACCTGAATACGAATTATCATCAGAAGAAGATGAAGATATACCGCCTTTCATAACTTTTTTAGATTTTTTAGATTTTTTAGATTTCTTTTTACCACCTTCTAATACATTATTGTTACCAGAACATCCACAATCTCCACCACCAGTAATGCTACCATTTTCACTATTATTATTATTCTTATATTTATTCATTTCATCAACAAGAATACTTTTAAGTGCAGACATACCAGGATCAGTTGTTGAAGATTGATGTTTTTCTTCATTTTCTAAATTACCACCTACTATATTCTTTTTTGCTTCTAATTCAGCCATAATATTAAATAAATTATAATTATTATATCTTTCTTCTCTTTGTTGTTTTTTTGGAAAATTATAAGCGAATTCACCTTCAGATGTATAATCGTTTCCACCTACGAGAGGCATTTGTAGTTTTACTGCTGGAGGAGTTAATTCTGATAGATTTAAGGTTTCTAAAATATTATCATCTAATTTAGAATTTGCTAGTTTTTTAATATTTAGTTTTTTTCGTTCATTTGACATTGAATCTTCATTTAACGGAGCTGAAAAAGTTAATCCCATTATTTATATAATATAATTATATAAATAAAAAAAAAACTTTATAATTAATTAAATTATTTCTGTATATAATTATAAATAGAAATATGATAATTGATAAAAATGTTGTTATTATTATAATCCTTATATTATTTTTTATTATTTATATGTTTTATAATTGTTTGTATTTTAAAGAAAATTTAGTAATTGAATTAGCTACAGTTGATAATGAACAATATTACGTTAGAAATTCGGAAGATAAAAGTAAAGCAGCTAATACTTTAGCTACTATAAAAAATAATATAAAAAAATTAGTATTACATTTAAAAAATAATATAAATGAATATATTGATGAAAAAGAATATATAAATAATTTAGTAAATAGAACAAAACAAATTAATATTATGGAAACACCTACTGAAGAAAAAAATACAAGTTATACTATAAATAAAGGTGAAAAAATTGTAATATGCTTACGTTCTAAATTATTAAATGAAATTCATGATATAAATACTATTATGTATGTTGTTATACATGAATTAGCACACGTAGCATGTCCTGAATTTGGACACACACCTTTATTTAAACAAATATTTATATTTTTATTAAAAGTATCACAGAAAATAAATATTTATAATCCAATTGATTATAGAAAAAATCCACAAGATTATTGCGGTATGACTATTAATGAATATTTACTTAGATAATAAAAATTGAATTTATTTAAAATAAACTATATATTATTATATAGTTTATGTCAAATATTATATTAAATGAAGAACAAAATAATGTTTATAATAATTTATTAAATTTTTTAAAATCTGATGAAAGTGAAGTTCTATTAATTGGATACGCAGGCACAGGTAAAACTACATTGATTACAAAGTTTATTAATGATATAATAAATAATAAATATGTTAAAAGAATTGCTATCGCAGCCCCCACACATAAAGCTGTAGGTATAATTAAAAATAAATTATATGGAAATATTTATGAAAAAGAAAATTCAAAGAGTTTAATGAAATATGTTGAAGTTTTAACTATTCATAGATTATTAAATTATCAAAATTATGTTGATAATAATGGTAATACATATTTTGCTAAAGGTTTAGTTGATACTAATTGGGATATTTATAATTTAATTGTAATTGATGAATGTTCTATGTTAAATAATCAAATAATAAATGATATTATATTAGAATTAGAACGAAATTATGAAAATAAAAATAATAAATTAAAAATTATTTATTTAGGCGATCCGGCACAATTACCACCTGTGAATCAAAAAATAAGTAAAATATTTACAAGAGATATTACAAAATATTATTTAGAAAAGATTATTAGAACTAATAACAATAATATTATGGATTTATCAAATCAACACAGAAAATGGATTTTATCTGGTAATGATAATGATATGCCTAATTTAGAATTATATAATAGTAATACAATTAAAATTCATGATAATACAAATGAATGGTTAAATAATTTTATTACTAATACTAATAAAAATAATATTATTTTAAGTTGGACTAATAAAAAATGTAACTTATACAATGATTTTATTAGAAAATCTATTTTTAAAAAAGAAAATTTATCAAGATATGAATTAGGAGAAATATTAATTTTTCAAGATTATTATAGAGTTAAAATTAGTGAAAATAAAGATATTAATAGTTATATAAACTTTTATACATCTGAACAAGTTAAATTATATAATATAAATACAAAAATAATTAAATTTGATAATTTAAAAGTAAAAAAAACAAGTAATTTATTACCAGAAAATATTAATAACCTATATGTTGAATATATTGAAAAATTAAATAAAATTATTGATGATAATCCTATAAAAATATACGAATTAGAAATTAGAAAAATTAATAGTGATGAAAATATATATATTGATAATTTTAACAATTTGAAAAAAAAAATAGAAATTAATATTTATAAATCAAAATCTAAAACTTATTCACAATATGAAAAAATAAATATTATTAATAATATTGATAAAAATATTAATTTTATGAATAATTTAGTATATAAATATAATGAATCCTTATATAATAATGAATTAATTAATGAAAATATTACTATACATACTATACATGAAGATGATATTATTAAATATAATGAAATAATTGAAATTGGTAATATTAAACTATTAAAATTAAAAGAAAAACTTTATTCACAAATAAATAAAATAAAAAATACTAATAATATTGAAAAATGTAATTTTTTCTCTATAATAGAGAAAAAAATGAATACTTTATGGAAAGATTGGCAATCTAAAATTATTGATTCTATGGCACAATTGAATTATGGTTATTGTATTACTGTGCATAAAAGTCAAGGTTCTACTTTTAATAATGTTTATATTGATATTGCTGATATTTTTGAAAATAAAAGTAAAGATGAAGTTCTTAAATGTCTTTATACTGCTATAACTAGAACTTCTGATAGTTTAGAATTATTACTATAATTTTTTATGTTTATTACTATAAAAAATTACAATTTATTATTATAAATGAGTAATTTTATAAAGTTTAAAAATCTTAATAATATTTTATTGTATAAAAAAGCTTTTGATAAATTTATTTCAACATATAGATTTAATTTTAATACTATCTCTGATATTGAATACTTGATACCAATTCTATTTCTTACTGAAATGAATAGATATTGTAAAATTAATAAAATTTCAATTCATGGTTATTATATAGCAAGTTCTATTCTTTTCTTTTATTTAAATATTAAAAATTATATATTATATAATAAACCTATCGCATATAATATTATAACTAATTTTTTTAATAATATAAGTATTAATATTGATTATCTTAATTCAAGATTAGATGATAGTAAATTAATAAAAAAAAAAATTAATTTTAATTATCATAATCTTATTATAGAAATTACTCCTATCATCGAAAAAATATTATTAATTAATAAAAAAAATGATTATTTAGACTTTTTATCTAATTTTTTTTATATTTTATTATTACTTGCTAAATTTATGGGAACTGGAGAATATAAAGATTTAAATTTAATTAAATTAGGTGAGTATTACGGAAATTTATTTATTTGTTGTGTTATGATTGATTGTAAATTAATTGATGATAATTATCAAGATTTATTTGAAACTTATATTAATTATAAAACAATTTTATTTGAATCTATTTATAATAATAATTATTATTCTGATACTATTAATGAAATAATTAAATATATTGATTTTTATATAAATCAAAATTTAAAATAATTTTTCTTTTTAATATTATATTATGACTACTGATAAAATAATTAATAAAAAAAATAATAATAAAGATGATAAATTAAATTTAATTTTAATAGGTTTGTTTATTTTATTATATATTCTTCTAGCTAATAAAATAGCTGATATATTAAGTAACTCTATTTTGGATGAAAATAAAAAATTAGAAACTTATACTATGTATGTTTATTTAATTGCTATTATGGGTATAGTTATTGCTTACTTTTTTATCTATGATGATGATATTAAAGGTAATCTTATTATTAATAAAGGTTTAACTTATGGGGGATTAATCATTCTTTTATATACTATTTTTTTTTACTGGGACTATTTGGGGGATTATTCAAAATTATCTTTGTTAATTATAAGTATAATAACAACTGTTTATTATGCGTATCAATAGTTATTTTTTTATAATTAAATAATTTATAATTTAATTATATGATTGAACTTTATAACTTTATATTAAAAATTATTAATATAGTTAATGAATATTATGAACCTGATAATTATTATATTAAAATAAAATATAAATTAGATTCAATTAAAGAATTTAATAAATTTTATTATAATAATAATTTAAATCAAAATAAATTATTAATTTTTAATTCTAATGAAGCAGAAAAATTATTTATAAGATTAGTTAATCTTGATGAAAACTATATTCAAAGAAAATATAATAATGATATTAAAATAATTATTACAGATCTTATAAAAAATAAAAATAATAATTATTTCTTTTCTATCTGTGATGAATTTTTGTCTCTTAATAAATCAACTATAAATAATGACAATATCTTTATTCATCAAATTAAATCTCATGTTAAAAATTGTAACTGCAAAATTAAAGTAAAATCTATAGTTAATCTTAGTGTAAATACTCTTATTAAAATTATTAAAAATAATATTAATAATAAAAAAAATTCTATTATTAATCTAAAAAAAAAAATTATTAATTCTAAAAATAATTTAGATCTTTATGATTGTATTAAAATTCTTAATACTATTAAGGCTAATATGGGTATCGAATCAAATTTAAATGTTTATACCGTTGATGATAATTTAATTGAACCCTCTAATAAATTAAATATATTTATTAATAATAATCAAAATATTAATACTAAATGTTCAAAATCTTTTGAAATACAAAATGATACAGAATATCCTATTGATGATATACAATTTATGGATTCACTCATTCAACAAAAATTTAACGATTTTTCTTATTCTCTTAAATCTACAGTAAATAATCATATTTCTTCTAAAGATTCTTCTAAAGATTCTTCTAAAGAATCTTCTAAAGAATTTACTAAAGAATCTTCTAAAGAATCTTCCAAAGAATTTACTAAAGAATCTTCTAAAGAATCTTCTAAAGAATTTACTAAAGAATCTTCTAAAGAATCTTCTAAAGAATATAATAAGGAAGATCTATTATTTAATTTAGAAAAGATAATGGAATATTTTACTAATATTGATATAAATAATTTTGGAGAGTGTTTATTAGGTTTTGATTTAATATTTAATTTAAAAAAATCATATAAAAATAATAATTTAATAATGAAAAGTATTGATATAATTTTAGAAAAAGTATATAAGGATAAGACTCTTGATAAGGAAGATTTAATAAAAAATATTATTAATTTAATAAAAATTATTAATAAACAATAAAATATATAAATATATTTTATTATATATATGTTAGGAGGCAAAAAAAATTCTAAATCTAAAGAACCTGAAGATTTCAAAAGTAAATTTAGAAAATCCAAAGAAAAAAAAGAACCAAAAAAAGAATCAAAAAAAGAACCAAAAAAAGAATCCAAAAAAGAATCCAAAAAAGACTCTAAATTAAAACCTTATTGTGGTATTAAATCAGTTCCAAAAAATAAAAGAAGAGGAACTATGGATGAATGTTATTCACATGGTGAAGTTAGATATTATGGATTGAATAAAATAGATTCAAAGGTTATAGAAAATAAAAAGAAAAAGGATATTTTAGCATCATTAGAATTAAATAAAATAATGCTAACGTTAAAGGCAAGAAAAAATCTTATTCAAATAAAATCATTAAAAAAAAAGATTGAAAATATTACATCCCAGAATGAAATCGATAAATTAAATAATAAAATAGAAACTTTAAAAGAGGAAAATAAAATAATAAAACAAAATTTAGATAAATTAAAAAAAAAATAAAATTATAAATATATAATATTTTTTTATAATATAAATATATTATATAATAAACATATGAATCTAGAAGAATTAAAAAATACAATTGATTTAATTAAGAATATTAATGGATTACAAATAAATTTTAATAATCAAAATTTAAGTTTTAAAAATTATACTAGAAATAGCAAAAATATAACCTTTACAAATAAACATGGAATGGATGTAAATGTATCAATTGATGAATTAAATAATCAATATAAAAAAAAATATACAATATCTAATTCTAGTTCAGTTGATACTAGTATTTTTAATTCAAAAAATAAAGTATTAGTTGGAGGTAATGATGAATTAAGTGCTACTAGTTTAAGTTTTAATAGTAAATTAAATGATGAAAATTTTGCTAATTCTTTAACCAGTAATTCTTCTATACAAAATTCTTTAAAAAAAAATAAAGTATTAGTTGGAGGTAATGATGATTTAAGTGTTACTAGTTTAAGTTTTAATAGTAAATTAAATGATGAAAATTTTGCTAATTCTTTAACCAGTGATTCCTCTATGCAAAATTCTTTAAAAAAAAATAAAGTATTAGTTGGAGGTAATGATGAATTAAGTGCTACTAGTTTAAGTTTTAATAGTAAATTAAATGATGAAAATTTTGCTAATTCTTTAACCAGTGATTCTTCTATGCAAAATTCTTTAAAAAAAAATAAAGTATTAGTTGGAGGTAATGATGATTTAAGTGAAACTAGTTTAAGTTTTAATAGTAAATTAAATGATGAAAATTTTGCTAATTCTTTAACCAGTGATTCTTCAATACATAATTCTTTAAAAAAAAATAAAGTGTTAGTTGGAGGTAAGGATGATTTAAGTGAAACTAGTTATTCATCAAAAACTAGTTTCTTTTTAGTTGGCGGTAATAATGTAGATGATAAATATAGCATTACAAGTTTAGATGAAGCTAGTGCCTTCGAAACTGAATCAATTAGTTCTTTAAATAATAATAATATTTTAAATGGAGGTGCTCTTAATAATTTTTCAACAGATAATGAATCTAATAATATAAATAAAACATTTATATCAATAAATCTTGATGATATAAAAATTAAAAACTCAAATGTAGAAACATCTTCAACATTAAATTCCGCATTAAATTTAAAAGATAATTATAATGAAGATAATAACTTTTTTTTAAAACAAAATGGTGGAGCAAATAATTATAAATATAACATTAATTCTAGCTCAACAAGTAGTATTTGCGAATAAATCAAAAAAAGTATTTATTTCTTTATTTTTAATTTTACATATAATTGAATAAATTGAAACAAACCATAATCCGATGGTTATAATATAAGTAAAATTACTAAAATCTTTAGTATTTTTTTTAAAATCATAAATAGGAGCTATTAATTTATATGAAAAATAATCATCATCACAGTTAATTTGACCTTCTGATTTATCTTTAATAAATTTTTCTATGATAGTTAAACTACAAGAATTGTTGTTTAAATACCAATGTAATATAATAAATGGAACTATAATTATATGTAGTAATAATAAATAATTATTATTTGAAAATGGCACACAAATAACAAAAAATATAATTAATAAATGTAATACTGATATTAAAAATAAAATACTATAATTTATAATTGCCATAATATATTTATATGTTATTATTATATAAATATAAATTTATTTATGAAAAATGACTTAAATATAATTGAAGCTTATTTAAAAGAATTTGGTCAAATGATTATTTTATTAATCGGTATGCCAACCTCAAATAAATCAAATATTGCTAAAGAACTTGGTTCAGATATAGAACCAAAATTTACATTAATTAATTTAAATAATTATTTTGAAAAAAAATTTGTAAATATTAAAACTAAAAATATAAATTTTAAAATATATGATCATCCTGATCATTTAAACTATTCTAAATTATTTGATGATATTAATAAAGTAAAATCAAATGGTATTATTTTATATGGAAACTTTATTGATTTTAATAAAATTAAAGATATTAAAATAGATTTTGGTTATTTTTTTGATATTAAACCTACCTTTCTTAAAAATAATTTAATCAAAAAAAAAAAATTACCTTTTTTAACCAATCAAAATAATATTGATACAACAAATAATACAGAGACTACAACTGATGATACAACTACAACAACAGATGAAAAAGAGACTACAACAACAGATGAAAAAGAGACTACAACAGATGAAAAAGAGACTACAACAACTGATGATACAACTACAACAACAGATGAAAAAGAGACTACAACAGATGAAAAAGAGACTACAACTGATAAAAAAGAGACTACAACTGATAAAAAAGAGACTACAACTGATAAAAAAGAGACTACAACTGATAAAAAAGAGACTACAACAGATGAAAAAGAATTAAATAGTAATAATGAAATAAATTATAAATTAGAAATTTACATTAAGGATATTTTAATACCAATGTATGATACTATAAAAAAAAATATAAAATTTAATAAATTTTATAATATAAAAGAAGATACGAAATTTAGTGATATTTATGATAATCTTTTTGATAATTTAATATTATTAATAAAAAAAAAATTAAATCAACCAATTACAACAGATTCTTAATTCTACAATATAAAAATTGAATAAAGGTTTAAATATACCAATTATATATTGATAGGAAATGAACACATATCATAATAAAGATATAAAAGATGAGCAATTATCAACAATATTTGAAAGTATATCTTCTACAGAAGAAGAATTAATATTATCAAATAATAGAATTACAAAATTAGAAAAGATACCGGAATCAATAATATGCCTTAACTTAAATAATAATTATATAGAGGAAATTGATTTTCTAGTAGGACGTAATTGGGATACGATATTATTATCTAACAATAATTTAGAAATTACAATATTAAAGAATATTAAATGTATCACATTAGATTTAAGTGAGAATAGAATTGAAGAATTAACGATAGAAGATTGTGATATTTCAAATTTAGATATTTCAAATAATTCTATAAAAAAGATATCATTTATTAATACAAGGATAAATGATATTGACATGAGTATTAATAAAATTAAGGAATTAATAAATTATCCTATAGGAATTCAGAATTTAAAATTGTTTAATAATAAAATAAAAAAACTTGAAGAATTACCTGAAACACTAATGATTCTTGATGTTTCAGATAATAAATTAGAAGATTTTCCTAAATTACCATTAAGATTAAGGAAATTAGATGCCTGTAAAAATCTAATAACTTTTGTTGATATTACTAATATTCCACTTACGATAATGTTTCTTGATTTAACAGAAAATCCAATTGAAAATAAAGATAAATTAATTGATTTAGATATTGAAACTTTATATTTAAATGATGATGATGATGATGTTTCTTCAGATTTATCAGAAATTGAAATACCAAATAATATTAAACATAGATTTCAAAAAGTTTCTGATGATGATGATACTGATGATTTAAAAGTATTTTTAAATGAAGCAGAAATAGAAAAGGAAGATATGGTTTGGGAAAAAGATTTAGATGTATCTAACATGTTTTCAAATTTAAGGGGACAAACTAATCCTAAAATTGAATTATATGCTACAACAAAAAATATTAATATGAATTGGAATATAATTTTATAAAAATATATAATGTTTAAAATAATTATTTATTTTAAGATTGAATAATAATAAATAATAATTATTATGATATATAATATGAATATAAATATTTGTATAGGATTATTATTTTTTGGATTTTTAATTAAAATTATCAATTTATATAGAAATTTTTATAAAGTATGTAAAAACTTAGATACTGATCAAAGAATTAAATTTTTTTATAATAAATACATTGTATCTATAATATCAAAATTTGGTATAATTAAAAATTTTTTTATATTTTTTGTATTAATTCCAATTATTAAAATTAATTATTTTATTTTATCAATTTTTATATCTTTAATACATTCTTTATGTGAAGTGGAATATGATAATTTTATGGAAAAAAATGGTTTTTCTTTCTCTGATTTTTCTCATGATGAAATTGAAAAAATATTAAACAATAGTGATGATGAAATAAATAATAAAGATTTTAATATTACTCAAAAAAATGATGATTTTAATAATGATAATATAGAAAAAAATAAAATTTTGGAAAATAAAGAAAAATTAATTGATGAAAAAATACAATTTTATATGATTAATCAAGAAAATATTCATAAATTAAATATAAAAAATTTAGAAGATTATACAAGTTTAGAAAATCTAATTAGTAATAATGATTTTAATTTTGATTTTAATTCTAATATTGATATAGAAGAACTAAAAAAAGATATGAATATTATTAATGAAGGTATTGAAGTTTTAAAAATTGATGAAATTGATTTTGGTGAAAAATTTAATACATTATTAAATAATTTTAACAATGTTAAAGATAATAAATCAAATAATAATAATTCTGATAATATAGTAGTTATCAGAACAGGTAAAAAAAAATTTAATAAATAAAATAAATAAAAAATTTAATAGGATATAATTATATTATTATGTCTAATTTTTTTATTAAAGATATTGTTATGTATAATAATAAAGGTGTTAAAAAATATGCCTATATTTGTTTATTGTTTGAAAAAAAATATTTAGCAGGATCTATAGTTTTAACAGAATCTCTTAAAAAAGCAGGTTCATTTGCTGAATTAGTAGTTATAGTTAATAAAAATACTAATTTTACTGATATTTTAATGAGATTTTATGATAGAATAATTGTAATAGATGATAATATTTTTATAGAAAAAAAATATTATAAATTTTATGCTTATAAATTAATTGAATATGAAAAAGTAATTATAATTGATTCAGATGCTATAATTTTAAGATATCCAGATTATATTTTTAGTTTAAAAACACCTGCTTTATGTTTAAAATATAATAAACCATATTCAGGATTAATATTAATAAAACCAAATATTGATGATTATGATAAAATTGTTATAGAATTAAAAAATACAAATAAATCTTATAAAGAATATATTGAAAATAAATATAAAAATTTTACAATAATTGATAATAGATTTATAGGTTTTGATTTTGAAGATAAAACTTGGACTAAAATATTTGGTCTTCAATTTATAAATGAAAAACCTTTTTTTTATGAAAGTAAATTAAATATTAATGATAGAATAACTTTACCTAATTATAAATTATGGTTCTATTATTATAGAAAATTAATTAATAAAAATTATGATTTATATGAAAATAAAGAACTAAAAGAAGTAAATGAATTATCAAATTATTATATTGAAAATTTATCAAGACAGATTTATACTATCAATAAAACATTAAATAGTTTTTTATATAATAGTAAAAACTTTAATGCGATTTTTAATACTAAAAAAATAAAAAAAAACTACGAATTATATCATATAAATGATAATATTGATTATTATTACAATTGTACTAATATTAAAAATAAAATAATTAATATTAAAGAAAATTTAGATAAATTTTCAATTCAAAATAATAATATCTCTTTAATTTTACTTATAAATAAAGATGATCTTCCTATAGAGAATTATATTAAAAAAAATATAATTTACGAATTAAAATTAAAAATTGATGGTTTTATGTTAAAAAATATATTATTTAATACAAATAATAAATATGTATATATAGAAAGAAAAATATTATTAAATAAACAATATACTGACGATGAAATTATTAATATAAATTTAATTTACTATAAAACAATTTATGAATCCGATTTAAAAAGTGATGATAAAAAAATATTAATATTTTCCGATACTTTTATAAAATTAAGATTATTATCATTATTAAAAAATGAAAACTCACTTCTTTTATTGAAAAAAAAAGCTATAAATTTTTTTAATTTTGAATCAAATAGACTTAATAATATGATTTATCAATCTTTATATAAATGGATTTATAATAATTATTCAATTGATGAATTTGATAATATTCTTATTATTAATATAATAAAAGAAAATGAAGATATTAAAAAGATTATAATAGTTGATAATAATAAGTTTAATAACGAATTACTAGAAAAAAAACTCTTCTTTATAGAATTATTAAATAATATAGAACAATATTTTAAAATTATGTATAATAGTAATAAATATTTTATGATTAATGGTATTAAATATTCTACCGTAATTTATAATAATATATTTAATAATTATAGTGATGAATTATAATTTTTTGTTTGTTTATTTTTTTTCTTTTAATTTACTATTCTTAAATACTAACGCTAAATTTTATAATTGTAATATATTAAGTATGAGCGGTGGAGGATCGTTCGGTGCGGTTGAAGTAGGAATTCTAGAAAATATTAATACAAATTTTGATTTAATAAGTGGTGTGTCAGTTGGTGCTTTAAACGCTTGTTTTTTATCTCATTTTAATAAAGATGATTTTTATTTAGGTTTAGAAAAACTTAAAAATATTTATTTAAATTTGAAAAATGATGACATTTATAAACCGAATTGGCATTTTAGTTATCATAATCTAAATAAAGTTGGTTTTTTTGATACAACTCCTTTACAAAATACACTTAAAAATATTATTTATAATTTTCATAATAAAAATTTAATTCCTTCTATAATTGGTTCAACTAATCTTAATAATAGTAATTTTGATATATTTTATTTAAATAATTATACTAATGATGAACAAATTGAATTATTATTAACTTCTAGTGCTATTCCACTGGCTTTTCCTCCTAGAATGTGGAATAATAGTCTTTATATTGATGGTGGTGTTATTTCTAATTCTATCTTAAAAGAATTAGATAATTTTATTGATTGTGATTTTTATAATATAACCTATATAACAACCTCAGATAAAATTGCGGTTAATAATGATATTGTTAATTTTGGAATATTATTGAAAAGAATTACAGAAGTTATTTATTTTAATTTTAATAACGAATTGTATCAATTTGATAATATAAAATGTTTAAAACCAAAAGGAGTAATCAATTATTGCTATCCAAATAGCGATAAATTAAATAAATATTCTATCCTTGATTTTACTAAAAGCACAGAATTAATTGATATAGGTAAAAATCATCATAACTGTGTAAAAATTAATTATTGTTAAAAAATAAAATAAAAATTGAATATTATAAAATGTTAGATCATATATACATAATGATAGATTTATATCACACTAGGTTGCCAAATGGTTTTTGGACATCCCCTGTAAGCGTATTCGTAAAGATACCAAAAAGATTCGCTTGAACAAAGTCCTAGGTTATTGTCCAAAAGGTGTCTGTGCTGGAGGAATTATAAAGCCTCTTGCAGCAATGGACAATGCTTACCCTGTCGTGTTTCTTCTCCAACTGGTATTAAATGAATAAAATTCGTTAAAGATACATGTTACTGTAATATAATATATTTTTTTGGATTCTTTGAGTTATAAAAATAAATACATGTCTTCCCGCCATACCTTTAGCTCCAAATAGCTCTAAATATGTCACGGGAGCTTGGAGGAGGTGGGGGAGGAACATAGACTGTTCCATCCTTGTTGTATTTCACTGCTTGGGGTTGTCTGGGCATTTGGATTTCCGTAAACTCTTAAGAATATTTATTTTTTCAACTTTTTTTATATATATTAGCTTATGTGAAATATAGTTTAATCCATAATAGAGATAAAAATTCCGCTTTAAGTATATATAAAAATAACTAAATCAATACTAGATGTAAAGAAGACGATGGTTCAATATTATAATAATTATTTTTATATTGCTATGATAAAAATAAATTAAAAGCTAAAATAGAAAAACCTAAATAATAGATAACATAAAAAACCAAAAATATATAAAGATTAATCTTTTGTCTCTCATTTACAATTGACCTTACTGTAAAAAAATATTTTTATTTACAAAAAATTGATTAAATATCAATAAATACATATATATATTATGATAGATTTTGTTTATATAATAAATAGCAACTTTTATACCAAACATATCAAAAACAAAAATGGTAAATATTTACCATTTTTTGATACAAACATTAAAGAAGAATTAATAAAAAAAAATATTTTAATTTATACAAAATCATTTGGTTTTAATGGTATTATTAATATGTTAAAAATAATAGATATTAATGATCCTAATTATAATACATTAATTTCTGATTATTGTTTAGGTTCAAGTAATAATTTATATTTTTTTGAAATTGATAATTTATATCTTTTTAATCAATCCTATAAATATAGAGATTATTTAAATTATTGTAAAAAAAATAAATCAAAATATATTAATTTTACAATTTATGATGACCTTATTATCACAAAAAATTATTCAAATTTTTTTGATGATTTTATTCATAAAATTGCAGAAACAGAAACAGAAACAGAAACAGAAATCAAAACTGAAACAGAAATCAAAACTGAAACGGAAATCAAAACTGAAACACTAATAGAAAATATAAAAATATCGTTTAGAATACCTATACTATGGATTCCATGTTTAGAATTACTAGATATTCTTGAAAGAAAAAGAATTAGTAAGAAAATATTTAAAAATCATTATAATAATTGTTCTTCTTGTCAATGTAATAATAATAATAATAATTTTCAATTAACTTTTGATTCTAATCATAAAATTAATCTTATTAATCATTTTAGCATTATTAATTATTATAACTATTATAATAATTTAGATGATTCTACTTTAGATACAAATTCAGATACAAATTCAGATACAAATTCAGATACAAATTCAGATTCATGCACAAATACAGAAAATATAAACGAGTTAGATGATTATGAATATGATTCAGAAAATGTTATTATGTATGACAATGAAGAAAGTAAAATAGTAGATAAATTAATAGAGAAAATCGTAAAATGTTATGCATCTTGTATAAATTATGAAGAAGACACTGAAAATATAAAATTAATTGGTTTAGAAAACGGTATGTATAATATATTATATTATAATAACATAAACGAAAATCACATATATAATAATTCTTTATTTATTATAAAATAATAATGTATATAATTATTATTATAATATGTGTGGTATTTTTGGTTGTTTATTAAAAATAAATCATACTTTAGAGGATATTAGAATAGTTAAAATTATTTATAATGCTCTAAGTCTATTAAAAAACAGGGGATATGATTCATGTGGTATTTTTTTAAGAGATATTGAAAATAATAATATAACTTTAAAATTTGGTGTTGATGGTGAAATAATAAAAACCAGTGATGTTAAAGACATATTTAAATTATTAGAAATTAATATAGAAAAATATAATAATAATATTTATAATTATAATATTGGTATAGGACATACTAGATGGGCTACACATGGAGGAAAAACAGATGAAAATTCACATCCTCATACAAGTAATACTAAAATATTTACTTTAGTTCATAACGGTATCATATCAAATTGTGATGATATAAAAAAAAAATATCTTAGTAATTATAATTTTTTTAGTAAAACTGATACAGAAGTTATAGTAAATTTAATTGAATTTTTATATCTTACTAAATCTACAAAATCTTCATTAAACGTATGTGATATTATTTTAGAAATTTTAAAAGAAATTACTGAAATAATGGAAGGCACATGGGCTTGTATTATTTCAGCAATTGATGTAACAGATAAAGTTTTTTTTATAAAAAATGAGAATCCTTTATTAATTGGACAAAATGATAATTTGATAATTTTTACATCTGAACCAACTGGATTTATGAATATGGTTGATAATTATATTTTGCTAAGAGAAAAAACATACGGTTATATTGATAATAATGGACAAAAAAAAATCTATGGAGAATACAAAGATTTACCTCTTTTAAAATTAAATGATAATGATATTATATTACCTGATAATTATTTATATTGGATGCGTAAAGAAATAGATGATCAAACAAAATTATCAGTTTTAATAGATCCCATAACAAATCAATCAAGATATATTAATAATAATATTCTATTTAATTTTAAGTATATAAAAAAGTGTAAATATTTGTACATTATAGCATGTGGAAGTTCATATTATGCTGGATTAATAGCATCAAATTATTTTAGATATACAAAAGCCTTTGAATTGGTAAATGTTTTTGATGGTGGAGAATTTACACAAGCTCATTTAGAAGCTATAAAAAACCCTGAACAAGATTTATTAATAGTGCTAATATCACAATCAGGTGAAACAAGAGATTTAAATATTGCTACTACTATTTGTAGAGATTATTCAACAAATAGAAAGAATAAATTAAATATTGTAGATACTGATTATGAATATGAAATTAAGATATTAGGTATTATTAATGTTATAGGTTCGTTAATATCAAGAAGAACTATAGATAATATTTATACAAATTGTGGTAGAGAAAATGCGGTAGCATCTACTAAATCATGCACCTCTCAAATTATGGCATGTTTATTATTAGCTATATATAAAGCTGAACTTAATAATAATCTTGAAAGTGAATTAAAAAATAAATTTCTTAATGATTTAAAAAATTTAGAGAGTGATATTGCTATCATTTTATTATTAGAAAATAAAATAAAAAATATAGCCTCTTTTATTATTAATGATAATCCAAAAAGTATTTTCTTATTAGGTAAGGATGAATTATATGGTGCCGCCCTTGAAGGTGCTCTTAAAATAAAAGAAATAGCTTATATTCATGCAGAAGGATTCTATATAACATCTCTAAAACATGGACCCTATGCTATGTTAGAAAAAAATACACCTGTTTTTATATTATATAAAAAAAGAGATCATGTTGTAAAAAGTATAATACAAGAACTTATAACAAGAGATGCAAAAGTTATTGAAATTAGCGAGTATGCAGAAGATAATGATTTTTCTATTAAATTACCAGCAAATAAAACAATGACCGGATTATTATCTGTTATTGTTCTGCAATTATTGTCATATAATTTAAGTATATTAAAAGGTATAAATCCCGATAAACCAAGAAATTTAGCAAAAGTTGTAACTGTTGATTAAAATAAATTTTTTTGAAGTATCTGAACCTTTTTATTAAGGTTCAGTGTTTGAACTATAAGCTCTCATAAAGTTTATTCAACTGATCGTACTTGTTATGCCTCCTTCGAACAAAACATGCTCTTTCATCACGCAGGAATTGAATTTGTTTATCCTCCGGAATATTCTCACGTTCAATACGTTCAAGTTCAGTTTCAAAACGATTGATCGTGTTCTGCAAAATGTTTAATTCATGCATCGATATAATGATTTTCCTATACACACCACAAGCACGACAAGCTTGCAACTGCAGGGCACTGTCAGGAATCCTTAGTTGTAGAGGATCTTGTAAGCACATACGCAATTTTTGTTCATGGACATGTCTTTGGGCATGTCTTTTGTCGTGCGTCTGTTTTGATGATGAAAGATAGGCCAAAAATGCCAAAAAAACTATCACCAAGGCAAAAACCACAACCAACGCCAAAAAAAGTTCTGTCATCTCATAAATTATTGATATTATATTAAAATTCAACTTTTATTACATGAAAGTTGGCTTTTAGTTCAACTTTTATTACATGAAAGTTGGCTTTTAGTTCAACTTTTATTACATGAAAGTTGGCTTTTAGTTCAACTTTTATTACATGAAAGTTGGCTTTTAGTTCAACTTTTATTACATGAAAGTTGGCT
>Ga0194124_10001438_pt1 | contig 30076 bp, 25 predicted proteins | sample TA2KigCas0mmetaG_FD_148605 | JGI IMG/M metagenome (GOLD analysis project Ga0194124, IMG submission 148605) | Freshwater microbial communities from Lake Tanganyika, Tanzania - TA2015031 Kigoma Deep Cast 0m | ecosystem: Environmental > Aquatic > Freshwater > Lake | place: Tanzania: Lake...
TTCCCTCGGTCCCCGATCCGATGTCGGGGCCACCACAATGAGAGACACAACCATGTTTAACCAATTTGAAGATCTTAAGAAATTCAATAAAGACGGCATTGATCTCGCGGTGAAGAGCTTCGGCGCGACCACCAAGAATGTTCAAGCCATTGCGACTGAAACCGCCGATTATTCGAAGAAGGCTTTTGAGCAGAGCTCAGCCGTCGTCGAAAAGCTCGTTTGTGCCAAGACCCTCGATAAGGCTTTTGAAATTCAGTCGGATTTCGCCAAGTCAGCCTATGAAGGTTTCGTCGCTTATGCTTCGAAGCTCGGCGAACTCTACACCGACATCGCGAAGGACAGCGTGAAGCCTTACGAAGCGATCATCAGCAAGGTGCAGGCTGCTGCCAAGTAATTTCAAGCCGGCATTTAGCCGTTTTTGAGAATTTAAAGAGATCAGGGTCCGGATTTTCCGGGCCCTTTTTCGTTTTTCAGGGCTTATTTCTTCATTTTGGGAGCGGCTGCGACTTCACTTCCTCTGGCAGTTACCACTTCGAATGCATAACTTGAACAAAGGTCGCGATCGGCGCATTCTTTATTAAATGGTCTCCGGGATTCTGGAGCAAAATGGCATTCAGGCGGATATGAGGGCATTTTTGACTTTTCTGATTGGTTTTGCGGCGAAGCGGTTTGGCGCATTCGGAGCACCGCGCGCGATGGCGGCCCCCACGCGTCGGGGCGGTGAAGACTCGCATACCGGCACGGCGGTGATCACCCGCACAAAGCCAGTCACCAAAAAGCCGAACCTCTACCGTGTTTTGCTCTTGAATGATGATTTCACGCCGATGGAATTTGTCGTTCATGTGCTGCAGCACTTTTTCAACAAATCTCAAGACGACGCCTATCGGATTATGATGCATGTGCATCAAAATGGTGTTGGGGAATGCGGTGTCTTTACTTATGAAGTCGCCGAAACCAAAGTGACCCGGGTTATGGATTTTGCCCGTCAGCATCAGCACCCGCTGCAATGTGTGATGGAAAAGAGCTGAAGGACCTTATCGATGCCCTCATTTTCAAAAAGCCTCGAACTGGTCCTGCATAAGGCGCTCTCGCTCGCCAATGAGCGGCGCCATGAATATGCAACGCTTGAGCATCTTCTTCTCGGGTTGACGGAAGAGCGCGATGCGGTCGCTGTGATGCGTGCCTGCGGAGTCGATATTGATCTCTTGCGGCGTAATCTCTTCGATTATCTTGATGGTGAATTATCAAGCCTTGTGATGGCTGCCCCTGGGGACGCGAAGCCAACGGCAGGCTTTCAACGCGTAATTCAACGTGCCGTAATCCATGTGCAATCGTCGGGGCGGGAAGAGGTGACGGGAGCAAATATTCTCGTCGCCATTTTCGCCGAACGTGAATCCTATGCGGCCTATTTCCTTCAAGAGCAGGATATGACGCGTTATGATGCGGTGAATTATATCTCGCACGGCATAGCGAAACGTCCTGTAACGCCAGATTCTGCGTCAAATGATGAAGACGAAGAAGCGGTTGGCAATGATCAAGCAGCGGGCAAGAGTGGCAGCGCACCGCGTAAGAAAGGCGAGGCACTTGATACCTATTGCGTCAATCTCAATAAGAAAGCGGTTGACGGCAAAATTGATCCTTTGATCGGCCGTGAAGCGGAAGTGAAGCGCACGATCCAAGTTTTGTGTCGGCGCCAGAAAAATAATCCGCTTCTTGTCGGTGAACCGGGTGTCGGCAAAACGGCGATTGCCGAAGGTCTTGCCTTAAAGATCACGCGTGATGAAGTGCCTGCAGTTTTATCAGGCGCCACGGTCTTCGCGCTTGATATGGGTCTTCTGCTTGCTGGCACGCGTTATCGCGGTGATTTCGAGGAGCGTTTGAAGCAAGTTGTGAAAGACATTGAAACGCATAAGAATGCGATCTTGTTTATCGATGAGATTCACACAGTTATCGGTGCGGGTGCGACTTCAGGCGGGGCCATGGATGCCTCGAATTTGTTGAAGCCTGCGCTTGCACAAGGCACGCTTCGCTGTATCGGTTCAACAACCTATAAAGAGTTCCGCCAATTCTTCGAAAAGGACCGCGCGCTTCTGCGTCGCTTCCAAAAAATTGATGTGAATGAACCTTCAATTCCCGATGCGATTGAAATCCTCAAAGGGTTGAAACCCTATTACGAGGATTATCATGGTCTAAAATATTCCAATGATGCGATTAAAGCGGCGGTTGAACTTTCTGCGCGCTATATTCATGACCGCAAATTGCCGGATAAAGCGATCGACGTGATTGATGAGAGCGGCGCAGCGCAAATGCTTGTTGCTGACAGCAAGAGAAAACGTACGATTGGCGTTGCAGAAATTGAAGCCACAGTTTCGACCATGGCGCGCATCCCACCAAAGACTGTGTCGAAAGATGATTCAGAAGTTCTGCAGTCGCTTGAGACCACATTGAAGCGCGTTGTTTATGGTCAGGATCAAGCGATTTCGGCTTTGACTTCGGCGATCAAATTGGCGCGTGCTGGTTTGCGAGATCCTGAAAAGCCGATTGGATGCTATCTCTTTGCGGGTCCGACCGGTGTCGGCAAAACCGAAGTCGCGCGCCAGCTTGCCTCTTCTCTTGGTGTTGAAATCAAACGATTTGATATGTCCGAATATATGGAGCGTCATTCGGTGTCGCGTTTGATCGGCGCACCTCCGGGCTATGTCGGCTTCGATCAGGGCGGCTTATTGACCGACGCGGTGGATCAACATCCCCATTGCGTGTTGCTGCTGGATGAAATCGAAAAGGCGCATCCGGATCTCTTCAACATTCTTCTGCAAGTGATGGATCACGGCAAGCTTACAGATCATCACGGCAAGACCGTTGATTTCCGCAATGTGATTTTGATCATGACGACGAATGCCGGTGCGGCCGATCTTGCCAAAGCCGCATTCGGATTTACGCGGACAAAACGCGAAGGGGATGATCAGGAAGCGATTAATCGTCTCTTTGCACCCGAATTCCGCAATCGCCTTGATCAGATTATTTCTTTCGCGCAATTGCCGAAAGAAGTGGTTGGCAAAGTTGTTGATAAATTTGTACTTCAACTCGAGGCACAATTGGCGGATCGCAATGTCACGATTGAACTTTCCGATGATGCGCGTGTTTGGCTTGTCGATCATGGTTATGATGAGACGATGGGTGCGCGGCCTATGGCGCGTCTCATTCAATCTGCGATTAAGCAACCACTTGCTGATGAATTGCTCTTTGGCAAATTAAAGCAAGGCGGCGGCGTTCGTGTTGTTGTTGAAGGCGAAGACAAAGATAAAAAACTTGGCTTTGTTTATCTTGAAGGCCCCGTGACCCCGAAGCCCGAAAAGGCAGTGGCGGAGGCGAAAGCGAAGACCGGCAAGAAAGCGCCCCTTCGTAAAGCGTTCATGAAACCCGTACGCTCCGTACCGAAGGTTCCGCTCTGAGGAGCTTTGTGAGTTAAAGGAGTTTTTAAGGGTGAGAACGAGCCGCCAACGTCGTATTGATCGGTATCGTGCGCGACTGCGTTATGAAAATGCAGTCGCCTGGCTTGTCGTGCCTATAACTCTTGTTGCACTTCTCTATGGCGCGATGATGCTGTGGAAGCAGGTTGCGGACACGCCGATCGCGGGCATGATCACGGGACAGTGAAATGATTATGCGGCGAGGGCTGCACGGATTTTCTCTGCATTCGCTTTGATGATCTCGGATTTTTCCATTTTTCCCGAATGTGCTTTCAGCGAGATGCCCTCTTTGCGCGGAAGAATATGAACATGAAGATGGAAGACGGTTTGCCCAGCGGCCGTGCCATTAAATTGCATCAGCGTCACACCATCAGCGTGCATGGCCGCTTTCGCGGCTCGCGCCACTTTTTGCACCGTTGCAAAGAGTGACGCGAATAGTGTCGGGTCAGCATCAAGCAAACCGGTTGATGGTTTTTTGGGAATGACAAGACAATGTCCTTCTACTTGCGGCATGATGTCCATAAAAGCGAATGTGTGTTCGTCTTCATAGAGTTTTTCGCAAGGAATTTCGCCACGCAAAATTTTTGCAAAAATATTGTTGGGATCATAAGTCATCTTCGTCGTCTCCGGAAGTATTCGCTAAATCACTGTTGAGGGATTTAGCTTTTCGAAAAGGTAAATGCTCGGACAGAACACCGCCAAGTCTTTCGACATAGGCGCGTTCTTCTTCTAGATAATTGGCAACCGCTTGATGAAGTCCGGGATCGCGCAAGAAATGCGCGGATCTCGTCATCACAGGGCGATAACCGCGTGCAAGCTTATGTTCGCCCTGCGCACCCGCTTCAACAGAAGTGAGCTTATGCGCGAGCGCAAAATCCATCGCCTGATAATAGCATGTCTCGAAATGCAAAAATGGATGATGCTCAATCGCTCCCCAATTGCGTCCATAAAGAGTGCGAAAGCCGATGAAATTAATGGCACCGGCGATGTAGCGTCCCGCGCGTTTTGCCATCACGAGAAGAATCTTTGCCGCCATTCTTTCGCCGATCAGCGAGAAAAATTCGCGCGTCAGATAAGGGCTTCCCCATTTGCGTGAGCCTGTATCCATATAGAATTCAAAAAACGCATCCCAATGATGTTCTTTGATGTCAGACCCCGTGACCCATTCCATCGTGATGCCGGCGCTTAACGCATCGCGTCTTTCGCGTTTGATGGATTTTCTTTTACGTGAGGCAAGGCTTTCGAGAAAATCATCAAATGATGAATAGTGATCATTCACCCAATGAAATTGCTGATCATAACGCTTAAGATAATTCGCCGCTGAGAAACTCTTTAAATCGGCTTCTGTGACAAAAGTCGCGTGAACCGAAGAGGCATTTGTTTTTGCCGCGACATTTTTTAAAGCTAAAGCTAATTGTTCTCGCGATTCATCTTGCTGAGACGTTGGGGCAACGAGAAGGCGAGGGCCGGTGACCGGCGTAAAAGGCACGGCAATTTGCAGTTTCGGATAATAGTGACAGCCAACGCGCCGATAGGCATTTGCCCACGAGTGATCAAAAACATATTCGCCGCGCGAATGGCTTTTAAGATATGCAGGCACCGCGCCGATCAATTCGTCTTTGTCATCATGCATCAAAAGATGCGCGCCACCCCAGCCGGTTTCAGCAATGGCAGAGCCTGAATCTTCTAACGCTGACAGAAACGCATGAAGGAGAAAGGGATTATCCACTTCACCCTTTTCATCAGGCGTGCCTGTTGCGCAGCGATCCCAAGCGTCGGCATCTACCGCCTTAAGGCTTTGTGTCAGCGTGATCGTGACATTCATCTTTGATCCGCTCGTGAGATTAAGGGAGAAAACCTTCAAAGATGATTTGGTCGGCGTAACGCTTAGTTTTTTCTCTCTGCTCGGCGTTGCGCACGGTCCAGGTCATGATCGGCAACCCTAAGGATCGCCGCGCCATTTGTGGCGTCGAATGATCAAGATCTTTGATATACCAAGAGAGAAAATCGAGTTTCATCGCATCGAAAGACTGCAGTGTCGCGAAATCTTTTTTTTGATCGGCACTTAGAAAATCCCATTCGGGATCATCATAGACACTCTCTCCGATAAATCCACGGGGACGATCGGGCGCATTATGCGCCATGGCTTCCACCATCAGCGGATCAAAGCTTTTCAGCGCGATGGGGCCTTCATAAGCACCGATCACCTCGGCAACGCGTTTAACGGCATCAGTTGAACCATCAAAGCAGCTTTTGATTTCGCAAATAAGGGGCACGCTTCCGGCAAGCACATTAAGGAACTCACGTAATGTCGGCATGTGGTCACGTGTGTCTTTTAAAGACAATTCGCCGATTTGTAACTTTGAAAAAGATTTAAAGTCGCCGCTTCCGCTAGTGAGGCGGTCCACCTCATCGTCATGAAATACAAAGACCTCGCCATCGCTTGAAAGCTGCACATCGCATTCAATCGCGAAATCTTTTTCAATCGCTGCGCGCGCGGCCGAGAGTGTGTTCTCAATCACGCCTGATGCGCGGTGATGAAGACCGCGATGAGCAATGGGAGACGCAGTCAACCAGAGCGGGGCTGCCATTAAGCGATCTCAAAAACCGCTTCAACTTCGACAGCGGCATCAAGCGGCAATTGCGCGACGCCGATTGTCGTGCGTGCGTGGCGGCCTTTGTCACCGAGGGCAAGCACCATCAAATCCGAGGCGCCATTCATCACTTGCGGCAAGGGTCCGAAGTCCGGCGTCGCATTGATAAATCCGCCCAAACGTACGCAGCGTTTGATACGGCCTAAATCACCAAGGGTAGCTTTCGCTTGAGCCAATAAATTGATCGCGCAAAGCCGCGCCGCAGCCTGACCGGCTTCAACCGAAACCGCACCGCCGAGTTTGCCTTTGTGAGCGGCTTGCACGACACCTTGATCGAGACATAATTGACCCGAAATAAAGAGCAGTGATCCGGAAATGACCGCAGGCACATAATTGGCGACAGGGGCTGCGGCTTCCGGTAGCGTGAAGCCGTGGGAGGTGAGAGTGGATTCGACGCTCATGAGGTGTCTCCGGATCAAATAGTGATGGTTCGTGCTTCCGGTTTCGCGCGCTCACTCGAGAAGAGCAAGATGAAAATACAAAAACACACACGCGTCATAGGGCCTCGGGGTTTCGGTTTGGTCTTTGCGCTTCTGATCGGTTGTCTTGCACCCGCTTTTTCCGGGCCGGCGGTGCTCGCGCCGCATCGGGCGGTTTATGATCTTGTGCTCGATCGCACCAAAGGTTCGTCCGGTATTGATATGGCACAGGGGCGGATCGTTTTCGAGCTTGAAAGCGGACGCTGCAAAGGGATGGTCCAGACTTTTCGCCAGCTCGTTATTCTGGGTGGCGGTGAAATCGGCACCAAGGTGGTCGACAGCCAGTCGATCACCAGTGAAGACCCTGATGGCAAGACGATGAAGTTTTCGATTTTAGACCGCGTCGGCGATCAGCCAGCCATTGAAACCTCTGGCATCGCGACAAAGAAAGATACGGGACTTGATGTAAGATTGTTCGCGCCGATCAAATCGGTTTTATCATTTCCGGCAACGACCTCTTTTCCCGGTGAACATTACCGCGCTTTGATCGAGGCTGCGCAGGCGGGGCAAACGCTTTTCTCGCGACAAGTTTATGATGGTGCTGATGAAGGCAAATCGGCGCCGGACACATTCGCTGTGATCGGCAAAGCGCGCGCGCTTTCGGCGGATGATCGCGCGGTTATCGAAAAAGCGGGCATGACCGGCAGCGCGGTGTGGCCGGTTGAGATTGCTTATTTTGATCCTGGCAAAGATCCCGTCGATGAGCCAAGCTATCGCGTCTCGATGGATCTTCTTGCGAATGGTGTTTCAACCGCGCTCCGGCTCGATTACTTGAATTTCAGCTTGAAAGGTCGATTGGTATCGCTTGAAAAGAAAGAAGAAACGCCTTGCCCGTAAGGACAGCACCTCAATAGGCATCATGTGCGGGATCAACCGCTTTATGGAGCTTGCGATATGCCGCTACCACGGTCTCGGGCGAGAGTGTTTCTGAAGCTGCAAAAGCAAGAAGCAGCGGCTCGTCTGCCATGAGAAAGTCGAGTACGGCCAAAAGGAAACGCTTGTCAGATGCCGCCGCGCGGACGTCACCCGGATCAAGGCCAGTGAGTTCCAAGAAGCGCGAGAGTGTTTCGGTTTCCGCCGCAATGACGAGCAGGGCTGAAATCGCCAAAGTTTCCGGATCGGGCGGCGGTGCAGATTTCATCGGTTAAACCCTTCCAAGAAATGGGTGCAATTGCCGACTCGGCTTCAGATCGCGTTTAATAGCAGGAAATCGGGGCGTTGCGCAGGATCCAGAACGACATGGCCAAGACGGTTCTCATCGTCGAAGACAATGAGCTCAATATGAAGCTCTTTACCGATCTTCTCGAAGCGCATGGTTATCAAGTTGTCTCCACCGCGAGCGGGACCGAGGCGATGGAACTCGCGCGAGCCCATCATCCCGCTTTGGTGCTGATGGATATCCAATTGCCGGAAGTCTCCGGCGAAGTGATCATCCAATGGATGAAAGCGGATGAAGAGTTGAAATCCATCCCCATCGTCGCAGTGACGGCTTTTGCGATGAAGGGCGATGAAGAGCGCATTCGCTCGAAGGGCTGCGAGGCCTATCTCTCCAAACCGATCTCGATTGGAAAATTTGTCGAGACGGTGAAGGCCTATGCCGGACCGGCGTGAGCGGCGAGGCGAAGGACGTGCCACCAAAACTACTCATAAAACAAAACAGCCGCCGAAAGGCGGCTTTTGCACATCCAAAAACGATCTATCTTACTTGATCTTGGTTTCTTTGAACTCGACATGCTTCTTGGCAATCGGATCATATTTCCGCTGCGTGATCTTGTCGGTCATTGTGCGCGAATTCTTTTTGGTCACATAAAAATAACCTGTCTCGGCGGTGGAGAGCAGCTTGACCTTGATTGTGGTGGCCTTGGCCATCGTCTTTATCCTTGCTTTGGTGCCACCGGAGGCGGCCGCATCAAATTTCAAGAAAAATTAGTGGCCGGTGAGGCGGGGGTGCCCACTTCCGATCCTTTTCAGGCGAACGCATAGCAAGTGGGGCGGCTTTGTCAAGAAAGAGAGAGGCGTAATAGGCCTTTATCCGCTGCGCCCCAACGCCAATCGGGTCCCCACAAGAGCCGAATAACCGATGAAGATCACCGAGAGGCTCCAGAAAAACCCGTGCGGGGGCAGGGCGTCCATCGCCGCGCCGACAATGGGCGGGCCGGTCAGAAGCCCGATATTGTAAAGAATCACGAAAGTCGCATTGGCATGGGCGAGATCCGCCCCGCGAAACCGCGCGCCGAGCAAAGTGAGCCCGATTGTATAAAATCCTGAGGCAAGACCACTCCAAATGAAAATTCCGATAAGAAGCGCCAGAGGATAGGCGGACAGTGCAGGCAGGCTCAGCGTCAGACCCGCGCCCACAAGCCCGCAGGCCAGCAGCATGAAGCGGCGGTCGATCCGGTCGGCGAGGATCCCGAGCGGGATTTGCAGCATATTGCCGAGCGCCATCGCCGAGATGAGCGCGGTTGCCTCCGAGAGTGGCAGCCCAACACCCAAGCCATAAAGCGGCAGAAGGTTAAAGGCGCTCGGTTCAATCATTCCGAAAAGCAAACCGGCGATGGTCGCAATCGGCGCGCTCAAAAGAAAAGTCATGACATTCGCGCCGCTGCCACCTTCAAGATCGGGCGCACCTTTGGTCATCAACGCAACGGGTACGATGGCAGCAATAAAAACGCCCGCACCGATATGAAGAGCCGTTGGATTTTGTGTGCCGACAAGATCAAGGATCATGGGACCGGCCGCAAAACCGATCGCGAGAAAGGATCCATAGATGCCTAAGATCAAGCCGCGATGTTGTTCGGGTGCAGCGGAATTGATCCAGAATTCACCCATGATGAAGAGCGCGCCAATCGCCGCGCCTGTCAAAAAGCGAAGCGTCAGATCAATGGCGGGATAAGGGAAAGGATCAAACAGCATCAAGCACAGGCTTGCGACGAGCAACGCACCCACAATCACCGTTTGCACACCGAAGCGTTTTGCGAGTGCTGGAATGAGCGGTGCGACAACAATATTGCCGATGCCACTGATCCCTGTCGCGATGCCGATATAGAGACGTGAATAGCCTTGATCGGCGAGTTTCAAAGCGAGATATGGAAACACAAGCGTGATGGAGAAGCCGACCAAAGCCACAGTTATTGTGGCGGCGGCGATGATGCGCAAACGATAGCGGGGCGACATTTCGGTCAGTGTATCGGTCAATGTTTTTTCTTTTGATATTAGAGCATGTCGCAAAGATGCTGCCCATTCTTTGAATAGAAGAACGGTATTGGACGAAAGCGCGGAAGCCCCGCTTTCCATTGTTCACTTAAAGCATCAAGGATGAGCGCGGTGATTGTGGGGATGTCGAGTGTTTTGGCTTCCTCGAATGTAACCCATTCAAGCGCCGTTAATTCTTTATCTGGCCCCGCGTGCCCTTCAATCTGTTTGATGATCTTTTCTGCGAGGCAGAGAAAAAAGCGCGTGTCGTAACGGCGTGGATAGCGTGGCGGTGTGATGGCGCGCGCAACAAATTCAAGCCCGTCAAGCGAGGGCCAAATCTTTTCGCTTTCAAACTTCATCCAGCCACTGTTTTTTGGGGCTGAATAATCTCCAAGTTCCGGTTCACCGATCAGGATTCCGGTTTCTTCATAAGTCTCGCGCAAAGCGGCGAGCGCCAAAGCGCGCGCGCGGGCCGGACTTGCGCGTGCAACACGCATACATAATTTTGCTTCCACTTGATGATCAAGCGCACCAAAAGCAGATGCTCGACGATCCGACAGATCAAGTCGCCCACCCGGAAACACAAATTTCGATGGCATGAATTTAAGTTCGTGATGGCGCTTGCCCATGAGAATTTTGGGCACGCGTTCCCGATCATCGATAAGGATCAGACTTGCCGCATCGACTGGCCGCGTCGCGCTCATGTCTCGTCGCCACCGAAGCCATAAATGCACAGTGCCCATTGCAAGCCCACAACCGCGCCTTTGACCGGTTGCAAAAAAGCGAGACTTAATATGAGAGTCATAAAAGGCCAGATGATCATGTGAAGCCAAAGCGGCCACACACCTTCGGCATCGGTAGACATCAACGTGCCGATGACAACATGGCCGACGATGAAGAGCACGATATAGGCGGGCAAATCATCCGCGCGATGATGAGAGAGATCCTCACCACATGAGGCGCATTGAGGATTGACTTTCAAATAACGGCCAAACATCGCGCCTTGGCCACAATGAGGACACTGGCCAGCAAAGCCACGTCTTATCGATAGCCACCGATCACGTGGTGGCAAAACCTCTTCGCGGGCGGGATATTCAAGTTCACTCATCGCGGTTTCCGTTTCGTTTTGTGAGGTAACGCTTTGCGATCAAAAGCGAGCGCGGCACGGGCGACATCATTCACGCGCGGGCCTTTTTTCGCCATCCTTAGGCCTTTGCTTGTCATGCGCTTTTCGCCAGCTTGCAAGAGCGACGAAGAGCCGCGCAGAATTTCAAAACGCAACGCGCCGGCAACAGGCGCGGCTTCGACAAGACGCACTGAAACAGAATCGCCTAAGCGGAATGTTTCGCCGGTGCGCGTGCCCACAAGCGCGTGGAGTTGCTCCTCAAAACGATAATAGTCGGCACCGATTGTAGAGGCGGGTACAAACCCGTCTGCACCCGTATCATGCAGTTTCACGAAGAGACCTGAACGCGTGACACCTGCAATGCGGCCTTCAAATATATCGCCGATTTTTTCATAAAGATGAAAGGCGATGAGACGATCAATCGTCTCGCGTTCAGCCGCCATAGCGCGCCGTTCGGTGGCTGAAATCTCGGCTGAAATTTCGGCAAGCTGCGGCATATATTTTTCTGATAATCCATCATCACCCAAAGCATGAGCACGGATCAAAGCGCGATGAACGATGAGATCGGCATAGCGGCGAATGGGCGAAGTGAAATGCGCGTAGCGTCTCAAATTCAAACCAAAATGACCGATGGATTGTGGTGAATATTCCGCTTGCGCCTGAGAGCGCAACATAATCTCATTGATGAAAATCTGATGTTCGGTGTCGTGGAATTTTTCCAAAATGCGATTAAACTGCATCGGCGTTAACCGCTCGCCCTTTGGCAGATCCAAGCCGAGATCGGCAAGGACTGCGCGCAATGTTTCGCGTTTCTCCGCGCTTGGCTCATCATGCACGCGATATATCGGAGGCACTTTCTCGCGTTCAAGAGTTTCTGCCGCGGCAACATTCGCAAGGATCATGAAATCTTCGATCAAGCGATGTGCGTCCAACCGATCCGGCACATAGACACGTTCGACCGCACCTTGAGAATTCAATTTCAATTTGCGCTCGGGCAAATCAAGATCAAGCGGGTTGCGCGCGCGGCGCTCGTCACGCGTGAGCGACCATGCTTGATAAAGCGTTTTCAACCAGGGATAGGCTTCATGCGTGCGCTCATCTTTATCAATAATGTGTTGCGCGTGTTCATAGGCAAGTTTTGCATGCGAGCGCATGAGAATGCGATGAAGCGTGTGCTTTCTCACAATTCCATCAGCACCAATCACGAGACGCATCGCAAGCGTTGCGCGGTCCTCATTCGGGCGCAGCGAACACAAATCATTTGAAATACGCTCGGGCAACATCGGCACGACGCGATCAGGAAAGTAAACCGAATTGCCGCGTAAGCGCGCTTCGCGATCCATGCTTGACCCTTCATGGACACAAGCAGCGACATCCGCGATCGCGACGCTGACGATATAGCCATCTTTGTTTTTCGGATCTGGATCAGGCATCGCGTGAACCGCGTCATCATGATCTTTCGCATCAATCGGATCGATGGTGACAAATTCAACACGCCGCCAATCTTCGCGTTTTCCGGGACTTGCAAGGGTTACGGGTTTTGATGCCTCCGCTTCCGCCAATGCGGTTGCCGGAAACACATGCGGAATTTGATGCGTGAAGATCGCAATCAGGCTCACCGCTTTTTCGGTTTTGATCGAGCCCACGCGTTCCGTCACACGACCTTCAAAAAGGCCCAAACGATTTTTGCGATGAAGCGCAACGGCGACAAGATCACCATCTGTCGCATCGCTTTCTTGTCCGGGCGGAATCATGATCTCGCGGCCTGAGGATTTTTTATCAATCGGCAAGACACGACCACCACCATGCGGGCTTTGCCGAAACTGACCGAGCGTTTGCGCTTGATGTTTTTCCATAATGCGCACCGCGCGCCCGCGATAAAGCGTGGCGTTGTCATTCGCCACTTCAACACGCGCCAGCACGCGATCCCCCACGGTGGGGGCGGGTTGGCCTGGACGTTTTTTTGCCGATGACATCAGAATGATGCGTGGCGCTTTGCCTTGAGTGCCTTCGTTCCATTCAACGGGGCGGGCGAGAAGATCGCCGTCGCGATCCCAGCTTGTGACATCGACGAGAACCATGGGCGGCAGATGCCCGGCTTTCACCAGCGCGCGGCCGCGTTTTTCGAGTGCGCCTTCGGCTTCCAACTCTTTGATCATGGCTTTGAGCGCGATGCGGCCATTGCCCTTGATGCCAAAGGCTTTGGCGATTTCGCGTTTGCCGGTTTTGCCGCTTTGCGAGCTTTTGAGCCATTCGAGCAGCGCCTTGCGTGTGGGCAAGCGCTCCGCGCCGGACATGTCATGCGGTTTCTTCGCCATGCGCGCTTATGGCAAAGGCGCACGACAAAAGAAAGGCCGCTTAATCGCCGATCAGGGCCGCGGTTTCCTCCGGCGCCTTGGCAATGAGGGCGAGATAGGAGCGGGCGGTGGCATCAGGCTTGACGCGCCCCTGTTCCCAATTTCGAAACGTGCCGAGCGGAATGCAATAGCGGCGCGTGAACGCAATCTGGGTGAGCTTGGTGCGGCGGCGGATCTGCCGGATCAACATGCCATAGAGCAGCGCTTCGGCCTCCGCTGACGGAGCGGTTGCCTCGGGCGCAGGCGCGGTTAGCTCAGGCGCGGGAGACTCGAGCAGAGGCGGCGCGTCTGGCGGCGCATCCGGCGACTCCTGCGGCGGCTCGACAGACGGCAGCGGCAAAGGCGGCGCAGGCGGGGCGTGTCGTGTATGCGGCAAATCGAGCGGAAGCGATGACGTATCCATGCGCAAAGTCTGCGCGAATTTTTCCTTCGCGCACCTGTCACATGTGACAGGGTGATTTAGCCCGTTTTTGTGATCTTACGAGTTGCGCTCGGGGCCTTTACCGACGCTTTCCGCTTTTCACCACGCTCCAACGGCTTCTTGTTAGGGCCATAGAGGGGGCGCAACGAGTTCCAATCGAGGAATTCGGACATATCCTCGCCTGCATCAAATCTACGATCAAATTCTTCGGCGCTGATCGTCTTGGTAGAGGTCTTTTTCGCCATAGCGGGCACGCCTTACGGAGATGAGGTTTTAATGCGAGTGAACCGGTTCCGTCATTGCGAGCGACAGCGAAGCAATCCAGCTGATCTTTGTTTTTGAAACACGATGTTTCGACTGAGCCTTATTCTGAGACTCCAACTGGATTGCTTCACATTCGTTCGCAATGACGTAAAAAAGAGATGCGCTTTATTCCGCCTTTGCGGATAATCAATGAAGCTCAATTCAAGCGTGTTGGCCAGGGCTTCGCTTTCTTTCAACGTATCCTCGAGCAGATCGATGAAGAAATGCGCGGCGGTGAGGGTTGCGGGAACCTCATCCTCGCGATGGGCCGCTTCATCGCGCAACTTTACAAGACAAAGCGCAAGAAGGATCACAGCGGCTTCCACCGCATCGGGAAAACTCATAGTCTCCTTGTAATTGATGAGCGGCATCGGCACCTCCGAAATGAAAACGACTCCAGTGCGGGGACCGCTCTGGAGTCGGGGTGCTCAAAAAACCACAAAAGCAAAGCCGCAGCGCTTTTAGCTTTGCAGCTTGGACATGACGCCACCACACCGACGTCTATGAACGTCAGGGCCTTTTTGGTGTCGGCAAAGGCACTGCCGGCTTTTGTGAAGTTTTTGTGTCCCCGAGTCATGTGGATGCGTGACCTAAGGGCAACTCTACTCCACCGACGCCAAAATACAAATCCCCCGACGTGAACCCACGCGGCGGATGAGGGGTAGCGAGGAAGAATGGAGAGGCGGTTAGGGAAATGGGGAGGATTTTAGGTAGATTGCAACATATCATTTATTTGATGATTAGGTCGGTCACATACTCTCGCTTGCAATATTGGCTCAAATTCATAGTAAATTCCAAGTTCCTTATAAATTCTATCGATGACGTATTTAATATCGTTAATATATTTTTTAATTTTGTGTTGATGGATCCTAGATGAACAAAATAATTCCTATTTGCACCCATCTCCTCAATTGAATCAAATAAAGTTACTCTTCTGTTTCGATATCTTTTTTCATTATTTTTTTGTTAAATAAAAATCTAGAGCAATATTTTTAAAATGCAAACAGATTCAGCTTGGCTTTTGAAAAGTTATATCTTCTGATATTACTTCCTCGATCAATTGATTTTTTAAGATTATTTTATCAAATTTATATTTATTTAAATTAATTTTTATCGAATCTAATTTTTTAGTGGGTCTACAAACTAAAATTGCCAAAAAAATATTTCTAATAAATTCCTCCCAAATTGATATAACGTATGGGACTGTCATGTTATTTGATAAAATAAGAGGATTTATTCGTGTAAAATGAGGACTTTTTGCCATATCTGAATATTTAGCATCTAAGCCTCGCTGCGATAAGTAGAATTCTAGTCTCTTCATGTTATTCATGAAATTCCAGTGTGCAAGATAGCACGCTGAAGATATAAGCTTCGGTGCTACGTTCTCCGGATTTAAGAACCGATTTTTCCTATAATCCGTTTCTAAATTTCCTCCAAAAAAATCTCTAATTAATTTGATAGTTTTATTTTGATGATCGAGGTCCCAATAACTTCTTGAAATTCGCGAACATGTTGATACTGAGATGTAAAGTTTATATCGAAATATATATAATTCGACTCCGGTAGACGATTTGAAATCGTGATCTTCAAACCGAAAATATGATCCAATACAGTTCCGGATTTTATATGAACCTTTAATTTTTTTATATCCAAGCATTCTAATTAAGTGAGTCAGATTTTTTATATTTGATTTTTTATTTAATTTGTTATACGTCGAATAACTCATTTTTCAGGCCCTTAAAATCTTATATTCATTATAGACACTTTCTCGATTCAAAAATTATTGCGCTACGGACATTCGCGTCCATCTTCCAATCATCCAACCTAACAATTCCTGTCCTTCGACACAGCGCTTCGCGATGGCCCAGGATGAGGGTGGGAACGCAAGTCGATATGATTTAAAAAACGCGACAGAGAGTGAGACAAAAAAACCTCATGGTGAGGAGCATCGCGATAGCGATGCGTCTTGAACCATGCCTCACACAATACTTTACAGAAACAAGATACAAATGCCGGAAAGTTACGTGGCCATTTTATTTTTCCCTCCCCTGTAGGGGAGGGTGTCGAACGCGAAGCGTTTAACGGGTGGGGCACTAACGAGGTTTTCGCCCCCTCCGTTCGCTCCGCAAACACCTCCCCCTACAGGGGAAGGAGAATTTTATTCGCAACTCGCTACTCGCTATTCGCTTTTACGATTGCCGACTGCCGCTTGCCGCTCTTACGAACACCCCGTCGTGCTTCCACATGTGTCGCACTTCAGGCATGTGCCGTTACGAACGAGTGTGAAGTTGGCGCATTCGGGGCAGCTTTCGCCGACATAGCCTTTCATTCGCGCTTCCGCGCGTTTGTCGAAGGCCTTTGCTGGTTTTGCCACAGGCGCTTCGAAAGCGAGATTTTCGACCGTGCCGACAGTCACAGGTTGCGCGGTTATGCCCAAGCCCTGTTCGAGTTCGCTTTTGAGCGCATTCGCGCCGACTGTTTTTGGCTGCGCCATCGGCGTGCCGCCTGACATCACGGTCAAGCGATCCGTCTTGGACCGCACGAGACCGCGCGAGACTTGGCTTGGCACGAAGCCCGCGGGTGGTTTCGATTCACTCTCGCCACGACCCAACGCATCATGCCCAATCGCTTCGGGCGCAACATGCGCGAGATCGGCGCGACCCAAGTACGAGATCGCGAGTTCGCGGAAGACGTAATCAAGCACAGATGTTGCGTTTTTGATCGCGTCATTGCCTTGCACAAAGCCCGCAGGCTCAAAACGCGTGAAGGTGAAGGCTTCGACATATTCCTCGAGCGGCACGCCATATTGGAGGCCAAGCGAGATGGCGATGGCGAAATTGTTCATGAGAGAACGGAACGCCGCGCCTTCCTTATGCATGTCGATGAAGATTTCACCGATGCGACCATCTTCATATTCACCGGTGCGGAGATAGACTTTGTGTCCACCGACAACCGCCTTCTGCGTGTAACCTTTACGACGATCCGGAAGTTTTTCACGATCACGAATGCGCTCGAGGCGTTCGATGACGCGCTCGACAATCTTCTCGGCAGTGGCCGCCGCGCGTGCGGCAGCGGGTTGGGCAACAAGCGCTTCCGCCGCATCATCCGCTTCATCTTCATCATCAGAGATGAGTTGCGAATTCAAAGGCTGCGAGAGTTTCGAACCATCGCGATAAAGCGCGTTGGCTTTGAGCGCAAGTTTCCACGAGAGCAGATACGCCGATTTGCAATCCTCAACGGTGGCTTCATTCGGCATATTGATGGTCTTTGAGATCGCACCCGAGATGAAAGGCTGTGCTGCCGCCATCATGCGGATATGGCTCTCGACCGAGAGATAGCGCTTGCCGATGCGGCCGCACGGATTGGCGCAATCAAACACGGCATAATGTTCAAGCTTCAAATGCGGCGCGCCTTCAAGCGTCATCGCACCGCAGACATGAACATTGGCCGCTTCGATGTCAGCCTTCGAGAAGCCGAGAGAGGGGAGAAGTTCAAATGACGGATCATTGAGCTTCTCTGCTGACACGCCGAGCTTTTGCGTGAGGAAATCTTTGCCAAGCGTCCATTTGTTAAAAACGAATTTGATATCGAAAGCCGAGCCGAGGCTCTTTTCAACCTTCCCAATCGTTGCGTCATCAAAACCCTTCGCACGCAATGTCGTGTGATTGATGCCTGCGGCTTGTGCGAGCGAGCCATGGCCCACAGCGTAAGCTTCGATCTCGGCGATTTCGTTTTCTTTGTAGCCAAGCGTGCGGAGCGCTTCTGGCACAGCCTGGTTGATGATTTTGAAATAGCCGCCGCCTGCGAGCTTCTTGAATTTCACGAGTGCGAAATCAGGCTCGATGCCGGTTGTGTCGCAATCCATGACAAGACCGATTGTGCCGGTCGGCGCAATCACAGTGGCTTGCGCGTTGCGATAGCCATGCTTTTCGCCGAGCTTCAAAGCGAGATCCCAAGCGGCTTTCGCGTGATCGACAAGGCGCGTGTCTTTCACCGAAGCATGATCGAGCGGCACAGGGTTAACCGCCAAGCCTTCATAGCCTTGCGCTTCACCATGCGCAGCGCGACCATGATTGCGGATGACGCGGAGCATGTGTTCCGAATTATTCTTGTAGCCCGGGAAGGCACCGAGTTCGCCCGCCATTTCAGCCGATGTCGCATAAGCCACGCCGGTCATGATGGCCGTGAGTGCACCGCAGATCGCGCGGCCTTCATCGGAGTCATACGGAATGCCGTTGGTCATCAACAGACCACCGATATTCGCGTAGCCGAGCCCGAGCGTGCGATAGCGATAAGAGAGTTCGGCAATTTCCTTTGACGGGAACTGCGCCATCAACACCGAGATTTCGAGCACGATGGTCCACAAACGCACAGCATGTTCGTAAGCGGCGATGTTGATCGAGCCATCGGTCTCGCGGAATTGAAGCAGATTGAGCGACGCAAGATTGCACGCCGTGTCATCAAGGAACATATATTCCGAGCACGGATTTGATGCGCGGATCGGGCCTGATGCCGGGCATGTGTGCCAATCATTCATCGTTGTGTTGAAGTGCAAGCCGGGATCAGCTGATGCCCACGCGGCATAACCAATCTGTTCCCACAAATCGCGCGCCTTGATTCCCTTATGAATCTTCTTATCGGTGCGACGAATGAGATTCCAATCCTTGTCATCTTCAACAGCGCACAAGAATTCGTCTTTCAACGAAACCGAGTTATTTGAATTCTGACCGGCGACCGTGAGATAGGCTTCTGAATCCCAATCCGTGTCATAGGTCGGGAAATCGAGATCCTTATAGCCTTGCTTTGCGAATTGAATGACGCGCTTGATATAATTGTCCGGCACAAGCGCACGGCGGGCAAATTTAATCTCGCGCTTCAAAGCGGGATTCTTTTCCGGATCAAAGCAGGATTCAGCCGGACCGTCGCAATTGACGCACGCCTTCATCACGGCTTTCAAATGTTTCGCAACGACTTTCGAACCGGTGACGAGCGCCGCCACCTTCTGCTCTTCTTTAACCTTCCAATCGATATAGGCTTCGATATCGGGATGATCGACATCGACGACAACCATCTTCGCCGCACGACGTGTTGTGCCGCCCGATTTGATCGCGCCTGCCGCACGGTCACCAATTTTCAAGAAGCTCATCAAGCCTGATGATTTACCGCCGCCCGCAAGCTTTTCGCCTTCGCCGCGAAGCATCGAGAAATTCGAACCCGTGCCCGAACCATATTTGAAGAGACGCGCTTCACGGACCCAGAGATCCATGATGCCGCCTTCATTTACGAGATCGTCAGCAACGCCCTGAATGAAGCAGGCATGCGGCTGCGGATGCTCGTAAGAGGATTTCGATTTTGTGAGCTTGCCGGTTTTGAAATCGACATAGTGATGGCCCTGTGAAGGACCATCAATGCCATAGGCCCAATGCAAACCGGTGTTGAACCATTGCGGCGAATTTGGCGCGACCATCTGGCGGGCGAGCATATAACGTTGCTCATCGAAGAAGGCTTGCGCGTCGTCTTCGCTCTTGAGGTAGCCGCCCTTCCAACCCCAATAGGTCCAGCAACCGGCAAGGCGATCAAACACCTGCTTTGCGCTCATCTCGGAGCCATAGCGTTCTTTCTCGGGTAAAGCGGAAAGGGCTGCTTCATCGGGAACCGAACGCCACAGGAATGACGGGACATCATTCTCTTCGACCTTCTTCAAACGGGCAGGCACACCGGCTTTACGGAAATATTTCTGCGCGAGCACATCGGCTGCGACCTGGCTGAATTGTTCGGGGACTTCGATATACTCAAGACGGAACACGATGGATCCATCCGGATTGCGGATTTCACTGGTCGCTGACTTGAAGGCGAGGGAGGAATAAGGAGAAAGGCCAGCCTTCGTGTAAAAACGTTCAATCCGCATTTTTCATGTCCCAATATGCCGGAATTTTTCCGGCCGGCCGCTTCGGCGACCCTTTTCCACTCTATCAATCGGCCTGCTCGATAAGCCCTCATTAAAGGGCTCTTCAAGCCGCAAACCGCCCCCTCTCCGATGGATGCTCTCCACCGGACATTGGCCCTTTTCAGGGCAACGCCAACCTTCGGAACCTGCTCCTCGGGCGCGCCTTGCTGACGGGATGTGCCCCGTTGGCTGCCTGTGGATAACTTGCTCCCCGGCAACCAGCGCAACGAGATCGGAGCGTAAATCTGCCCCCCGTTCGCGTCAAGGCTTTCCGTCTAGTCCTAGAGTTAAATTTTGATCTCACCCCTATATGTTGTGGGTAGATCTTAAGAAAGCGTGAATTCTGGGGATGACTTTGCAAGTGCCTCAGCTGTAAAGGTAATTTCCCTTCGGACGCCTAAATTTTTTGGATTCTGAGTCTGAAATTAAAACCTAAGGGGGAGGTCGAGTCGTCGCAGGCTGGTCTTCAAGTCCTCCGAGCGAGGTTGCGAGTCGGCCTCAAGATCCCGACTCGAATCGAGTCTGTGACAGAATTATGAAACTTGCGTTTCAGCAGACGGATTTGCCGCACGTTCTTGCCGCTTTGATCTTATCGGCGAGCGCTTCTTGGCCCACGGCACCCACAATCACCCCATCCGCCACCACAAAAGCGGGGGTGCCGCCAATCCGTAGCTGGTCGGCGACGCGCATCGTGTTGCCAAGGAGCTTTTTGATCTCGGCCGACTCGATCTCTTTTTTGATTTTTGCCGGATCAGCGCCGAGGCTTTGCGCCACTTCTATGGCGCGGTCTTTTCCGATCCGGCCTCGCGATTCCAGAAGTTTTTGATGAAATTCCATATATTTAGCACCGGTTAACTGACTGCGCACGGCAAGCGCAACTTTCGAGGCTTCAACCGAATCCGGCCCTAGAACGGGGAAATCCCGCAAAACCACCCGCAATTTCGGGTCGGTTCTCATCAAGCCCATAATGTCGGCCATGGCTCTTTTGCAGTAGCCGCAGTTATAATCGAAAAACTCTACTAAAGTAACATCGCCCGTCGGATTGCCAAGCACGACGCCGTTCTCCGCCTTGATGAGATCGGGGCTAAGTGACGCGACCGCCGCTTTTTGGGCCTGCGCCTCAGCACCGCGCTGTTTCTTGTCGAGTTCGCTGAGCGCTTCTTGGATGAGTTCTGGATGGCTCATGAGATAGGATTTCACGATCTCGCCGATCTCGGCCTTTTTGGCATCGGAGAAAGGTTTTTCGTCTGCCCCGGCCACGCCAGAGGCCAGCGTGAGCGCCATCAGGAAGAAGAGGGGGCGTGCAAATCTCATGGTCATGGCCTCTTGAAGGGGGAGCGTTACAGTCAGTTCGACTTTGGCTTACGATAGTTAAGAATGTCATCCGCCTTTAATGCCGCAGGCGAACCGGCGGGCAATCGTGCCTTTGCTTTGCCCGCGTGATTGACCGCACTTTGCATGTCGCCCATCAGCAGCGCTTCTTGAGCCGCGCTGAATTCGGCCATGCCGATATTGTCTTTTTTATTGTAAGCGATGGCGAGCTGTCGCCAATTCTCGATGTCATTCGGTTCGCGCTGGCTGGCATTCGTCAGTTCACGAATGCCTTCGTCGAGCAACGTCTGATCGCCGGTTGCAACAAGAGCGCGACCCAAAAGACCTCGGATCAACCCCGAGTCCGGCATACCCCCGCTCGCACGGCGTAATGCGGAGACCGCCTCGCGCGCTTGGCCAAATTCGAGCAAAACCTGCCCTCTCAATTCCCAGAAATAGGGATTGCTCGGTTGGTTTTTCAAAAGATCATCAATTTGTGCAAGGGCTTCCGAGACTTTCTTATATCGATAATTCATGATCGCGCGGGCATAGCGCGCGGGAAGGCTCATATCCGAGATCGGATAGCGGCGAACGACCTCTTCGCCTTTGGCAGCAAATCCATAAAGCTTCGCGCGCATCATTTCGGGGCGAGCGACTAGAGAGACCGGATCTTTCGCAGCAAAGACAGGACTTGATGTGGCAAGCTGCTCGAGGCTCGCGATACGATCTTGCGGTGCCGGATGGCTCATCAAATAGGGGTCGACCCCGTCAAGCTTGAACATTTGATCATCCGAAAGACGCTTGAACGTATCAACGAGCCCTTTTGGTGACTGTTTGGTTGCGGCGAGATATTTAATCGCTGCGCGATCAGCGGCTTGTTCCTCTCCACGTTGATAGGAAAGCATAGAACGAACAGCGAGTTCTTGCGCGCCGAGCATGATACCCATGCCGCCATTGCCGGCATTCATGTTGCGGTTTCCTGCGCCTGCGACCATGGCGCCGGCGCCGAGCACTACGCCAGCGGTCGCCATCATCTGCGCCATTCCGGCGCGCTCACGTTGAAGGGTAAGATGGCCGCCGGCGATATGACCGGCTTCATGAGCGATGATGCCGATGATTTCATTCGGCGTTTTGGCTTCCATCAAGGCACCAATATTTACGAACATTCGCCGACCAGTGGTGACGAAGGCATTAAAGGACCGGTCATCGATCAAAGCGATTGTGATCGAGCCTTTGGCGATTCCAGCGGCATTGAAAATTGGCGCGGCATAGTCTTTGAGAAGCGCTTCGATTTCGGCATCGCGAATGACGCCAGACCGAGCTTGGGCTTGAGCGGGCAGCGCACTCATGAGGCTCCCGAGATAGGCAACTGCCAACACGACCCCACTATAGGGTTTTATGAATTTTTGGATGTGAGCGGTTGAAAAGGAAATGCGCACAAGAACCCACGCGGTTTGAAAAAGAGACCGATATCGTCTTTGGGCCGAAATTGTACTTGAAGCAAGGCCGAAGCATGGCGACCTTTGCAGAGAATGCAAAAGCTTGCCCAAACACGCCTTTCCCCTTACATCTCGCCGCCGCAAACCGGAAACAGCCTTATGTCGGACTTCAAGCCTAAATCAGATTTTCTGCGTGTCCTTACCGAGCGCGGCTATATCCATCAATGTTCCGATTTTGCCGGACTTGATGAGAAAGCGCGTAAAGAGCGGATTAGCGCCTATGTCGGTTATGATTGCACGGCGCCCTCGCTTCATATTGGAAATCTGATTTCTGCGATGATGTTGCATTGGTTGCAACAGACCGGTCATCGTCCCATCACGCTTATGGGTGGTGGTACGACGCGTGTTGGAGATCCTTCTGGCAAAGATGAGACGCGTAAACTTCTCACTGTTGATCAGATCGAAGTGAATAAGAACAACATAAAAGGCGTGTTCTCGCGCTTTCTCAATTATGGCGTGTCATCAAATGGCGCGATCATGGTTGATAATGCCGAGTGGCTCACAAAACTCAATTATATCGATATGCTTCGCGACATTGGTCGCCATTTCTCGATCAATCGCATGTTGACGATGGATTCGGTGAAGAAGCGTCTTGAGCGTGAGCAAGAACTCTCCTTCATCGAATTCAATTACATGATTTTACAAAGCTATGACTTTGTTGAATTGTCACGCATGCATGATTGTTGTTTGCAAATGGGGGGCTCTGATCAATGGGGTAACATTGTCAATGGTGTTGAGCTCGGTCGCCGCATGGGATCGCAACAATTATATGCATTGACAACGCCTTTGCTGACCACAGCGTTGGGTGCAAAAATGGGCAAGACCGCATCAGGCGCGGTGTGGCTCAATGCTGATCTTTTTAGTCCCTATGATTACTGGCAATATTGGCGCAACACGGAAGATGCCGATGTCAGCCGTTTCTTAAAACTCTTTACAGTTTTACCGCTTGATGAAGTCGCCCGTCTCGCTGCGCTTTCGGGGTCGGAAATCAATGAAGCCAAAAAAGTTTTGGCCACGGAAGCAACGGCTTTGTTGCATGGTCGTGAAGCGGCTGATAAAGCCGCTGAAACAGCGCGCAAGACTTTCGAGCAAGGTGTTGCCGCCGATACATTGCCGACGGTTGTAATCAGCCGCATCGAACTTGATGCCGGTATTGGTGTTCTTACAGCGTTTGTGATGGCGGGACTTGTACCTTCAACCGGTGAAGCTCGTCGGCAAATTCAAGGTGGTGGATTGCGCGTGAACGATAATCTTGTGAGCGATCCGCGTGCGGTGTTGCGTGAAGCTGATTTGCGCGACGGCGCGATCAAGCTCTCAATGGGGAAGAAGCGTCATTTCTTGCTCAAACCTGAGTGATCATTGTTGTTTCGGAACATCTGAAGGCGGTTTGACGCCTTCACTTGGCGTGCGATCTTCAAACAGCTTGCGTAAGAAACCGGGGGCAACCACAGAAAGTGGATTATAGCTGATAGAGGGCGATGAAAGTTGTCCAACAGCGCGATAATTGATCGAGAAAATTCCCTCATTCTCGCCGCCGAGTAATTGTCCAATGATTGGCAATTTATTGAAAAGATTATTCACAATATAGGCAGGCACGATCGCGCCACGAAGATCAATTCCGTTTTTTGAATAATCGATCGTGCCTTCAATCGATGCGCCAATGACCGGACCCGATATCACGCCATCTTTCACGGTGATCTTACCTGATCCTAGTGAAAAACTTGCTGCTAGCCGATTGAATTGCACATTACGTGGATCGGTAATGATGGGTTTACCACCCGGCGCACCTGGCTGTGCATTTAATTGAGCGAGAACCTCTTCATCCAAAATGGCGAAACGTCTGATTGTAAGGTATCCTTCAAGTGGCTCTCCCGTGGCAGCGATTTGAAGAGAAAGCGCGCCCGTATTCATTCGCTTATAGATATCCGTAAACCTCAAGAGTGCACCGGCGTCAGAACTTTGGATCACGAAAACAGGTTGGCCATTCTCACCACGTGCTTGTTGCGCGATCACAATTTGTTGTGCGAGCTTCCCGTCAATGCGTAAATCTTTCAACGCGCCGCCTTTTGTCTGAATACGGATGTCGGCATTGCGCATCACTTCACTGTTAAAGCCGGTGAGTGTCTCGACCTTGAGATCGAGTTCGATATCTTGTCCTGATGTCGCTGAATTTTTTCCAGGCGCGATAACTGCTTTGATTAATGCGCGTCCATCGAGAGTGTCGCCTTGGATTTTTATCCGATAGCCTTGTGATAAGCGTTCAAGACTTGCGGCTATTTTATCGCCAGGATTAATCCGTAATTGCGAAAGCGTAACACCTTTTAACTCACCATCAGGCGATATCTCGGCACTGCCCTTAAAAGAAGCTGAGGCGTCATCAAAGACCAAATCACCAAGTTTGATACTTTGATCAGGCATGAGAGTGAATGTGAAAGTTGCCTTGCCTGCTTTCCCAGCAGGTCGCGTCCATCCGGGAATGAGTCCGCTGACAGATGATTTTTGAAGATCGAGGTCGCCTGTGCCGCGAATTTTCTGACTTCCAATGCCGGTGAGCTTTAGGTTCAACGTCACAGGACCATTCAAAAGATTTTGCGTGCGCATTTGTTTTTTCTCGCGCACGGACTCATCAATGATCATAGAAACGGTTGCTTCTTGTGCCGTTGCATCTTTCGCCTGGCGCAGTTCGAATTGTGAAGTGGCGCCGCCCAAAAGTCCTTCGCCATTAATCAAAAGACCTTGGCCATCGACCTTCACGCGAACGGTACCATTATCGAGGGGTTCACGACCAAAGGCATGGTCCATATGAAGATTTTGAAATACGCCATCGGCGCTGACATTGATCTCTTGCGGCTTCAGATCAGGTTTTTGGATAAAGTTGAGTTTAATATCCATCTGCATGGTCCCGGTTGTTTGTTTGGGATCCAGAGAAGGAGCTGTAATGGATTTTAACATGTCGGCTTGCATGGCGGTTGCAAATTCGGCGGCTCCGCCTTCAATTCGAAGTGCAACATTAGCAGGTGCGGGCACGATATCAGTATTGGGGACTTTGTAAGTGCCTGATGGGATTGCGAGCGTACGTCCTTCAGGCAATTCGATTTGACCCGCGTCCATTTCAACGCTTACTTTCTTGCCCGACGCGAATACACGTCCGCGAGTATTGATGAAACGCGGTAGTCCTTTGTCGACACGAATTGTTCCGTTTTGAAAAGCAATCTCAAGGGCTACAGATTTATCCGGTATGGCTTTGCCGGCTGCCGCCGCTGCGAAACTTTCAGGATCAAGATCGAGAGCATATCTTGCTTCGCTCATCATGCCGCCCTCGATCGCTTGACCGAGATAGGCGCGGACTTCGGGAACAAGAAAGCTGGGCCAAAAGGCAAGAAGATTGAGCGCTGAAGAATTTTCTGCTTTCAAGAACAGGCGCAAACCATCACGTCCATCGGCCGCGCCGAGCAAAGCATTCCCGGTGAGCGCGAGGTCGGGCCCCGATATTTCAATCGCGTCAATTCTTGTGGCGCGGAAACCTGCTGTAACGGTTCCATTGAGAGAAAAGCGATCAATGGCAACGGGTGGACGACCAGAGAGATCGGTCATCAATGTAGCGCCACCGCTTCGTAATACGAAGTCCCATCCTTCGTCGGGTAAATGAGGAAGGCGTACTTCGCCGCTGATACGCCAATGCGTAGTGGCATTTGCGAATTCGATGAGGGGAATGACAATGCGTGAGCCGTCATCGGAGAGAGAAAATTCGCCCTTAACTTCATCGACGCGGATGGGAGGCGCGCGCGGATCATCAAGGATGATTGTGGCGCGTCCGCCTTTGATGGCTCCTTTTAGTGCCGTGAGTTCGCTTTTGCCATCCACTTCAGCTGAGAATTCAAGCGATAAAGGCATGTCGGTGCGCAAGGGAATGCTACCACGTTCGGCAAAACCAAGAAGCTCGGAGACGCGAACATCCGATGTTTTCAAATTTAATTGCCGCGTTTCGCCCGCTTTCCCTTTTAAAGACGCTTCAACACGCCAGGGGCCATTATCCGAGTCGGCACCAAGATCGAGTTTGATCTGCTGATCGGACATGCGTTCAAAAACAAGCGAGAGCTTCCGATAGCGAAGTGATCGACCTCGACGCTGATCATCAATGCGTAAGATGCCATTGCGCAGAGTCGCTTTCTCAAGAATGTCAAGGGGTCCTTGCTTGAGAGAGAGCGCATCGATAAAGGCGCCTATCGCGAGAGGGGCGGCAGTCTGTGGATCGATCTCGGGCGTGGATAACTGATTGGGAACTTCGTTTGCTTCTGTCGCCTCAATCAGATCTTCCGAGATGGCAACCGTGCCATCGGGTTTGATGGTCACCGCGACGAGCAAACCGGAAAGTTCGATGTCACGAGGAACGATACGACCGAGAAGCAGTGACATCCCATCAAAGCCGATCTCGGCGCGGGGAGCCACAACAACTGATTTTCCGATTTCGTCACGAATGACAAAGCCGTCAATATGAAGATGAAGTCCGCCGACCACCTCGCTGATTTCGGCGCCCGAGAGAGATACGGCATAACCTTGCGGTAAACGGCTCTCAATACCAGAAGCAATTTGCCGCGTGATGAATTCTGATTTGATTGGTCCTGATGACAAGGTCCAGAGACCAAAACCGGCGACAAGGCCAATAACAACCAGGAAGAGACCGACAATTTCGGCAACAATGCCGATGCTGAGCATCGAGAGATGAAAGCTCCAATGGCGCTTTGCCTTAACGGCCGACAAAACGCTTTTGTCGCTAGGAGCAACATTCAAACCCTCATCTCTTTGAGGTGCGTCTTGCGGTGGTGGTGTGTCTGTCATTCTTTTTTGATCTTGTGCACTTACAAACTTTTGGTCCGCAACGGTTTAGTCGCCAGTAGCTAAACTAAGCCTGTCGAACATGAGGCAGGCTCTATCAAATAATTTTGCATCGAAAAAGGCAATCCAGGCAGAAACATGGTGCGTAATTTACCTGCGACTATTGATTCGAAGAAAGGTTACCTCATGACCATAGCGCTTTTGGTTGGCGATCTGGCCCCAAATTTCACATTGCCCGGCGATGGCGGGTCGGAAATTTCTTTGTCTTCGCTCAAAGGTCAGAAGATTGTCCTTTATTTTTATCCGAAAGACGACACTTCGGGCTGCACCAAAGAGGCGATTGCCTTTAACGGCCTTCGTAAGTCTTTTGAAAAAGCGGGCGCGGTGATTATCGGTGTTTCACCGGATAGTCCCAAAAGCCATGACAAATTCAAAAGCAAATATGATCTTTCATTTCCTCTCGCCTCGGACGAGTCAAAATCAATGCTGGAAGCCTATGGCGTCTGGGTTGAGAAGAGTATGTATGGTCGCAAATATATGGGCGTTGAACGCTCAACATTCTTGATCGATGCAAAAGGCACAATTGCGGCGTTATGGACAAAGGTCAAAGTTGATGGACACGCTGAAGAGGTCTTGAAGGCCGCTCAAGCGCTTTGATCATTTAGTCGATGTCTTCAACCTCGACTGTCCCGCCATAGACACGTTGCGCCAGAGCCGCTTCCATATAGGCGTCCAAATCGCCATCAAGCACATCGCTGGGTGCGCTTGATGTAACGCCAGTGCGGAGGTCTTTGACGAGCTGATAGGGTTGAAGCACATAAGAGCGGATCTGGTGACCCCAGCCGACATCGGTTTTTGCAGCCTGATCGGCCATTGCCTTCTCTTCGCGCTTTTTGAGTTCTTGTTCGTATAGGCGCGCGCGCAACATGTTCCAAGCGGTTGTACGATTTTTATGTTGTGAGCGTTCTTGTTGGCACGCCACCACAATCCCAGAGGGAATATGCGTGATACGCACAGCGGAGTCAGTCGTGTTAACATGCTGACCGCCTGCGCCGGATGATCGATAGGTATCGATCCGGCAATCTGATTCTTTTACTTCGATATTGATGCGATCATCAATAACTGGAAATATACCGATCGACGCAAAGCTTGTATGACGGCGCGCGTTTGAATCGAATGGCGAAATGCGCACTAAGCGATGAACGCCGGATTCGGTTTTTAACCAGCCATAGGCATTATGCCCTTTGATCAGAAGGGTGGCACCTTTGATGCCCGCTTCTTCACCATCGGATAAATCCATAACATCAACTTTGAATTTTCGACGCTCGGCCCACCGCGTATACATACGCATGAGCATGCGCGCCCAATCCTGGCTTTCTGTTCCACCGGCGCCAGAATGAATTTCAAGATATGTGTCATTCTGATCGGCTTCACCGGACAGAAGCGATTCAATTTGGCGACGCGCGGCTTCAGCTTGCAAAGCGCGGATCGACTCTTCTGCTTCAGAGACAATCGATTGATCGCCTTCAGCCTCGCCCATTTCAATCAGATCCTCTGCATCGCGCAGATCTGATTCAAGGCGATTGATCGCGCCGAGCGAGTCTTCAAGCTCGGTGCGTTCGCGCATCAGCTTTTGGGCTTTTTCCGGATCGTTCCAGAGATCAGGGCTTTCAACAAGCGCGTTTAATTCGGCAAGACGTCGCGTGGCAGTATTGACGTCAAAGATGCCTCCTCAGCAGTCCAATAGACTGCTTGGCGGCTTCGGCCAGATTTTGAATTTCTGCGCGCATAATATGTTGTCCGCTTCGGATAAGGGCGGCACGGTTACAAGTGTGTCATGAATTTGTAAAGCTTTGCCCGTACTAATAGACACCGCCAGTGCCTGCACCCACGGCTCGTTCAACATCGGGTGAAGGCGTAAAGAGGCTCTGCGTGCTCAACATATCACCCACATCGCTCGAAGCGGGTTCTGTGCCGGGTTTATAGGCTTCAATGAGTGTGCCTTTCTCGCCAGGTTGTGCGCGAAGACCTGTTTCCCCATTGATGGTTACGAGTTTAATTCCGGCAGGGACGCGGAAGGGCGTTGCAGGTTTATCGGCCAACGCCAATTTCATGAAATCACGAAAGATGGGTGCTGCGAATTGCGAGGCTTGTGCTTGGCTGCCTAAGGATTTTGGTTTGTCGTAACCCATATAAACGCCGACGGCGAGGTCCGGCGAAAACCCGACAAACCAAAGATCCTTGGCATCATTCGTTGTGCCTGTTTTGCCCGCAAGCGGTTTGCCGACCGCCGCAACGGATCCGCCGGTACCCCGAACAACAACGCCCTCTAAAATCGAAGTGACTTGATAGGCGGTGAGGGGATCAATCACTTGCTCCCTTGTATCAGGAATTTTTGGTTCGGTTTGATCCGACCATGCTGAGAGCGAACAATCGGGGCAGGGGCGATCATCATGACGGAATATGGTTTTACCCCCC